>Ga0082212_10002320_pt1 | contig 27899 bp, 23 predicted proteins | sample TergutNt197P3_FD_71548 | JGI IMG/M metagenome (GOLD analysis project Ga0082212, IMG submission 71548) | Neocapritermes taracua P3 segment gut microbial communities from Petit-Saut dam, French Guiana - Nt197 P3 | ecosystem: Host-associated > Arthropoda: Insects > Digestive system > Gut ...
CCGGATCGGCCCGAACAGGATTGGCGGATCGCCATAGACAGCGACATGTTTTCGGTCCGGCTCTGGAAGAAGGACGCCGGGACAGGCCGCGTCGTCGTTGGCAAGGACGCCGCGTTCCGGCTGAAATACCTCGGCGCCGACGGGGTGGAAGGCGGCGAGGACGACAGGTGGGTCGAGATGGTCGTGGCCGGCGCGGGTGGCATCGAGCGATTCGGCACGGCGGAAAACCCGTTCCGCGTGGGGGCGGGCGGCGTGCTGATACTGCCGAAAAAGCTGCAGGCCGGCAACTACAAGCTTTACGAAACCGAGGCCCCGCCGGGCTATGTGCTCGCTTACCATGAATCGGAAGACATGGGCGGCTTCTACCAGGCCGACGGCAGCCTGGCCCACAAACATGGCTATGGCGCGGACGAAAAGGCCGGCGACGCCAATTTTGTGGAGGGGCATCATATCCTCTACACGCCTGTCATCGGCACGTTCGCCCCGCAGCCGGACGTCGGGATCGTGTTCGACATTAACGAGGCGCACAGGGTCATCGATTTCGATATCGACGAGGACGGCTATGACGACTTTGTCGTTGAGCTCGTTCAATTCAACGAGCAGCAAAAGGGCCGTATAAATATCCACAAGGAAAGGGAGGATACGGCCTTGGCCGCCGGGGCCACAGGGGGGGCGTTGCCCTTCGAGGGCGTCAGGTTCGAGCTGCGCGCGGCCGAGGATATCCGTTCGCTTGACGGCTCGGGAAGCCTGGTCTACGGGCAAGGTGACCTGGTTGGCAGCGCTATTACGGACACGGAAGGCAACGCTTATTTCAGCAATCTTTATCTCGGCAGGTATCTTCTCTCGGAAGCGGATATCGACGGCGCTTATAAAACGCTGATAGACGGGAAGCCGGTGTCGGGGTACAGGTTCGTCGAGCAGGTCGAGATCGACCTTGCCGCGCCGGAAGGGGCGGGCCTTGACAGGGACAGCCCCTTCTATCAGGAAAACCCGGTCGTCTGCGTGTCCTTTGACATGCTCGATACCTGGCAGCCGGGCAGGGTCGAGGTCCACAAGACCGGCGAGATGCCGAATGAAGGGCAAGCCGGCGAGATGCCGAATGAAGGGCAGGCCGGCGGGGCGGCAAGGGGCAACGCGGCCCCGTCCGGGGAAGTGCCGCTTGAAGGCGTGACATTCGAGGCGATTGCCGCGAGCGACATTAAAGACATCAACACGGACGCGATCGTTTGGAAAAAAGGCGACGTCGCAGGCTCTTTCGTGACGGACGAGAGTGGCTATGGCTGCCTGGACGGCCTGTTGCCGGGCGACTATATTCTCAGGGAAACGGACGCCCCCGCCGGCTATGCCTTGGGCGATGACAGGCCCTTTACGATCAAGGAGCGCGATCATGGAGACAGTTTTGAATGGTACTCCTGGGATATTGTCAACCGGCTCGAGAGGCTCATCTCCGTGGAAGTGGACAAAGACACGATACAGAGGACCGCGGCAGCGTATGTCAGCCTGCCGGGCCAGGCCGGGTACAATAATGTAGGGGCGCCCGATGAACGTTACCGTTATGATGTCAATTTCCGTTCAACGTCCGCGATCTGGGCGGACGAGTTTGTCGTCGACGATCCGCTTGAAAACGCGATAAACGGGAAGATCGTCGTCGAGGAGCTGTGGACGCCGGTTGTCTGGGGGGATCATGACGGGCTTTGGAACCTGTGGTACGCCACCAACAAGACAAACGCGGGCAAGGACTATTCGCTCGTGAGCGCGATGGACACGAACCCATACAACCCGGGCAATCCGGACAAGACGGCGATTTATCCGAATACGGGGCTGAAGCTGCTCGCGCAGGGGCTCAGGACGGATACGCGCTACCATTACACGCTCGCGGATTTCAATCTTGGCGAGGGCGAATACCTGACGCACCTGCGTTATGAATACGGCCGGGTCGAGGTTGGGTTCACTTCGAAGAACTACGCGTCCGTGTCGCTGAATGGCGAACATCGCGTTGTATCCGGCGCGGACCTGAAGCTGCCGTCGGAAGCGGCAGGCGAACTCAGGCTGCTTGATCCCGGCAAGTTTTGGGGGCCGGCGCGTACCGGCAACGCGGGCGCTTTTCTTTCAAAGCTGGCGTCAGCCTTTGCAGGGCCCGGGACCGCGGGCGGCAAGGGGGCGTCTGGGGCCGTGCCCGAATCCACGGCCGGGCAGGGATCCACGGCCGGGCAGGGATCCACAGCCGGGCAGGGATCCACGGCCGGAAACGCGGACACGCATATTACGGGCATCAGGGGCGATGTCGTGGATTGGACGCCGTACGAGAATACGCGCTTCTACGCGGAGGGCGCCGCGAATCCCGGCTACGCGCTGAAACCGGCGTCGTACCTGGTATCCGCGACGAAGCCCATGACCGATGTCGACATCGTGTCGTCCGTGTCGGCGCGCATCGCCAGGGACGAAGACATGCGGGCATACGACCAGGACGCGGTAGTCACGCGGGAGATAGACACGTTTGAGTACGCCGGGAGCGCGCCGGCCGCCGGGTACCCGGCAAAGACATGGGACGAATTCCCGCTGCTCTTATGGCTGCTCGCGATGCTTACGGCTTCGATTGCCTTGCTTGCCTTGGGGCGCGGGATACAGGCAGCGCGCCTGAAGGCACGGCAGGGCAGGGCATGAACAGGAACGGCTTCGCAGTTCGTGAAAAGGGACAGCGGAGCAGGGCATAAACAGGTACGGCTGAGTTGGGCACGAACAGGAACGGCTGAGTTGGGCGTGAACAGGTACGGCTGAGTTGGGCATGAACAGGAACGGCTGAGTTGGGCGTGAACAGGTACGGCTGAGTTGGGCATGAACAGGTAAACTGAAGTTGAAATTGATGCAGGCGCGGCGCTAAGCAAACACAGAATATGGCGCTGCGCCGATGGAGGTCGGAAATGAAAAAATCTAACTGCAAGAAAATAGCTATCATGGCATTGCTTGTCGCGATGGGAGCGATCGTCATGCTCCCGGCCGACGCGTTCTACGCGCTGGAGGGCGCGCAAGGCGAGAAGGTCACCGCCACACGGGAGTTCACTTATAAAGAAGGCGAGGATCCGGATATCCCGGAAAGCATCAGCCAGTTCGGGCAGACGCTAACTCTGGCGTCGGTATCGGCCCCGGTTCGCAATACGGCGTCGACGCAGACGCGTACTTATTCGCGCCGCGTGCCTGCCACCTACACGCCGGACCAGCTTGCGCAGGCGCCGCCGAACGCCACGCTGACGCCGGTATACGGAGAAGGGAGGAGGCAGGTCGACCGCAAGGAGACAATCAGGGATCTTCCGAACAACGATGTTGAAAAATTGCCGATGCGCAAGACTTATGCCGACACGGACGGGCGCGGCCCCGGAGCGGCCAGCGACGGCGACCTCGCCCTTGCCGAGGTGAAATACGAAGTCACGGGGCTCGATACGGACGGGCTTCCGAACAAGTACTCGGCGCACGTCGTCTACCGCGGCGAGGAGAAGCATACTGTCCTGCTCTACTACACGGCGGAGGAGACGTACACGCGCGAAGCCGCGGAGGGCGGGGAGACGACGTATACGGTCGTGGCTACCTACGAAGGCTATGCGCCAGCCGCCGGGGGCGAAACGGAGGGCGGCTCTGTGCCGGCCGGCGCGGGCGGAAGCACGGATGGAGGCGCGAATGGCAACACGGGCGGCAGCGCGGATGGAAGCGCGGGCGGAAATGCGTATACAGGAACGGATGCGGGCGTGGGTGCCGGTACGGATATGGGAACGGCTCCTGGCGCGGGCATGGATTCAGGCGTGGATACTGACGCAGGCATGGGTACGGCAACAGACGATACCTATGGCACAGGGACAGTCGAGTATACGCCGGTTGACCAGGATCCGGTCGGGGACGCGCTTTACATCGAGGGCAGCGATGAATTGACTGCCATCGTGGATACGGGGGCTTCCACCGGGACGCCCTCGCTCCTGACATCTTTGGCCGGGCTTCCGCCGGTCGGCGTCGCCGCCCTTGCCACGGTTGTCGCCGCTGCGCTGACGCTCGTGACCATCGGGGCCTATAACAGGAGAAAGGCGCGCGAGGAACAGTGACATCCATGCGCGGGATATGCCGTTCACGATACAGCAAACCAACGCGCTGAAAGGCGCGACTACTAAACCTTCATTTTCTATACGGGCGCCCCGGTTCCATCCGGGGCGCCTGTATGCCGGGAAATCTGTCCCGTATTTGACATGAAAGGCATCTTGCCATATAATTCAAACTGCCGTCGGGGTGTAGCGCAGCTTGGTTAGCGTACTTGACTGGGGGTCAAGGGGTCGTGAGTTCGAATCTCACCACTCCGACCAGGCGGTATAGCGAGAGCCATTGATTACAAGAAATCAATGGCTCTCGGCATATTTCAGGGGAAGGGCGAGTTTTTCGTATACAATTATTCAAAAGGGGGAAAGGGGTAGGTATAAGCCCTGTAATGAAAAAAATCAAAACAAAGAACATAACCTACAAATATTCGTATTATTGACATTTGTAGGTTATGATATATAATTCATCTAAAGGGTCTGTTGCGACAGAAAGATGACTAATATAGTGATAAATGGAAGGGATTTCATAAAAAATGTCAATACTGTCAGAAATATTAAACGAAGAATACGAGAGGCTAAACAGGACTATTGCGTCTTATGAGGCAATGGTAGCGGACTTGCCAAAAGGTTCTATCAGAAATAAACAGATTGACGGGAGGCGATATAAATATCTGCAGTGGCGTGATAAAAAACATGTACGGTCAAAATATATTAAGCCACAAGATGTCGATTCTCTGTCGGAATTAATAGAAAGGCGACGGGGGTATGAAAGGGAAATCAAATCGCTTCGTGCTTCAAAAAAAGAATTCGATCGGGTAATAGGAAAGGAATTATAAAGAAATGACCGAGATTGAAAAAGAGTTTTTTCGTGTAATAAAACTGTTTGCTGACAATGACTGCCTGAAGCATGTTGTCCTGATAGGGTCATGGGCAGAGCATATTTATCAAAATACGGAAATGCTTCCAAACGGCATTACCGCATTGAAGACGCTCGACATTGATTTTCTGGTCAAGAACCTTCGACTGCCGCAACCCCCAATAAATCTGGAGAGCCTCGCGATTGGCGAGGGTTTTGCAGTTGATAATGATTCGCTGCTTGGAACAACGAAAATCAGGACAGGGTCGCGGCTTGAAATCGAATTTTTAATCAATCAGAAAGGTGCAGGAACAGAGTCGGTATATAGAACCGCACTTGGTGTTACAGCACAGGCATTAAGAGGCCTCGATTTACTCCTTTATGAAACAAAAACAATCGATTACCTGGGAGCTGAGATTACAGTTCCGATTCCGGAAGCTTACATTATTCATAAAACTATCATTAATGCAACTCGAAATAATGAAACAAAGCGTGAAAAAGACAGGGTCAGCATTCATTCCATATTTCCGCATCTTAATAAAGAGAAGTACTCATTGCTTCTTGATAAAGCAACAAAAAAGCAGCGGAAAGCCATAGACGATTTCTGGTTAGAGAATCCGATGGCAACATTTTCGTCAAAGGCAATATTTTTCGCTGATTGCTAATAGAGGCGCTATGCCGGGTGGGATAGAGGTTGCCAGAACCAAGACAAATCCAGGCATCGAAGACAAAGTCAGGCAACTCAATAACGAGGAAATGCGGTTACTCGATTCCGTTGAATTCGACAAGGAGAAGAATAAGCAACTGGCATTTGAATGCGCGGCTGTGAAATTCAGTGGGATTTCCGGAGAGGATGCGAAAACAGAATTGATAATTGGCAATCTTGTGAATGATGGACCGCTTGCGTCACTTAGTCGGGATGTACTGAGTAGGGCAAATACTGTGGGAAATTCGCACTCACCAATCTCCTTGTGTGCGGGGAATGCGGGACCACATACCGCAGGGTCACTTGGAATATCAAAGGAAAGAAAAAGATTGTATGGCGATACATCAGCAGGCTTGATTATGGCAAATGCTATTGCAAAGAGTCGCCGTCTGTCGAGGAACCAGTACTTCAAAATACAATACTCAAAGCAATCGGGAGTTTTATTCATTCGGAAAGCCAAACAATCGAGTTTCAGGAGATATCTTTTTTGGTGTATGATCACAGGCGAATGGCTTGCGATTTCAATAGTTGCAGGCCTTTTTGGTGGAAAGGATAATAATAACGGAACAGACTGTTAAATAATGTACTGATTTATTGAATATAATTTAATATTTCGCACTTATATTATAATATAGCTTGATTTTGGAATCATATTAGGATAATATGCTTAATATTCAATAAAAATGCGAAATAATGGTGATTAGAATATGATTTATCAAGAATTATCAAAAATATATTATCAAAATAGAGCATCTTATACTGTCGAATATGAAAATAGATATAATTCGCCAGATACAATCAGACTCGATTTTTTAATTAATGAAAAGCCCGCTTTTTTCGTACAAAGTGCAGAAATATCAAATATTGTTCATCAAATACTTAGAGTGGATAAAAAAGTAAGCGTACTTAAGACAAGTCTTCCCGGAGTGGCGCTTGAGCAGTTTAGAAAAAGATGTTTGATAGATGAAATAGTGTTGACAAATAAAATCGAAGGAGTACACAGTTCAAGGCGGGAAATAGCTACCATTCTAAACGAGCTGGAAAATACTGTAGATGAAAAAAAATCAAGGAAGCGTTTTTGGGGATTGGTGAATAAGTATTTTAAATTGAGGGCAAATGAGAATATATCCTTGGAAACTTGTGGGGATTTAAGGGAATTATATAATGAAATAGTCTTATCTGAAGTACTGGAAGAGAACCCACAGAATGCGCCGGATGGTGAAATATTCAGGAAAGGGCCTGAGAGTGTTTACAATGCCGCATTAAAGGAAATTCACCGTGGCACCTATCCTGAAAGCGCAATATGCGAAGAAATCGAAAAAGCTTTTAAGTTTTTACATGATGAAAGCATAGATAACCTTTATCGGATTGCTATTTTCCATTATCTGTTGGGTTATATTCATCCATTTTATGATGGCAATGGCAGGCTTGCAAGATTTATTCTTAGCTATTTGTTATCGCAAGAACTCGATCCATTATTGGCATATCGGATTTCATACACAATTACCGAGCATATCAGTAACTACAATAAAGCGTTTAATACTTGTAATGCCCCACGTAATCTAGGAGATGTAACGCCTTTTTTATATATGATGCTGAACATGATAAGTATTTCAACGATACAGTTAGAAGAAGCTTTACTCAGCAGGCGCAATCGATTGACTGGTTATGAAAGGATTATTAGTATATTGCCAAATGGGAATAATAAAAGAATGTCCAGCATTTACGATGTTTTGATTCAAGCGGGATTGTTTTCAGAAAACGGGATTTCTACAAAAGAATTAAAGGGCTTTATTAAAACAAGTTTTACTACACTGAAGAAAGAACTTGATTTCATTGGCAACCATGATTTGCTTGTTAAAAACACGATTGGAAGGGAAAACTTCTATATGCTTGACTTGGAAAAGCTTGATTCGTTAGTGTAATGCTTCGCTATATTGGTTTTGCCGATGCCATCTAACGATCCGTATCAATGAGTAGGAAGGGATGAATGAAATGCATTGAAATTTCAATGCTAAACGTTTGTATTGCTTATTATTACACTGCTGCTGTAAATCGTTGGCCTATGCTTGAAGTCCCAGGCGGCGCCAGGCGTCGGCCGCCGGCCGCTAAAGTGAAGCGCTAAAGTGAAGCGCTAAAGTGAAGGGGCGGATCCCTTCTCCGATTTATGTTGCCGGGGCGAAAGCGCGTAGTATAATCAGATTGCCGTGGATGGCTTGGAGATGTTAGCTTGAGTATTGAATAGGAGGGAACCCCATGAAAGTGACCCCGATAAAAACAATGCAGCTCAAAGGGCGCATAAGTATGTTCGAAGCGTCACTGGACCATGAGCAATTCATCCTGGATGACAGGGACAACAACCATTATATCCTTGACAAAGACTTTGAGGTGAAAGCCCAATTCGAAACGGCGTACAAGAGAGGCACGCTGTCGGCCGTCCACCCGACGGAGCCGTATGCGGCCATAATGGGCAAAGAGGACGCATTGCATATCGTTGGCCTGGACGGGGCCGATATATGGACGAAACCCGGTGAATATATTACTGCTTGCTGGGCGCATGACGGGTCGGCCCTGTATACGCTGCTTAGGCTTGATTCCGACACATTAAGGTTGATTGTGTATAATAACGCCGGCGGAGTCATAAGTGAAGAGGTGTTTCATGACGAGCTTTACGAGTCTTCCGCATTTCTTTCAACGATTCCAAACCATAAAGAGATCACAATGGAATTAATGGCGGGGCAGGACGGGTGCTCCACCGCTTTCATTGCCTTGGATGGGGACGGCCGGCTTTCATTCGCCGCAATGCCTGCATGCTCATACACCTGTGTTTCGTTCAACGAGGCCGGCTCGCGCTTCTTATGCATAGAAAACGACGAGAAGTCCATACACCATTTCACGTATCCCGGGCTTGAAGAAATCGGCGTGTACCAGTTTGATTATAATTTGCATGAGGGCAACCTGGACTACACATTGATATATTTGGACGACAGGGCGATCATCCAGTATGGCGAGTGCTTCTACTTGCTTGATATAAAAACAATGGAGGTCGTGGAGGATTTCATTATTGCCGGGCACGAGCCTGTCCCCGTCCGCGAATTGTACAAGAACCTGGATGATGATTACAGCTTGATATGCGACGTCTCCTATATGTGCAGCGCGGGAAAACATATTATGGGCTTTACGGACAGGGATGGGGGCGAAATTATTGTGCTGGGCAAGGTTCTGTAACACAGCGGGGAACACAATCTCTTGCCATAATAAGGAAGAAACGCTAACTATATTATGCAATAATGGAGCAAATATACATATCAATCGTTCACAAGTGGAAATTTTACGCAAAAGTCGAGGAGTAAATCTAGCAAAGCCGTTTATTGGCACATAGGCACTGTTTTGTAAAAAAAGACTTCTTGACAGGTTAATAAGTGTTAACTATAATGGCAAGGCGGGTTAACAAGCATTAACCATTCGCGAGGCAAGCATTGGTTTCGACGAAAGGAGGGTGTTTATTGTATCAAGAAAAGCAGTCGACGAAGCGGCGCATCCTGGCCGAAGCGTTGACCTTGTTCTCGGAGAGGGGGTATGAAGCCGTTACCGTTGCCGAGATCGCGGCCGCGGTAGGGGTCAAGGCGCCGGCGCTTTACAAGCATTACAGGAGCAAGCAGGATATCTTTGACGCGATCCTTGAAGAGATGCAGGCAAGCTACGACAGGCAGGCGGCATCCATGCGAATGGATGGGAGGGACGCCGAAAATGACCGGTCTCTGTATATGGGCATCAGCGGGGACGCGGTGGTCGAAATGGCGGTAAACCTGTTCCTCTATTTCCTGCACGATGATAATGAGCGGAAGTTCCGGAAAATGCTCACGCTTGAGCAATACAAAAACAAAGAACTGGCTGCGATAAATACCAGGCAGTTTGTGGACTTCCCTCTATCCTATCAAAGCGCGGTGTTCGCTTTGATGGCCGGCGCGGGCGTGACCATTGCCGCGGACCCGCAGATCATGGCGCTTCAGTATTACGCCCCCGTCTACCTTTATCTCCGCCTTTGCGACTGCCATCCCGAACGGGAAGCGGAGGCGGTACAGGCGCTGCGGGAGCACTTCAGGCAGTTTATAAAGTTGTATAACAGTAAAGGCAATTGATAATGTCGCATGACAGTAAAGGCAATTGATAATGTCGCATGACAGTAAAGGAGAATCTGCATCATGACAGTTAGTTTGACAAATAATGCTTATGGTTACAAAGGCACGGCAAGGATAGTCGGCATCCTGTACATAGCCGGCACTATCGCGGGGGCCCTCAGCGCCTCTTTCCTGGGCGTGAGGAACGAGCCGGACTATCTGGCGAAAATCGCGGGGGATCCCGGCTCCCTTGTGACGGGCGCCATCCTCGTGCTTGCCATGGGGTTTGCGCTTGCCTTGATACCGGTTTTCATGTTTTCGGTATTGAGAAAGCACAGCGAGGCGGCGGCCCTGGGGTACCTGGTTTTCCGGGGCGCGCTGGAAACCTGTACATATATCGTCAGCGTCGTCTGTTACCTGGGGCTGGCATCGCTTGGAATGTCGTATGCGGCGGGGGCGGACGCGGCCGGGCTCCTCGGCGCGGGCGAGGCGCTCAACGCGCTGGCGGATTCGTCCCTGACCGCGTTTGCCTTTGGCGTGGGCGCGCTGATTTTCTATGGCGCGCTCTATAGATTCAGGCTTGTCCCGAGATGGATTTCGGGTTTTGGCATCGTCGCTGCCTTGCTGCATATGGTTTCCGGCGTTTTAGTGCTGCTCGGGATGCAGGAAAGCTTCGATACGGGAAGCCTTGCCATGAATTTGCCGCTCGCCGCGCAGGAAATGATATTGGCCGTGTGGCTGATCGCCAAAGGGATCCGGGTAAGCGAAATTAAGGGTTGAAACCGTCCCCGCTGTGCTCAAGCGGGGAACACGAAAAGAACCCGTCGTGTTCTTAGCTATTGCGATTCAAGGACGGCGTTGATGTCGTCGATGCAGGCTTGCATTTGCTCGTCGCTCCAGCCGGCCTGCTTGGCCGCGGACTGAAGCGTCATGAAGGCAGCCATCTTGAACATGGCTGGCGCCATCTCCTGGCCGGTATGTTTTTTGATGATTTCGATCACTCCCGGAACATTCTCGATATCCTTGACTTTTGAACGCTTGTCGATTGCCATTTGAACCTGCCTCCTTTAAAAAAATTCCCCTGTAAAACAGCAATTATCTATTGACACCACCATAGAACATGCAATATGTTGTTGTCAACAACAAATAATGAATTTGTTTTCCGGTTTTACTGTTTTGCGTTTACTTTTTGCTATGAAGCCAAGAAAGGGGATACTGCTATGCAAGCGATTGTATTGAACGGCCTGGACGACCTGGCCGTGGCTGACGTGCCGGAACAGGAGGTCGGCCCAAGCGACGTAAAGGTAAAGGTGGCCTACAACGGGATATGCGGGAGCGACAAGCATATTGTCGACGGGAATCTCGGCGCGGCTTCGACCTACCCGATCATCATGGGGCACGAGATGTCCGGCACTATCGTGGAACTGGGCGAAAAAGCGAAAATCCGCGGCCTCAAGGCAGGCGACAGGATAGCCGGGTCGCCGTCATATTACTGCGGCGCCTGCGATATGTGCAGGTCCGGCAAGGAGAGTTTCTGCGAACAGTTCCTGTCGCATATCCCGCCGGGTTCCATGGCGGAGTACGTCGTTTGGAACGAACAGCAGATATACAAGCTGCCGGAAGGGATGCCCATGGACGAAGGGGCGTTCCTCGAGCCGGTCTCGGCCGCGATGAGGGGGATCGAGAACGCGAACATCAAGCTGGGCGGGACGGTAGCGATCCTGGGCATGGGCCCCATAGGCTTGATCCAGGTACAGCTCGCGCGCCTCGGCGGCGCCTCCAAGATCCTGGTTTCGGACGTCGTCCCCGAGAAGCTCGAGCTCGCGAAGCAATTCGGCGCGGACGTTGCCGTGAACGCGAACGAGGATTCCGCCCTGGACGTCGGCATGGAGGTGACAGAGGACGCAGGGTTTGACAGCGTGATCGACGCGACAGGGATCCCGGCGGTCGTGGAAGAGGGCTTCTACATGGTATCGAGGGGCGGGACGCTGAACTGCTTCGCCGTATACCCGATGGATTATTTCTTCCCGTTCCACCTGGCTACGGGATACCTGAAAGAGATCACGATCAAGTCGACTTTCTTCAGCCCGTACCTGTTCCCTCGCGCGGTCGCGATGCTTCCATACCTGCGGCTGAAACCGCTGATTTCGAAAACTTTCGATTTAAAGGACGGCTTGGCGGCTTTCGAGGCGGACAAAGACAACAGCAATATAAAAATTATGATAAAAAGCTGAAAAGACAGGCATAGGGCATATGCGGGATAGTCAGTCAAGCAAAGGAGAAGGCAAATGACAGGCGATGAATTATTCAACAAGGCGATAGACCTGCGCTGCATGCTGCTCGATATATCGCTGAAAGCCGGCAGCGGGCATTTCGGCGGGTCGCTTTCGTGCATGGACGTATTGACGGCCCTTTATTACGGCGAGCTGAACGTCCGGCCGGAGGATCCCGGGTGGGCGGGGCGCGACAGGTTCATACTGAGCAAGGGGCATGCCCTTCTGGCGCTCGCGGCGGTTCTGATGGACAAGGGGTATTATCCGAAGGAGTTCACTGACAATTATAACGGCTACGAGAGCGCGTTCGGCATGCATCCGAACATGCGCTATATTCCCGGCATCGACATGTCGACCGGTTCCCTGGGGCATGGGCTGTCGGTCGGCACGGGGATGGCGATCGTGGCCAGGCTGGACGGCGCCACGTGGCGGACCTATGTGCTTTTGGGCGACGGCGAGCTCGACGAAGGGATGGTTTGGGAATCCGCGATGTCGGCGGCGCATTTCAAGCTTGACAATCTCGTCGCGATCGTCGACAGGAACAAGCTGAGCCTCGACGGCACCACGGAAGAGGTCATGGGGCTCGAGCCGCTTGAGGACAAATGGCGGGCCTTCGGGTGGCATGTCCAGAAAATAGACGGCCACGACATGGGCCAGATCGTACAGGCACTGAAGGACGCGAGGGAAGTCAAGGGGAAGCCGAGCGTGATAATATCCGAGACGGTCAAGGGCAAGGGCGCCGATTTCATGGAAAACCAGACGAATTGGCACTATGGCGGGCTGGACGACGAGACCGTTGCCGGGCTCAAGGAAAAGCTTCAGAAACAAAGGAGGGCGTAGCGATGGGAGGCTATATATTTGACGTAAGCACGATCGAGATGCTGTCTTCCGGCGAGATATACGGCGAGACCATCGCGGAACTCGGGGAGACGGAAAAGGACATCGTAGTCCTCACGGCCGACCTGACGCGCAGCAACAAGACCGGCGCTTTCAAGGACAGGTTCCCTGACCGGTTTTTCAACTTCGGCATCGCGGAGCAAAACATGTTTGGCGCGGCCGCCGGGATGGCGGCGTGCGGCAAGATACCTTATGTATCCACGATGGCGGCATTCGCGTCCATGAGGGCCTGCGAGATGGTCCGCACGGACATCGCGTATACCAACCTGCCGGTCAGGATCATATCGACGCACTCGGGCCTCTCCATGGGCAATGGCGGATCGACCCACCATTCGACGGAAGACCTTGCCATCATGCGGAGCTTCCCGAACATGACCGTGATCGTGCCATCTGACCCAAGGCAGTGCGCGCGCATCCTTAAAGAGACGGTTCATCACCCGGGCCCGATCTATATGAGGATCGGAAGGGGCGCCGAGCCGGTCATATATTCGGACGACATCGAGTACGACTGGCAGATCGGCAAAGCGATCACGGTCAAGGAGGGCGACGACCTGACCGTCTTCGCGACGAGCTTCACGCTCATGAATTCCATCTTCGCGTCCGAGTGGCTGGAGGAGGACGACGATATCCACATCCGGATCGTGGACATGCATACTATCAAGCCGATCGACAGGGAAGCGATCGTTAAAGCCGCCAGGGAAACCAAGGGGATAATAACGATCGAGGACCACAACATCATAGGCGGCCTTGGAAGCGCCGTCGCGGAGGTGCTGGCGGAGGAGGGGATATCGATCCCGTTCAAGCGCATCGGGGTGACGGACGAGTTTTCCGTGATCGGCGAGCCGGAGCAGCTGCACAACAGGTACGGCTATGACGACGAAGGGATATACAACGCGGTAAAGGGTTTGCTGGGAGCGTAACAGGGACACAAAAAGAACCGTCCCCGCTGTGTCCTGCCCCGAACAGGACAAAATAGAAACGTCCCCATTATGTCCCGACGCTGGAATACGGGCGTTATCCAATCAATATTTAAGAAAGGCAAGCGAGGGGTTGACATGGAAAAGAGCTATGAAGAAATATTGGACTATATAATCGGGCTGGAGATCATAGACACGCATGAGCACCTTCCGGCGTTTGAAAGATCGCGCGATCGTGATACAGACGTGCTTGGGGAATACCTTTTACATTACTTTAACAGGGACCTTATTTCCGCGGGACTGCCGGAGGACGAGATGCCAACGCTGGTTTCCCCTGCCGTAGATGTCCTGGAAAAATGGCGTATAGTGGAACCATATTGGGAGATGTGCAGATACACCGGGTACGGGCAAAGCCTGGAGTTCGCAGCAAAAGGCGTTTATGATATAGGCCGTATAGACGCGGAAACGATACTTGAACTGAATGAAAGGTTCCTTAAGGGCCTGCAAGCCCGGCATTTCCGCAAGGTCCTGAAAGATTTGTGCAAAATAAAAGTGAGCGTCCTGGATATCGTGCCGGGCGGCGTCGATGATGTATGCGATGAGCCAGATAGGGAGTTTTTCGTGAAGACAAACAGGATAGACCGTCTGGTATATCCAAAAACCCACGAAGACATCCTGTTTTTGGAGAGGCGTCACGGCAAGCATATCGCGTCATTTACGGACTATCTGGACGCATGCGCGGCAACGATGGAATTCTTCGCGTCGCAAAGCTGTATCCTGAAATGCGCGCTTGCGTATGAACGAAGCCTGCGTTTCGAACGGACGTCGTGGCGCGAAGCGGAGGAGGCATTCCTGTCGCTGTTCCAGCCCAGCTATTACGACAGGATCGCGCTTCCTGAAAACAGGCCGCTGTGCGCGGGCATCGCGTTCCAGGATTATGTGATGCACCACTTGCTTGATATAGCGCAGGAAAAGAAAATGGCACTCCAAATCCACACCGGCATACAGGAGGGCAATGGAAACCTTTTGCGCAACAGCAACCCGACCCTGCTCAACAACCTGTTTTTGGACTATCCGGGGATAAAGTTTGACGTGTTTCATATTGGCTACCCATACCAAAGGGAGCTTGGCGTCCTGGCAAAGTGGTTCCCGAATGTTTGGGTGGATATGTGCTGGTCGCACATCATTTCGCCGGTCGCTGCGCGCCACGCGCTGGACGAATGGCTGGAAATGGTCCCCTTCAACAAAATCCTTGGATTCGGCGGGGACTATCTCTTCGTCGACGGCGTATATGGCCACCTTCGCATTGCCCGCGACAATATTGCCTTGACCCTGGCCGGGCGGGTGGATAGCGGCTTCATGGGCATGGAAGAGGCGAAACTCGTAGCCAGCTCCCTTCTTTGCGCCAATCCGGCGCATGTTTACGGGCTGGAGTAACGACAGGGACACAAAAAAATCCGTCCCCGCTGTGTCCTGTCCCGAACAGGACAAAATAGAAACGTCCCCATTATGTCCCGTTGTGTCCTACTTCGCAAGGGCTTTCTCTATGATCGCGCAGGCTTCGGCGAGGTCGCCTGTGCCGATGGTGAGGGGCGGGGCGAAGCGGATGGTGTTTTCGTGGGTCTCCTTGGCCAGGATGCCGGCCTCTATGAGCTTTTTCACGTAGGGCATGGCGGACGCGGAGAACTCTACGCCCACGAGCAGGCCTTTCCCCCGGACATCCAGGATTTCGTCATTTTTGATTTGCCGGAGCCTTTCCATGAAGAAAGCGCCTTTTTCGGCCGCCATTTCCGCGTAATTGTCGCGGACCAGTATTTCGAGCGCCTTGATGGCCACCGCGCAGCCCAGGGGGTTGCCGCCGAAGGTGGAGCCGTGGGAGCCGGGATCGAATACGCCGAGTATGTCCTTGTCGCCCGCTATCGCGGATACCGGCATGATGCCGCCGCCCAGGGCCTTGCCGAGCACGTAGATATCCGGCGCCACGCCTTCATGGTCGCAGGCGAACATCTTTCCGGTGCGGGCGAGGCCTGTCTGTATCTCGTCGGCGATGAACAGGACATTGTGGCGGGAGCAGATCTCGCGCGCCGCCTTCAGGTATCCCGCCGGCGGGATGACGACGCCTGCCTCGCCCTGGATGGGCTCCGCCAGGAAGGCCGCGGTGTTTTCCGTGACGGCGGCGGCGAGCGCCTCCGCGTCGCCATACTTGACAAGCTTGAATCCCGGCGTGAACGGGCCGAAGCCCCGGCGAGCCGAAGGGTCGGAGCTCATGGATATGATGCTTATGGTGCGGCCATGGAAGTTGTTTTCGCAGACTATGATTTCCTGCCGGCCGTCGGGTATGCGTTTCTTGTCCGCGCCCCAGCGGCGGGCGGTTTTCAAGGCCGTCTCCACGGCCTCCGCGCCTGTGTTCATGGGCAGGGCCATGCCCTTGCCGGTGAGCCCGCAAAGCGCTTCGAGGAAATCGCCCAGGACCGCGTTGTGGAAGGCGCGCGAGGTCAGCGTCACCTTGGCAAGCTGGCCGGCGGCGGCCGCCACGATCTCCGGGTGGCGGTGGCCGAAGTTCAGGGCCGAATAGGCGGACAGCATGTCGAAGTATCTCTTGCCTTCCGGGTCATAGACGAAAGCGCCCTCCGCGCGTTCGATCACCACTTCCTTTGGGTGGTAGTTATGCGCGCCCAAACGCAGGGTCTTTTCGATGATTTGCCTTGAATCAGCCATATTGCGCAGCCTCGACTATATTAAAATACGGACTTGCCTAGGAGGGACAGGATCAGCTCGCAGGCCAGCATCCCGGTGCGGCCCCGCTCATCCATGATCGGGTTGACCTCCACCATGTCGAGCGCCAGGGCCTTTCCGCTCTGGTACAGCATTTCCATGGCGAGGAATGCCTCCCGGACAGTCAGCCCGCTGTGGACAGGGGTGCCGACCCCGGGCGCGGCGTCGGGCGTGACGACGTCCATGTCGAAGCTGACATGGATCCCTCCGCCGCCCGCGGCCGCGATCTCGATCGCTTCCCTGATGACTTCCGACATGCCCATGCGGTCTATGTCGTGGATCGTGAAAACCGTGACCCCCGCCTCTTTCAGCCGAAGGCTTTCACGGGGCTCGATATCGCGCGCGCCTACAAGCGCCGCGCGTTTCGGGTCGATGAAGCTTTCGGCGTACGGCGCCATCTTGACCGGCCCGCGGCCGCATGCGACGGAAAGGGGCATGCCGTGCATATTGCCGGTGATGGTGCTTTTGTCGTCGTTGAAATCGCCGTGCGCGTCGATCCAGACCAGGCCCGCGTCCCTGCAAGCCTTCGCGACAGCGGGGACGCTTCCGGCCGATACGCTGTGGTCGCCGCCAAGCACTACCGGGAATGCGCCGCTTTCAAGGCTTTCGCAGGCTTGCTCATAGAGCCTGCCGTTTGCCTCCGCGATCTGCTCGTAGTTCTTGAGATTTTCCGCCGAAGCCCCGCTTTTCATCGGGATGATGTCACCCTTGTCGCGCCAGGGAAGCCCCATGCCAGAGAGCTTCTCGCAAAGCTCCGCGTGCCGTATGGCCAAAGGCCCCATGCTGACTCCCCGTTTCATGGCGCCCAGGTCCATCTGGACCCCTATGATATCGATCGGTTTCCGCGTTTCAGGCATTTAAAAGCTCCTCGCTTTTCTGCTGCGCCAACATATTGCCAAACTCCTTGTAATTCTATACCAAAAACGCCAGAGTGGAAAGGCTGCCGCGAAACCCCGGCGGCGCTTGGCTGCCGCGAAACCCCGGCGGCGCTTGGCTGCCGGCCCTTATTTGCCCTTCCCCGTCAGCTGCGTCAGGGTCGCGGTGAGCGCTTCCAGGTTGATGGGCTTCGCGAGATGGGCGTCCATGCCCGCTTCCCTTCCGCGTTCGATGTCCTCCTTGAAGACATTGGCCGTCATCGCTATCACGGGGATCGTGCCCGCCCCGGGCAGGCCGGACCTGCGGATCCAGCGGGTCGCGGTGTAGCCGTCCATCACGGGCATCTGGATGTCCATGACGATCGCGTCGTATTTTTCCGGGGCCGCCTTGTACTTGTCCAGCGCTTCCCTTCCGTTCGCTGCTTCGTCGATCAGGGCGCCTGTGTCCTCGAGCAGCGAGATGAATATCTCGCGGTTGATTTCCATGTCCTCGACGAGAAGCAGCGTCACTCCCGTGAGGTCGGCCGTTTTTTTGGCGCCTGTGCCCGGCTCTTCCCGCGTGTCCGCGCCCGCGTCGTCGGGGAGCCCAAGCTCCACTTCGAAGAAGAACGTCGACCCCTTCCCCGGGACAGAGACGATGTCGATAAAGCCGCCCATTTTCTCGATCAGCCCTTTCGAGATGGCAAGGCCGAGGCCGGTCCCGCCGAATTGCTTCGTTATGCCCGCGTCCGCCTGCTCAAAAGGCTTGAACAGCCGCGTGCGCTGCTCGTCCGTGATGCCTATGCCTGTATCGGCCACTTCGAAACGCACCCGGGCCGCCGCCTTCCCTCCGCCGTCCTTGCCGCCGCTGGCCTTCCCTCCGCCGGCCTTCCCGGCCGGCCGGGCGGCCAGTTTCACTTCGCCGCCCTCAGGCGTGAACTTGACCGCGTTGCCCAGGAGGTTCGTGATGACCTGCGAAAGCTTGAGCATGTCGCCGACATAGAATTTGCGCAGCTTCGGGCTTATTTCAAAGGCGATGGACTGCTTCTTCTCTTCCGCCCGCACGGATATAATGCTTTCGATGCCGAGCAGCATTCCCCTTATGTCAAAAGGCTCCAGGTTCAGTTCGATCTTGCCCGATTCGATCTTGGACATGTCAAGCACGTTGTTGATGAGCGAAAGAAGCTGCTTCGAGGAAGTGTCTATGGTTTCAAAGCAATGGCCCAGCCGCTCGGGGTCGTCGGTGTTCTTCGCGATGTTCGTCATGCCGATCACGGCGTTGAGCGGGGTGCGCATCTCGTGCGACATGGAGAAAAGGAAGTTGCTCTTGGCCGCGTTGGCGGATATCGCCTCCTGCTGCACGGCGCGCAGGTCCTCCGCCAGGTTGTGCTCTATGATGCTGGAGACGAGGAGCAGGCCGCAGACCGTGAAAACAGCGATATCTTCATGCGCGATCCGGACCCGCTTGCGGTTTGCCATCGTGATGAAGCCCCAGAATTCGTCGTGGACGATTACGGGGACCATCAATATGGCTTCCACTTTTTTGGGGAAAAGCCTCTGTTCCTTTGGCGACAGTTCGTCCCGGTACGCGAAGACATACTCGCCGCGCATAAGCGTCCTTATCCGCTCGGCAGGCCATTCGCCCCGGATGCCGCTTTGGCTGAGGTCCGAATCGCCAAACCAGGAATAGATACGTTCGAGCCTGCCGCCGGCCTCCTTGCTATCGTCCGGCTTGAATTGCCAGAGCGTGGTCGAATCCACGTCGCCGATGCTCTCATAAAGCGTCTGCAGCGATTCTATCACGACCTTCTCATAGTCCTCGTAGCCGCTGATCGAATGGAGGTTTTCAACCATGTCGTGCACGCTTTCGAGGTATCTTTCGATACGTTCATGCTCGAGCTCCGCGTCGTCGCGCGACTTGACGATACAGCTGATCGGGATATTGACGCCGAGCGCGATCCTGCGCGCCATCTCGCTGCAGCTGTCGCAGCCGCAGGCGCCGCAGTTGAAGTTTTGCTGGACATAGTCCTCTTTCCCGAGCAGATGGAAAGCCTTCTGGATATCCGCGTCCGTGACCTTCGGCAAAGGGGTCTGCCTGGAATCGTAGCTGAGCAGGAAATCGTCGAGCCTCAGGGCTTCGTCATAGGCGCGGAGCGTGCCAAGGTGCCGCGCGGCGGCTGCCTTGCCATTTTCCGCTTTCCGGGTCTTGCTGAATATCGACCCGACCTCGAAGGTGTTTTGGCCTGCTATGCAGCCGGTGCCGATAGCGCACCCACCGGCGCAATTGAGCACGTCAAACACGTCCGGCAGGAATTTCTTCCTGGTTTTCGCGTACTCGTCGAGCAGTTTGTACACGTTTGCCCCTTCGGCCTTGTCGATCCTGAGGCCGTCCCCCGAGAAAAACCTTATGTTCTCCATGAGCCCGCCGGGTATCGGGAACAACGAGCCCAGGCCGGCCCTGTCCCCGTCAAACCCGCTGCCTTCTTCGGGGAGCGAAAGCCCGTGGCGTTCCAGGTATTCAGCGAGGTTCTTGAACGTTATGCTGTATTCGACTTCGCCGGAGGCTTCGTTCTCCACTTTTTTCGCGATGCATGGCGTGACGGTCGCCAGCGCGGCATCTTCCCCGATATACTTCCTGAGATAGACGACCAGGCTGCCTATCGGGCTGTTCACGGGAGCCAGGTATGGCAGGAGCTCCGGGCGGTGCAGCTCGATATAGGAGACGATCACGGGGCAGGGCTGCGTTATCAGCGGCTTGCCCGGGTTGGCTTCGATATACCTGACGTACCCCCATATGCAAAGGTCCGCGCCGAGCGACACGTCGTAGACGCGCGTGGCGCCCATGTCGCGCAGCAATGTCAACAGCCGCGGCCAATCCGGGTAATTCGTCTTCAGCGAGGGCGCCGTGAGGATGGCGATCTTTTTCCCGCTCCGGAGGTCTTCGAAGAGGCGTTCGGTATCGTCCCTGAAGAAGCGCGCGCCATGTTCGCAGACGTCGATGCACGCGCCGCAGCTGATGCAGTATTCGCTCGCGGTCCAGACTTTGATGCGGCCTTCCTTGTCCTGGTACGTGAGGTTCGCGGTCTCGACAGGGCATTCGCGTACGCAACGGTTGCAACCGACGCACTTTTCAACATCCGAGTCAATTATTTGCATAGCCAGCCCCCCCTGTTATTAGCTGATGATACTGTATTTTCCCATATTCAGGATATATATACAATAATAATATTTCAAGCCGTGTTTGGGGAACACAAAAAGAAACGGCAGAGTGCGTGAAAATAGCCTGGAGGCAAATACATCTAGTTAGGCCGATTGGTCATAAGCTGACGAAAAAGATTGGACGAAAAAGATTTATATTTCAAGATTATAACAATTTCCAAATAATTGACAATAGCGGGTAAAAAACATTATAATAGTTTCGGTGTTATATTAGCAACTGGACGAAATTGACTATTAACCCCGCGGCGCAAGAATGGGCGCGCGCCGTTTCGACGATATAGACTGCTTAAGTCACACAGGGAGGTGTTTGTCATAGATACAATCATGGTTATTTTTATTGCCGCAATCGCGTTGGCATGCGGGCTGTTTATCGGCAGCGCTTTGCGCAAGTACATCAGCGAGAAAACGATAGGGAACGCGGAGCTCAAGGCGAAGAACATGGTCCTTGACGCGGAGAAAAAGGCGGAATCCGTCAAGAAGGAGCAGGTGCTCGAAGCCAAGGAGGAATCCCACCGCATCAAGAAGGAGACGGACGAGGAGATAAAGCAGCGCAGGCTGGAAATCTCGAAATCCGAGCGGCGCCTCATACAGAAGGAAGAGACGCTGGATCGCAAGATTGAAAACCTCGAAAAGAAGGAAGCCGATCTCGTGGGCAAGGAAAAGGGCCTGAAGGCGAAGGAAGACGAGCTTCAAAACGCCATAGGCCGCCAGAACGACGAGCTTGAAAAGATATCGGGCTATACGCGCGAGGAGGCGAAGCAGATCCTGCTTGCCAATATCGAGCGTGACGTGCGCGGGGACGCGGCGGCGCTCGTGAAGGAGATCGAGGCGGAAGCGCGCGAGACGGGCGAACGCAAGGCGAAGGAGATCATCACGGGGGCCGTGCAGCGCTGCGCCGCGGACCATGTCGCCGAGATAACGGTCTCGGTCGTGCCGCTGCCCAATGACGACATGAAGGGTCGGATCATAGGGCGCGAGGGCCGCAACATCAGGGCAATCGAGAGCATGACGGGCATCGACCTCATCATCGACGATACGCCCGAGGCGGTCGTGCTCTCCGGTTTCGACCCCATCAAGCGCGAGGTCGCCAGGCTGTCGCTCGAAAAGCTCATCGTCGACGGGCGCATCCATCCGTCGCGCATCGAGGAGATGGTCAACAAGGCCGAAAAGGAAGTGAACAACGTCATCAAGGAATCCGGCGAGCAGGCGACGTTCGACACGGGCGTGCACAACCTGCACCCGGAGCTTGTCAAGCTGATCGGCCGGCTCAAGTACCGCACCAGCTACGGGCAGAACGTGCTGAAGCACTCGATAGAGGTTTCGCACCTGGCGGGCCTGATGGCCGGCGAGCTTGGCCTCGACACGAAGCTCGCGAAGCGCGCGGGCCTGCTGCACGACATCGGCAAGGCTGTCGACCACGAGCGGGAGGGCACGCACGTCGACCTCGGCATCGAGATACTGAAAAAATACAAGGAATCGCCGGCCGTCATCGACTCGATGGCCGCGCACCACGGGGACTACGAGGCGAAGACGCTGGAGGCCGTGCTTATCACCGCGGCCGACGCGCTGTCGGCGGCAAGGCCAGGGGCCCGCATGGAGACGCTGGAGACTTACATCAAGCGCCTGCAGCAGCTGGAAGAGATAGCGAACTCCACCAAGGGCGTCGACCACTCCTACGCGATCCAGGCGGGGCGCGAGATACGCATCATCGCCAAGCCCGAAGAGGTCAGCGACAAGGACATCGTGTTCCTCGCGCGGGACATCAGCAAGAAGATCGAGAGCGAGATGGAGTACCCCGGCCAGATCAAGGTGAACGTCCTTCGGGAGACGCGGGCCGTGGACTACGCCAAATAGGCGGGCTTGCTTTCCGCGCCCGGGCGCCGGGCCGGCTTGTGCGATGAAGATATACCTGGACAATTGCGCTTCGACGCGGGTGTCGCCGGAGGCCGCGAAGGCGGCCTTGGCCGCGATGACCGAGAATTATGCCAACCCGTCCGCGCTGCATACGGCGGGGCAGGACGCGGAAAGGCTTGTCAAGCAGGCGCGGCAGCAAATCGCTGCTTCGCTCGGGACAAAACCCGGAAACATAGTGTTCACGAGCGGCGGGACGGAGGCCGACAACCTGGCCCTGTTCTCGGCCTTTTACGCGGGCGGGAGCCCTGGCGCCGGCACTGGCTCTGGCCCTGCGGCGCAGGGACGGCCGCAGGGGCGGCCGCAGGGGCGGCAGGAGGTACGGCAGGAGGCAAGGCCGCAGGTACGGCAGGGCGGCCTTCTCGTTTCGGCGGTGGAGCACCCGGCCGTGCTGTCGGCGGCGGACGCGCTTGCCGTGCGCGGCGTGCGCGTGGAACGGATTCCCGTCCACGGCGTGGATACCGACTATCCCGGCATGGTGGACGCCACCGCGTTCCGGTCGCTGCTCGCGAAAGACGTCGCCCTCGTATCCGTGATGCATGTCAACAACGAGATCGGCACGATCCAGCCCATCGAGGAGCTTACGCGGATCGCGTCAATGTACAATTCCGAACGCGGCGCGAAGATACGCTTCCATGTGGACGCGGTGCAGTCCTTCGGGAAGCTCACGACCGACGTCGAAAGCGGATACTTGCGGCGCGTTGACTATCTGGCCATGAGCGCGCACAAGCTCCACGGCCCCAAGGGGGCCGGCGCGCTGTACGCGGCCTCGCCGGGCAAGCTGCACCCGATGGTTTTCGGGGGCGGCCAGGAAGGCGGGATCCGCTCGGGCACCGAAAACGTGCCGGGCATCGCGGGCTTCGGCGCCTGCGCCCAAGCCGCGTCCGCCGATATCGTCGGCCACGCAAAGCAGGCAAACCTGTGCCGCCGCCGCCTGCTCGAAGGGATCACGGCGGAGATACCGTACGTACAGGTCAACAGCCCGGAAGACGCGTCCGTGACGGGCAAGCCTGGGTGCTCGAGCCCTTATATCCTCAACGCCAGCTTTATCGGGGCCAGGGCCGAGGTCCTGGTGCACGAGCTCGAAAGGAGCGGCATCTTCGTCTCGACGGGCGCGGCCTGCTCCTCGCTCGGGAAGGACGGGGAGAAGCAGAGCACGACGCTCGCTGCGATTGGGGCCTCCGGCGAGGCCCGGGAAAGCGCCCTGCGCTTCGGCCTCAGCTGGACAAACACGATAGAAGAGATGGACTTCGTGATAGAGCGCCTTTCGGCCGCCGTCGCGCGGTTTCGCCGCACCGGCCTGAACAGGTAGGGCTGGATCGCGGGACTCAGGAAAGAAAAGGCAATTGAATGGATCGGACGGCGATTGGGCGGTTCGGATAGCAAAACGGCAATTGCGGGGAAGAGATGAGAAAACGGCAACTGCGTGGAACGGAGCGGCGAGGCAATCCATGGAAATAGCGGAAGTACAGCATATATTGATAGTACGATACGGCGAAATCGCCCTCAAGGGCATGAACAAGCCGTATTTCGAGAAGGCGCTGCTGAGGCGCCTCCGCAAGGGGCTGGGCGCGGCGACGGCGGAAACCTCCGAAGGGCTGATTGTCGTGCGGGGGTACGCGCCTGAAGACGAGGCGGCCCTCGCGAAGAGGCTGCTGCGCGTTTTCGGCGTGGCTACCGTGAGCCCGGCATGGGAACTGCCGTCACGCGAGCAGAAGGATATCAACGAGGCGGCTGTTGCCTGGATGGGGCGGCGGCTCGATGAAAAAGGCGGCGGGGCGCAGGACAAGACGCAGGAACCGTCCCCTTTTGTCTGCAAGACGCAGGAACCGTCCCCTTTTGTCTCATTCAAGGTTTTTGGGAAGAGATCCGACAAGAGCTGGCCCGTGACTTCGCCCGAGATCGCGGCGCTCGCCGGCGAGGCCATCCTCGAGGCGTTCGGCGAGGGGCGGGTCAGGGTTGACGTGAACGATCCCGAGGTGCGGCTCCATGTGCATCTGCGCCGAAAGAACGTGCTGCTGTTCGATGACATGCTGAAGGGGTTCGGGGGGCTGCCGCTCGGCACGAACGGCAAGGGGCTCGTGCTGCTTTCCGGCGGCATCGACAGCCCTGTGGCAGCATGGATGATGGCGAAGCGGGGCATGACGGTCGAAGCGGTCCACTTCCATTCATACCCCTATACGAGCAAGCGCGCCGAGGAAAAGGTGAAGGACCTCGCGGACGCGATCGCCTCCTACTGCGGCCGCGTCGCCTTGCATATAGTCAATATACTCCCGGCGCAGGAGGCGATAGCGGAAGCCTGCCCGGAGGAGCATATGACTATCCTTGCGCGCAGGTTCATGATGCGCGTCGCCTCGCGAATCGCGGAGCGCGAGGGGATGGGCTTCCTCATAACGGGCGAAAACCTCGGGCAGGTTGCCAGCCAGACGGCCGAAGGCATCGCGGCGACGGACGGCGCGTCCTCGCTGCCCGTGCTCAGGCCGCTGATCGCGTTCGACAAGGTCGACATCATGGACAAGGCGCGGGAAATCGAGACCTACGAGATCTCCATACAGCCCTACGAGGACTGCTGCACGGTCTTCCTCCCGAAGCGCCCGGCCACCCGTCCGTCCCTCGAAGAGGTCGAGGACGCGGAGGCCCTGCTCGGCCCCGAAAGGCTCGCCGCCCTTGAGGGAGAGGCGCTGGGGACAGAAGAACTGTACATCGCGAGAGCGTGAGGTTGGCTATGTTAAAATGAGAGAAACAGCGAAAGGCATGGTTGTGCGGCAGATGTTTCAGGGTTTGAAGTTTTCGTTTTCGAGAAGGCGAAAAACAATGAATGAATTGATACAGCATTGTGAGAATGTAATGAAGCTATTGGATACCGATTATCCGCAACAAAGGCATTATGCAGGCATTGTCAAAGATTTATATGCCTTGATGCGCGATATCGCGGAACATGCCAGACGTCATGAAATATACGCAAGCAGGATTAATTTTTCCAGCATCGCGAGGCAACTTGCGGACGATTCCTTCACGCAGCATAATTCACCGATTTTCGACGATTTATATAATATTGAAAAACTATTGCAAAACTTGAGTTTTTAGTTTGTTCGGCAGTTTAGGGTGGGTGTGCAGGCGATTTTTCTCCGAACGCTATATCCTAACCACGGCTCACACAGCTTGCATCAGTACTGACCGATGGAATTATGAGCCAGTTCTTCTCGATGAATTGCTTCGCAAGCCAATTGGATTTGGCGAGGGCATGCTTGAATAGAATCGATGGCACTGGGGACGGAAGGGGTGTTCATCGCTAGTGCGTGAAGCTGGTTCAGGCAAGGTCGCATTTTCAATTATTTGCCTATTATGGTATACTGACGCCAATGATGGGGGGGGGTCGCACGAGATAAAAAACTGCTTGGGACTCGCCATGACGCTTGCGGTCGATTTCGAGGCTAAGTCGGCATCAGCGCTTGATACGCTGCGCAAAGCGCTTGAAGGAAACGGGCTTGTGGCGGCCACGCCGGTCTTCGTGATGCCAGGAGGGGACTCCTCGTTCCAATTCGCGGCATTTAAGGTCGGATACGCGGACAAAAGGATTTTTGGGGGTGACGGCGAAAATGTGCCGACCGATAGCCGTTTGAATTAAGTAGATTGTTGGTTTCATAGAGGAAGGAGGGAGTCAGCGGTTTTGGATAAGAAACAAAATGTATCAATGATGGTATTGATAGTCTCTGCACTGGCATTGATTTACGGTATCTATATGTATATTCAAAAAGAACGCTACAAACAAGAAGATTATGCTTTATATGGAAATCCAAAAGAAATTGATGAACGAATTAAATCTGATATGATAGTGGCGAGCGCAGGTCTTATGAATCGTTGTCAGGATATTCTGTCAGGAGACACGCAATGGTTGCAAAACTACCCTTCTCAAGGAATGCATGCTCGCAATATTGCTCAATTCCTTGCTCCATATTTTCAGCAACAAGGTTATTACGTGAAGCAGGCGGAAGAATAACATCCTGACTTTGACACATAGTTGATAATAGAACGCCGTTCTGCATTGGAATCTCAATGCATCGAGATACGCTACTGGACAAAATTTATATAATAAAAGCAGAATTGGCGAAAACACAAAATGTCCTGTGTTATTGGAAGGATGAAAAGAGAAGGGAAGAACACCGGCTGGCTGCCGAGGCCGCCGCATTCCCAGGAGCTTCAGGTATTTTTTAATGAAAAACAGCAAGGTTGCAAACATTCAGCACGTTTACATTCAATCTTTTGCAAGGTTGGAGGTTGGACTTGACAGCGTTGCCATAAGTACTCGTGCTTTGTGGCGGCTAATTGCATACGCGCATGATAAAGCGATCCGCTATTGAGCGGCAAAAATCGAATAAACGCGCACAAAAACATGCCAACGCCCATTGGCGAAGGGAAATCATGGAAAACAGCCCTGCCAGCAACAATGGGATTACGGAAGGCAAGGCACATGCATTGTGCAAAAACACGAAAAAGGGCACATGCCCGACACATGCCAAAAGATATGGGCATACGGGGCATAGCCCTGGGCAAAAACCGATGGCCAAGAGCTTTGGTGGCCCTGTCAACTGAAAAATGGCCCATTGCATCGGTTCAAAAATGGCCCACGCAAAAAAGCCAAGGGCAGCCAGGCGGCAGCGCAGGCAAAAGGCCAAGGGGAGCCCTTGGCCTTTGAAGCGCTTGCCAGGCAAAACCCATGCAAGGATGGGAGGGTCAGCAGTCAACGGCCTCCTCGCCCCTGGATAGCTTCCAAAGGCGCTTGACATAGCTGTCTTCGTCAAAGGGGTCCTTGCCGCCGTGATAGGCGTCAATATACATTTGGTAGGCTGGCAATTCATAATAGCCGCCGTGAAGGTCCGAGAATATATCCTGCCTTAGCATCTCGCCGGCATGCCCTGGGAGGCGCTGGCTCAGGCAATAGCGCAGGAAGACCACCTTTGCTTCCATGTACTTGGCGTCCCTTACGAGATGGTCGATGGCGTCGTAGAAATCAAGCCTGCACCCGTCACAGGAATCATCATCCATCCAAGGCCCATCATCCATAAAAAGCTCATCCATCTTTGCCGCCATCCCCTTCATTGCCCCGGGGCCCCGCCTTTGCCTGTTTGAGGCGCAAGTCTTCCGCGCCGTTCATGTTGACCAGGATGGCGTCCTCGTAAAGCCGGCCAAGCAGGGCGGAGCTCATCCTTTTGTCAGGGAAGCTGGCCGCCCATTCGCTAAGGCTCCCGTTCGACGTGATGGCCGTGGACTTGCGGCCGTGCCTCCCGTCAATG
>Ga0082212_10002321_pt1 | contig 27878 bp, 20 predicted proteins | sample TergutNt197P3_FD_71548 | JGI IMG/M metagenome (GOLD analysis project Ga0082212, IMG submission 71548) | Neocapritermes taracua P3 segment gut microbial communities from Petit-Saut dam, French Guiana - Nt197 P3 | ecosystem: Host-associated > Arthropoda: Insects > Digestive system > Gut ...
AACAGGTGTGCCATTGTTCGGACCGTCGCCTTCCATGCCTTCAAAGCCATCGACAAATGCCAGATCGGGACGAATGTGATAGGCAAGGGCAAACAGGTTATAGTTGATTCCCCTGAATCCGTTGCCGTGAACAATCGCTTTGTCTGATTCGGAACCTTGCCGGCGATCTCTGCCCCAGCTGTAACCCGGATCTTTGATCGGAGCGCCCAATACTACATTTTTGAGAGATAAGGTAGCCACAACGCGGTCGTGCGTTTTCATACGGCCTACCGACATGACAAAGTTATTGCGATCGGTCAGCCACGATGACATCCTTACAGGTTTGGGGCGCAAATCTAATTCATCCATCACATATAGCACCTGTGGTGTGGTATCGTCCAAAGAAAGTAATTTTACCTTATATTTCTCAGCCACAGGAACATAGCCATAGTTATCGTACGCCGTCATGGTCGGTCCGTCAGCTACGGATTCGGCCACGACCACATTTTCCAACTTATTGATCGACTTGTAAAACTCCAAAATACCTTCGATCGTATCTTTGTGGACAGCGCTCAATTGGATGGTTGATGTAACCATATTGGGTTTTACGATAATTCGCTTATTACCGACAGCCTGAGCAATTTCCCGCGAAAAAGGCTGTAATGCGCGGAAGGTCGTTTCCACGCGATTGGCTCCGGTAGCGAGTGATACCTGCGCATTGGCGTCGACTGCTATTTTTGTTTGTTCGGCCAATACCTTCATCGCGTAGGAGGGGATGGCAGCCGTAGCAATACCACCCCATAACGCTGTTCTGATAAAATCTCTTCTATGAAAGTTCATGTTTTTTAAATTTTTAAATTACCTGTCTACCCGTGCGCCTCCGCCTTTGGTCAGTTTTTCCACTTCACTGAGCGTTGCCATGGATGTATCACCCGGTGTTGTCATTGCCAATGCCCCGTGAGCTGCACCGTATTCAACGGCTTTTTGCGCGTCGTTAAAGGTAAGGAAACCATATACCAAGCCTGATGCAAAACTGTCGCCTCCGCCCACGCGGTCGAAAATTTCAATCTCGTTGCGCTGAGTAGCTTCGTAGAATGAGCCGTCAGCATAACAAATGGCGCCCCACGAGTTGATGGTTGCCGATTTAACGGTACGTAGCGTGGTGGCAATAACCGCAAAATTCGGATATTTTTCCACAGCAGTTTCAATCATTTTGCGGTAGCCCGAAATATCGAGTTTGGATAATTTTTCGTCTGTTCCTTCAATTTCAAAGCCAAGGCAAGCGGTGAAATCTTCTTCATTGCCTATCATCACATCCACGTAATTGGCAATTTCACGATTCACTTCCTGCGCTTTCGCTTTGCCACCGATGGATTTCCATAACGATGGACGATAATTAAGGTCGTACGATACAATCGTTCCGTATTTTTTGGCAATTCGTGTGGCTTCGATGACGACATCGGGCGTCGTTTCAGACAAGGCAGCAAAGATACCGCCCGTATGTAACCAGCGTACGCCGCATGTTCCAAAAATATAGTCCCAGTCAATATCGCCGGGCTTCAGTTGTGAAGCAGCCGTATTGCCTCTGTCAGATACGCCTTTAGCTCCGCGGATACCGAAACCGCGCTCTGTAAAATTCAATCCGTTGCGCACGGTACGTCCCACGCCGTCGTCATTCACCCATTTGATGAATTGCGTATCGACACCGCCCTGCATAATAAAATCTTCCACCAAATGTCCTACTTCATTGTCGACAAACGCTGTTACAACAGCGGTTTTCAAGCCGAAACATTTTCTCAAACCTCGGGCTACGTTGTATTCACCGCCACCTTCCCACACATCAAAGCGGCGGGTAGTACGGATACGGCCGTCACCCGGATCGAGGCGAAGCATGATTTCCCCTAAGGAAATGGCATCGAACATACATTCCGATTTTGGTTTTATTTGTAAAGTACTCATAATGATTAATATTTAAAGAATTAAATTACTATTGGATACTGTTCTCTGAGTCTTTTTGCCAATGCAATCGCAGTTTTGATATCCTCTTCAATCTGTTGATAGTTGCCTGCTTTGAGCAGATCAGACTTGATGAGTTGTGAACCCATACCACAGCAAACAACACCTGCCTTAAACCATTCTGTCAGGTTCGCTTCGGTAGGTTCAACGCCACCTGTCGGCATAATCCTTGTCCAGGGCATCGGGCCTTTGACGGCAGCCACAAATTTGGGGCCTCCAACCTGTGCACCCGGGAATATTTTTACAATTTCCGCTCCCAATGATTCTGCTTTTGATATTTCACTGACAGAACCGCATCCCGGCGACCAAAGAATTTTTCTACGGTTGCACACGGTTGCCATTTCCTCATTCAGCAGCGGCGAAACAATAAAATTGGAGCCAAGCTGGATATAAATCGTTGCCGTTGCAGCGTCGATAACCGACCCTGTTCCAAGTATCATTTCAGGCAGTTCTTTTTCTGCAAACATATTCAGTTCTTTAAATACCACATGTGCATAATCGCCTCTGTTGGTAAACTCAAACAACCTGATTCCTCCTTTATAACATGCTTCGAGGACTTTTTTACATACTTCAACGTCGCGGTTGAAAAATACCGGTATCATGCCGGCTTCTGCCATTTTCTGGGCTACTTGTATTCTGGTAAATCTTGCCATATTTTTATAAGTTAATGAGTGTTATAATTTGATATGATTAACTCCACAATCTGTCGTGTGAATTTGTATTGTTCCAATAATCCGTAGGTTCAAAATAACTTTTGTCGGATGGATGCAGGTGTTCCTTCACCACATCTTCGTTCAGTTCGATTCCTAATCCGGGCGAGTCGAGCGGTACGGGTGCATAGCCTTTTTCAAATATCGGTTGCGAACCGGTCATTTTGACCATATCAAACCACCAGGGGCTGTCGACACTGTGATGCTCCATCGCAAGGAAATTTTCGGTAGCTGCGGCACAATGAACATTGGCCATAAAACAGATCGGAGTGCCTGCCATGTGCATTGCCATTGCGATACCATTCTCCTGTGCATAATCGCCGATTCTTTTGGTTTCCAAAAGACCGCCTGATGTAGCAAGGTCGGGATGAATGATATCTACGCATTTTGCGTCGATGATGTCTTTGAATCCTAACGACAAACCGGGACCTCTGAGTCCAAAAGTATCTTCGCCTGTGGCGATAGGCGTCTCAAGTGCATCTTTGAGCGTTTTTAAGTCATCGAAACGCCACCATTGTGTTGTATCTTCAAGCCATGCTAACCTGTATTTTTCCAAAGCTCTGCCCAAACGGATATGGTTATTGATATCGAAATGGCCGTAGTGGTCCGAACTTAACGGTATTTCATAACCGACTACTTTACGCACCTGATCTACAATGGCCGCCAACGTTTCAAGTCCTTCGTCTGTAAGCTGGACTTGTGTGTAGGGATGTTCGCGCCATCCATAACCCATGTAGTCAATCACATTGCTCCCGGGAATATTCATACTGTACTGTCCGCCGGCTCCATTCCAGAATTTATTGTTGACTATTCTTCTGTCAAGAAGCGATTGAGATGCTGCTCGTGCCCGTGCTTGCTCTTCCGGTGTAGCCCCTCTTTGAGCGGTGGCGCCTCCGGCAAGATGGATACCCAAATCCATTTTTAACCATGTAAATCCCTGTACCTCTGTTATTCGTTTCATTCGTTCGGCAAAATCAGACAATCGGGGACTGGCTGTATCGGCATAACATCGTACCCTGTCGCGATACCTTCCGCCCAGTAACTGCCAGGCAGGTACGCCATACGCCTTACCGCACAAATCCCACAGCGCCATTTCAACGCCGCTTACGCCACCGCCCTGCCTGGCATGGTATCCAAACTGACGGATAATCTTAAATATCATTTCCACATTACAGGGATTAAGCCCCAGTATACGGCTTTTCAACAACAAGGCATAACGCTCGTCGCCGCCGTCTCTTACTTCGCCTAATCCGTAAATGCCCTGATTGGTATCGATCCGGAGGATCGGAGTTCTACCTACATTATTTACCACAGCATACCGCATGTCGGTGATTTTCAGTTCCGACGGCGAAGAAGCCCTTCTTACGTTTTGTGTGGTGAAGGCAACCGTATCTTCGATCGAAGCGCCGATCATACCTCCCAATGCAAGTCCGCCAACAGCAGCTTTCTTAAGAAAACTTCTGCGGCTGTCGTTTTCTGTTACAGGATCAACTTGACCTGCCGGCGTATTGTCAGTCGCCTTTTCTTTCTCGATAATTCTTTTTAATTCGCTATTCATGATTTATTTTTTTTTATAATTGATTATTCAATAGATCCTATACTTGGTTTTTCTGTTCTTTTCTTTCCGTTTTGGTCGGCTTGCAACAATGTACCATACTTTTTCCATGCATCCGTAAAAAATCCGGCATTGGCATCGGATGATTCAACCGGGTTAAAATGGGTGACCGTTGCACCCTGATTTTTAGCCGGACTGTTGGCTGTCAGACTGATTGTCGGAAGGAAGCCCGATAAAACTTCTGTTTTGTATGTTCCTTCCGATGTGGTAGCAATGATGTTTGATAATACAATGTTATTCACATCTGCTTTTCCTTCGATCTGTACTTTTGCTTTTCCCAACAGATTGTTTCCCGTTGAATGTACTTCTCCGCTTTGTTGAGCTTCGATATCTGTAGCTTCGTCTTCGCCATTCAGGTTACCGGCAATAATATTCCCGCTTATACTTAATTTCCCTGAGAGCACATGGATGCCTCCGCTGCAGAAACTGATTCCGTCAAACCCGCCTAATCCTGCGCCGCCCTGATTGTCGACAATGGTAGATTGTGCAATAAGCATGTTACCTTTTATAATAACAATTCCTCCGGAAGCGCCTGTGACAATACTGCCACCTCCGAAATTACCTGCTACGGTACTGTTTGACAAGGAAAAATTTCCGTCCTGCACCATGATTGCTCCCGCTCCGGCAACACTGCCCACTCCGACACCGCCGAATCCGCCTTCGTTTTCGATGAAAGATGAATTGATGACCACCGCATTGCCTTTGACGATCGTAATTCCACCTGCGCCGCCATATCCTACGCCGCCATCTGTGCCACCCACACCTCCTGTATTATAAAAGAAATAGGAACCGATCACGGTTATTAAACCATTTTCGCTGTGGATAGCGCCTGCAGCGCCTTGTTCACTGCCGATGCCTACGTTATACGTAAAAAGACAATTTTTCACCGTCACGGTACCTCCATCATTGTAAATACCCGACTTATTTGATTTTGTCAGGTGCAAATTTTCAAAGGCAACAGTGCGACCCTGTTTTACGACAAACAGGCTGAATCCCGGACTGATGCCACCCATGATTCCATTGTTTACCGACGGGTCGACCGATCCGTTGATGGTAATGGTTGGATTTCCGTTGGACAAATTACCGGCGAAAGAAATATGATTTTCGATGGCCGGTAAGTCCATGGATAAGACAATTTCTCCGGATAAATTCTTTGCAAAGCTGATGGTAACAGGTTTGCCGGCGTCTGCTTTTTGCGCGTTGGCCGCTTTGATAGCAGCGATTAACGACCCGTTGGCATCGTTGCCGGCAAGTGTAGAGACTACGATTTGCGCAAAACCTGATAGGGTAGGGGCAAACCAGCAAAAACATAAAAATAGGGAAAATCGAAAAAAACAGCTATTCTTCATACTAACATATATTAATATAATGACTCCGCTCTTTCTCTCAATGGGGTCAGCCATTGTAATTGTTTTTCAATATTCCTCGACATAACGTAAGGTTTGATATGATCGGCCACTTTTTCACCAATCACTTCAATTTTATCAATGTCATATTCGCCCATGCCTGCATTAGCAGCAAAATTCAAATAGCCGAGATTGGCCGGGTCAACACCCATCAACTCCACTCCGATGCGATCTGTTGCCACCCAATCCAAACCGGCGACACAAACCCTGTGGTCGACCGCAGTTCCGTTGGTCGGGCCATTACCTTCCATTCCGTCATATCCGTCAATAACAGACAGATCGGGTCGGATTCGGTATGCAATATTGAACAGGTTATAGTTGATTGCCCTGAATCCGTTGCCATGTGTAAAGGCTTTGTCGTTTCGTGTTCCGGCTACGCGTGTTCGTCCGAAACCAAAACCCGGATCGATGATCGCAGAGCCAACAGCCACATTTTTAAACGATAATGTACAAACAATGCGGTCGTGCGTTTTCATTCTGGCAACCGAAATAACAAAGTTATTGCGATCCATCATTAATGAAGACATCCTGCAAGATATCGGTTGGACGTTCAATTCATTTAACAACCAGATTGTTTGATTCGGGCCTTCATTCAAGTCGAACAGTTTGGCATTGTATTTTGCAGCAACAGGTACATATCCGTAATTGTCGAAACCGAACATCGCAGGAGCGTCGGCCGGCGATTCGGTGATCATCACATCATCTAACTTATTGATCGATTTCAAAAACTCAAGGATTCCTTCGATGGTATCCTTGTGGGTAGCCGCTAACTGATTGGAGGAAGCAACTAAATTGGGTTTTAAGATAACGCGCTTATTTCCAATTGCTTGTGCTATTTCGCGGGAAAAAGGCTGTAAAGCGCGAAATGTCATATCAGCTCGATCATTCCCTGTTGTCAACGATACTTTTGAAGTAGGACTTGGCGCTACGACCGGGTCTTGCGCTGTTTTTAATACATTCATTGCATAAGATGGGATTGTTGCCGCAGCAATGCCCCCGAATAACGATGCTTTGATAAAATCTCTTCGATGTAAATTGGTCATTTTGTAAAAAATTAAAAATATATATAAAAAATAGAAAGTGAAAAAGTTAAAACGTTTAACGCAAAAATGTTAAAAATATTTAATAAAAAAATTACAATCTGTATGCCTGCCTTACCAACAGCTTCCATTGTCCGTCCTGATACAGCCAGACAAGTGTATTGCCTACCCGCAGACTACCGGGTTCGCCGGCGGTATTGATGGTTTCGGCTGTAAAAATATGCCGCACAATGGCAACATTGCCTGCCATCTGTATCTTTTGATCCAAAGGTTCTATACTTTTGTATATCAATGGATCTTTACTAAGTATTTCTGCAATAAATTCGCTTTTATTCTGCACTTTTCCTCCGGAATGGCCATAAACAAGCTCTTCGGCGGTAATGGTTTTCAACAGCGCTTCATCGGCATTTTTCATGGCGTTCCACAACTGTTGAACGGCCGCTACTACATCCGATTCGAATGTTTGTGGTGTTGAAACAGGTGGTTGCGTATTGCCTGAACAAGCTGCTATTAAGGGAAATAAAAACAATAAAATGATTTTTTTCATGAACTATAATGGTGTTTATGTTGATTTCTTTTGTTTGTCTTTTATCGGGTTGCCTTTCCAGATGCTTGCCAGCGTCGATCCGAATACATTCATGACCGGACCGTAAATGGCTGCAGCAAGTCCGATCGCAGCAGGACCTAATGTGATTGCCAAGCCTGATCCAAGTCCTGCATTAGGCATTCCGATTTCAAATGCAAAGGTTCTTCTGTCTATCTCGTTCAATCTGCATACCCATCCAAGACAATATCCCAAACCGTATCCTATCACGTTGTGAAGTATTACCAAAGATACCAAAACTACTCCTGCAGCTAATAAGATTTTTTGACCATCTGCGGTAATGACTAAAACAATGGTAAAAATTCCAACCTGCGAAAGTATACCAAGCACTTTTTTAATAACTTTTTGATCGCCTTTGAATTGAAGATTAAGCAAATAGCCCACTACAGCCGGAGCGATAAGGAAGATGGATGTGAAAATTGTCGTTTGTGTTACGTAATTAAAACCGGCGCTTGCAAACGAGCCAAGAATCCCGGCAAGCAGAATGATCACAAAAAATGAAGACATCTGAATTATTTTTGTCTTTTTATTTTCTTTGTTTAAGTTAAACAGATTAAATACAAATCCTGCAATAATCGGGAAAACCATCATTTTAAAAATATTAAACATCATTCCCAATACATCTAAATCAGGAACATATTCGCTTGCAAAAAGTTGCATAAGGAACGGCACTGCAAACGGAGCCAATAGCGTGGTGGTAGCGCCAATCGTTACCCCAAGGGCGAGATTGTTGTTTGCCAGCATATTCATTACGTTTGATGCAAGTCCGCACGGCAAAACAGCGACAAGAAATATACCACCTACGATTAAGCCATAATTGTCCGGATCGGCAGCAGCAATCTTGCTGCCAAAAACAGCCACAAGCGCTAAAGCCAATAGCGGACCAATAGCAAAGCGTCCAATTACGCCCACTGCCACAGTTCCGGGTCGTTTCATAACGCCTGCAAAATCGTTAAGGCTCATTTGTGCTCCCATGCCAAACATGATGATTTGCAGCAGGGGGGTCATTAAATTCTTTGAAAGATTAAAGGCAGATCCTTCAAAAAAACTGTTGCCATCGCCTCCCCATGCAGTAAAATATTGTGGGAAAAACATAGCGATACATACCGATGCAAGCAGCCACATGGTAAACGATAATCCTTTGGTAGCCGCGAAAGATTTAAGCCCATAAGAAAGGGCAATAAATGCCACTATAAAGCACAATCCGGCTGCATTGCTATTGCCTGATGCTATCATACCAATGGCAATTAACAGCAATAACAGGGCGAAATAAAGCGCCCATTGGTTAAACGACAATTTTTTCATTTTTTTATCATAATATGCTACAGATGAAATTTTTGGAAATTTCACCTGTAGCATGATTAATAATTACCCGGAATTAACTCCACAAACGGTCGTTCGAATTTTTATTATTCCATTGCTCTGTCGGCTCGAACATCGGTTGGTTACGCAGGAAGCGTTCTTTCACCACATCCTCGTTCAGTTCAATTCCCAGGCCGGGAGAGTCAAGCGGCACATTGGCAAAACCTTTTTCGATCATCGGTTTCGAGCCGGTCATTTTCACCATCGACTCCCACCAGTCGCTATCGGGACTGTGATGTTCGACTGAAAGGAAATTTTCGGTTGCTGCCGCACAATGGACGTTAGCCATTAAGGTAACCGGACTGCCTGCCATGTGCATGGCCATCGCGATGCCGTTTTCCTGTGCATAGTCGCCGATTCGCTTGGTTTCTAACAAACCGCCGGAAGTAGCTAAGTCGGGATGGATGATATCGACACACTTGGCGTCGATCAGGTCTTTGAATCCCAATGCCAAACCGGGACCTCTCATGCCGAAAATATCTTCGCCTGTGCAGATCGGCGTTTCGAGCGCATTTTTCATGGTTTTCAAGTCGTCGAAATTATACCATTGGGTAGCATCTTCGAGCCATGCTAATCTGTATTTTTCCAAAGCCCTGCCCATACGGATGGAGTTGTTGACATCGAAATGTCCATAGTGGTCGGACGATAAAGGTATTTCGTAACCAACTACGTTGCGTACTTTTTCAACGACTGCAGCTAATTCTTCAAGCGCTTTATCTGTCAATTGTACTTGCGTAAAAGGATGTTCACGCCATCCGTAGCCCATATAATCTATTACACTGGAACCCGGCTGATTCATGGTATACTGTCCGGATGCGCCATTCCAGAACTTGCTGTTCACAAGATTTTTTTCTGAATTAGGCACAAGATGAATACCCAAATCCATTTTCAACCAGGTAAATCCTTGTACTTCCATTCTATTTTTAATGGCTGCCGCAATGGCATCGGCGCCTCCACGGTCGGGTGTATCGGCATAGAGGCGTACTTTGTCGCGATAGCGTCCGCCCAGCAATTGCCATGCCGGTACGCCATACGCTTTACCGCAAATATCCCACAGCGCCATCTCAACGCCGCTGACACCGCCACCCTGGCGTCCGTGATAGCCAAACTGACGGATGATTTTGAAAAGCATCTCGACATTGCAGGGATTCAGACCCAACAAACGGCTTTTCAAAAACAACGCATAACGCGGATCGCCGCCATCGCGCACCTCACCCAATCCGTAAATATCCTGGTTGGTGTAAATCTTAATCAGTCGACCTGCCATACGCAAGTCGGTGATTTTCAATTCTGATGGCGAAGACGCTCTTCGTACATTCTGTGTAGTCATAGCCACCGTATCTTCGATCGAAGCAGCCATCATGCCACCCAACGCAATTCCGCCCCAAGCAGCTTTCTTCAGAAAATCTCTGCGACCGGTATCGTCCGTAACTTGCTCATCTATCTTACGCTGAGCCTTTTCTTTCTCAATAATTTTTTTTATCTCACTGTTCATATATATTAGGTATTTTATGTAATTCTTAACTCTTAACTCTTAGTTCTTAACTCTTAGTTCTTAGTTCACCAAGTTCTGTTCCCATCCAAATAATCAAATATCTCCTGAATAGGCATCGGCAGGTTGGGATATTGTTTCAGCCATTCCCTGAAATCCGCATTGATTTCATCGGTCCAGCGGCTATCGATTTGTCCGGGCAGGTATTTTTTCTCGGCAAGGCGTTGCCATCCGAACCAGTCGCGCAACTCGGTCACTTCGGCTGTGACGATGACCCTTTCGGCAAGATGAGCCGGAACAAAGATGACGCCGTATTTCTTTGCCACCACTAAATCTCCCGGCAGACAGGTAGCCCTGCCTATACGGACAGGATGATTGATGGAGGTGATGGTCATTCCTTGAATATAAGATGGATCGACGCCCAACACCCAGGCATTAAAACCTTTAACTTTCGAAATACCTTCTTCATCCCGCACACTGCCATAGAAAACCACCCCTCTTTTTGAGTTGGCATAGATGGCGTTGGCTAAGTTATCACCTATTAATGTCCCATCGATTATTTTTCCGTAACCATCGGCTACATAGATATCGCCTTCGACCAATATGTCAATGGGCCAGGAGTTGTTTCCTCCCTGTTGGGCGCGTCCTTCTTTTTTGCCCTGTTCTCTGACGTAGGATTCCATATCAGGTCGTGAAGGCATATATTGAGCGGTAACAGCCCGTCCCGACATGGCTTCGTCGGGATGTACAACATGCCAATCGCCCTGAAATTGATTACTGTAACTCCCTGACTGACCTTCACCCCGAACGGAAATATTACGCAGCGCGCCCCATAATGCTTCAATGGCGACATGTTTCGATCGCTCCAAAAGATTATCGGGAATTTTGGGTCGTCCGTCGGCAAAGCGTTCTCCTTTCCATTCCGGTGTGAGCGCTTTAATATACTCAGGCGAAGCGCCTACGCCTTGTGCATTGATCACAAGCAGTGAACAAAATGCAAATACAAATAAAAATGCTATTTTTTTCATGAAAAAATGATTGTTAATGATTAGTTTCTATTTGGTGATTAGTAGAATTGTCTGTTTATTGACGTTGCGATCTGGCCGGTTGCGGATTGGCCGGCCTGCTTGTCTGCTGATTCAGATACGCTTCCAACTCGGCTTTCGGAATGGGTAAATTCGTTTGTTTGAGCACCCAGTCATTGAAATTGGTATTGTTGTCAATTTTCGCTTCCCGCCGTTGTTGGTTAAAGGCGTTCCGTATCGCTGCTATTTCGACCGAAACAAGTAGCTCTGTAACAAATTGAGGCGGAATAAAGATGACTCCCGAAAGTCGTGCAATAACCACATCGCCCGGCAAAACAGTAACCCGTCCGATACGGATGGGTGCATTGACCGAAGCACATACCAAACCGCTGATCGACGAGGGATCGAAACCCCTGATCCATCCGTTAAAACCTTCCATCTCAGTGAGCGCATCCAATTTTCGGACAGAGCCATTCAGGATCACGCCTTTTTTACTGTTACGGTAAACCGTTGCGCCGACTGCATCACCCATCAACGTTCCGTCGGCAATTTTCCCAAAAGCATCGGCCACATACACATCGCCTTCGCTCAGTGAAGTGACAGGCAGGTTGTTATTCACCCTGTTGATGCCTTGTTTTTTACCGACCTCCTGCAAATAATCGTCAAAATCGAATCGCATAGGCATATATTGAGCCGTAAGAACCCGTCCGATCATTTCCTGATCGGGATGGATGATGACCCAGCTGTTTTCGTTTGTGCCCGAAAAATTCTCAAATTGGTTTTGATAACCCTTTGCCATCAGAAATTCCCATGCTTCTTCAATGGTGACTTTTTTTAGTCGCTCAAGATGGGCATCCGACACTTTAGGTCTGCCATCCTCTAAACGTTCGCCGGTCCAATCTTTTGTCAACAGTTTGATATCGTCCGGACTCCATTTCACTAATTGCGAATGTACCGGAAGAACTGCTAACATTGTTATACATAAAAAGATAATATTTTTTTTCATTGTAATTATAAGTAAATAATGAGGCTGTCTTTGCACGCAGATGACGCAGATTAAATTGATTTTCGCAGATAATATAATTTGAGAAATCTGCGTAAATCTCTGTTATCTGCTTTGTCTGCGTGCTTTATGACAACTCCCATTTCATTAACTATTGTTTATTGGCAACATCCCACCAGTTGCGTTGTTGCACTTCATTTTCACGGGTAATATCCAATGACCATCCGCGACGACTGATCGCAGCATTCATATTATCCAGATTATTGGAACGTTCATTATTCACGTATGCCATACGGCGTGGCATGGTGAAACCGGCTAATGTCGAGTTAGGCGGCAGATCCAATCCCATGCGGAGCACATTAAACCATCCTTCGGCAGGGTTCAGATACATCGTAATCCACATCTCTTCGGCAAGACGTTTCTTGGCAGCAGCGCCTGTACCCAGCGGGTGGGCGGCAATATAATCATCCATATCCGTGTCGCTGATGACTTGATGATCCAACATTCCGCTGTATCCGGTCAATTGCGACATATTGGCTTTCACGCCGGCTGCGTAGGCCGATTCGGCTGTATAAGAACCTGTATTCCAGCCTTTCGACGCGGCTTCGGAGATCAAAAGCAACATTTCCGATGCCGTAAGGTGTTCCATAGGTCTTGTATTAATATAAAGGTATGGATTGGGGCTGGTATAGGTATGATGATAGTCGGCAATCGTCGGACTTGGATTGGCATTGATTCCGTGAGGTACACCGGTAGCTTCATCTAAATTCCAGTTCCATCTGGAATCTACCCTCCAGTGTCCGGACATATCGGAAGCCGTAATATTCATTACGTCTTCATTCAAACGACCTCCAAAAATAATCATCCTTCGCGGGTCTTTCATGGTTTTCATCCAATCGACAAAATATTGTCCTAATTTCACATACCGTTCGGGGTCGCCGCCACCTTCACCGGCCAACCATCTGCTATAATCGTTCCGTTCGTCGGGGTTGGTACTTGTTCCGGTTCGCATCACATAATTATCGGCATTGTCGACGATCACACCATTGGTGATGGCTATTTCGGCAAATCTCCGGGCCGTACCCGGATCGGCATCCGAAATACGCATCGCCCCGCGTAACATCAGTGAATAGGCAAATTTTTTCCATCTGTCTATATTGCCACTATACGACAAATCGGCTTTTGACCATGTGGTGGCAACGCCGGCAGTAAGTTTGGGCGCTTCTGCTTCCAATGTAGCCAACAAATCCTTGTATATAGACTCTTGCGTATCGTAAACAGGTTTGTTCAGTTCGAAATTACTGATAGCTAATTTGCCTGCTTCGGTATAGGGGATATCACCGTAGAAATCGGTCATCCGCATAAAAAGCGCTGCTTTCATTATCCTGACCATAGCCAAATTATTGACCATATTCGGATTATCCAATTCCACCAAAAAGTCTTCCAGCGTTATTATTCTTGAAATGGAGGTTCGGTAAGCGCCCCACGGATTGTCATTAATACCCTGGGAAAACTGATTAAGCGCTCCCGATATGGCCAAATTTGAATACGTCGAATAATACTTGATATAAGTACCTTGCTGGCTAATAGGATTACCTCCTATGTATCCGCGTCCGTAATCTATGATTACACTGGTAAACATCAATGACATATCGGCATTTTCCTTTGTAAGCATATACTTGGGATTATCTAAGTCTCTGAAACCTTGGGTATCGCAAGACACGCCTGAATAAATGATCAATGAGACTAAAAATATTTTTAATAATATATTTGATTTCATAATTTATCAATTTTAAAAATTAATATTCAAATTCAATGTATAGGTTCTGAGCGAAGGCAACAGGTTGTTATTGACGCCATTTCCGCTATTAATACTTGGGTCACCACCGGGGAGTTTGTTGTAGATATCAAACAGGTTACGTCCTACTAACGAAATATTGAGAGACTGTATAGGGAGATTTCCTAACACAGATCTCGGCACCCTGTAATTGACGGATATCTGACGTAGTTTTACATACGATGCGTCGAATACCAACATATCCGAAAGACGGGTAGCCTGACCATATCGATAGTATTGCTCGAAATACTTCTGTTCGTAGGGCATTTCGTTGCCTTGAACGGTTATGTCGCGTGACAGGAAATTCGCTGCAGATGCTTTCAGCGTATAGCTTGGTGCATCTTTAACATCCGTCCAGACAGGATTTGCCGCCGTGCCCGAGTTGTAGATACCATCAATAAACAGTCCTCCATCGCGTCCCGGCAGCGTTTGCTTGCTTGTACCACGTTGAATCATTTGGTCTTCAGCTCCGAATATCATAATACCGCCCCATTTGGAGTCGATCATGGCCGTAATGGTAAAATCTTTCCATCTCACTGATGTAGATACACTTCCGGCATTCGGATTAATACCATATCCTAAGAATGATTTATCAGCATTAGGAGTTGGATACCATACGTTATATGGTTGACCATCTGCAGTTTGCATTTGGTATCGTTCATAAACCGGTCTTCCGTTTTCTACCTTCTGTTTATATCCGTAGACTGCATAAGGTTGCTTACCGACAATATGTTTGATGTCTATACCGCCGCCAACACCTTGCGACGACTGGTTGACCTCAGACACATCGCCCAAACTCAGTATTTCGCCTTCATTATGCGCGTATGTAATATTAAAACTCCATTGCAAATTTTTTGTCTGTACGGGAATAAATGAGACGGTCAGTTCATGCCCTTTGTTTCCGATAGCGCCCAGATTCACACGGGCATTACCATATCCCGTAGTCTGTGGTACGGTAACGTTGACAATATCGTTGACATTTTTCTTATCATAGTAAGCATAATCGATGCCAAGCCGATTATTAAAGAAACGAAAATCAAAGCCCGCTTCATATTCGCGTGATTTGTATGGCATCAACGCCGGATTTTCAAGCCGGTCGGGTATTGTAATGTAAGGATTTCCCAAATATCCACGTGAATTGATGTCGTATGCTAATTTGGTGGAATAAGCGCTCGCTCCGCCGCCTACTTCGGCATAAGCAGCCCTTATTTTGGCAAAATTCCACCATGAAGGCAGCGTGACATGTTGCGACAATAAATAGCTTATCCCGACACTCGGATAAAAAATATTGTTTTTTACTGCCGGATTCAACGAAGAAAACCAGTCATTTCGACCGGTTGCCGTCAGGTAAACCAAATTATTGTAAGATATTTCGGCGCTGCCTAATATTGAGTTGATACCCGACTGTGTCTGACTTACATTGGTAGTGATAATACCGGCATTTGTTATAACGTTCCAGTATTCAATGACCATTCCATCGCCCTGGAGGCCATCTCTATTGAAATAACTGCGGGTCATACTGCCGCTCACAAAAGCGCTCACATCTAATTTGCCGAATCCTTTATTGAATACGATGCTCCATTCAGCATTGATCTCTCTGCTATATTCGGTAAATTGCTGAATTCGCCCACGACCATTGTTGCTGCCTCTTTCAAAGCCGTCGGCTTCGATATCCTCGTTTCTGACTGTCTGGGTTTCAAGCCCTATTCGTCCCGTACCAAATAACCATGGCGTAAATTCGATGCGTAAATCTCCATTGACAGACAAACGATCTCTTCTGTCTTCCTGATGATCCTGATAAGCCGCCCACCATGGATTGATATAATAGTCGTTCGTGCTGAAAGCCAGCATCCTGCCGTCGCCGTTGGGTCGTGCTCCATATTTATTCTGATCGCCTCTCATCCAGATGATAGGTACATTGGTCGGAATAATATTCATTTGTGCAACATAACGATCCGGATTCGGGCGATTGTTGTTTTGAGACGTCGAATAATTTATTCTGGCATTAAGTTGAACCGCCTTTCCAATTTTGCTGTTTGATGAAAATGCAACGGTCTGTCTGTTCATATTTGAATTGGGAACAGGTGCAGAATAACGCATATCGGATATAGAAACACGATAGCGTTGGTTACCGCTTCCACCCTGTAAGCCAATACTGTTGTTAGCCGTAAAACCCGAACGCATAAATTCCCTCCAGTGGTCTTCTACAAATTCATTGACAAGCGGTTTGTCCTGCTCATTATTCCAATACAACTGATTTCCCTGCAGGTTAGTCAGGTTACGTCCATCATACCTTGGTCCCCAGGCACGATGTGTTTCTGCGTTCCACTCATACAAATAAGCGCTGGAATTATCGCCGTTTGAACCTGAATTACCATACAAAGTCTGTCTGGCTTTGGTGTATGGATTCGTATAGCTCTCATAGCCAAAGCTTCCGTTATAGGATATCCCCAATCCTCGTGCTGCAACGCCTCCGCTCTTTGTAGTAATCATTATAACGCCATTTGATGCTCTTGACCCGTAGAGCGCAGTTGCAGCAGCGCCCTTCAACACATTCAATGATTCGATGTCGTTAGGATTCAAGGTGGTCAATGCATCACCCAGGTCGCGACCATTTTGAGAACGATTATTCCTCATAATGGGTACGCCATCAATCACATACATAGGGTTGTTGTCGCGGCTGATAGATGTATTTCCGCGAATGGTAACACTCGACGAGCCTGCCGCACCTGTACCCAGACTGTTAATATCCACACCGGCAACCAACCCCAGCAGTGAGTTCATCACGTTAAGCTCGGGTGTATTGGCAAGGTCGTCGCCTTTCATTTCGGTAGCCGAATAACTCAATGCCTTGGTTTGTCGCTTGATACCAAGCGCTGTAACCACGACTTCCTCTATTTCCATACCTTCTGTTAAGATAATGTTAATAGTCGTTTGCGCACCGACAGTTTCTTCTTTTGCAGTAAAGCCTACATACGAAAAAACGAGGATTGCATTCCGATTAGGTACAGTCAGCGAATATTTACCGTTCACATCGGTAACAATTCCTGTTGTAGTACCTTTCACCTGTACGCTTGCGCCTATGAGTGGTTCGCCGGTATCGTCGGAAACAGTTCCCGATACCTGAATACCTCCCTGTGCAAAAGCAGAAAAAGCATACATACATGCAGCCACGACCACCAACAGGGTTTTTCGTAGTGCACTTCCATTAATAAAACAAAATAATTTCTTCATACATTATATATATTTAAAGTAAAAAACAGTGATAAATCGGGGATAAAAGTAGTGTTTTTTTCTTCAATTTTTCTCAAAAAAATTTAAAAAAAGTAAAAAAAAGAAAAAAAATTGGCTGAAGAAAAAAAAATGATTACTTTTGTGCCCTGAATTCCGCAGGGGGTAGATAAGTGGTTTACCGAATGAAACCCACCCCCGGGACATAACCTGTTAATATAGAAAGAAACAGATGTACGTAATCGTAGAAATTAACGGTCAGCAATTCAAAGCTGAAGCAGGAAAAAGGTTGTTTGTTCATCACATTCAGGATGCTGAAAACGGCGCTACAGTCGAGTTCGACAAAGTGCTGTTGGTGGACAATGATGGAACAGTAGAGGTAGGCGCCCCTACGGTCGAAGGAGCAAAAGTTGTATGCGAAGTTTTGTCTCCCATGATAAAAGGTGATAAAGTGTTGATTTTCCACAAGAAAAGAAGAAAAGGGCATCGTAAACTGAATGGCCATCGCCAACAGTTTACAGAATTGAGTATCAAAGAAATTGTCGTTTAACATTTAAAAAAGTAAGAAAATGGCACATAAAAAAGGAGTAGGCAGTTCGAAGAACGGCCGCGAATCGGAAAGCAAACGATTGGGTGTAAAACTTTTTGGAGGTGAATCGGCAAAAGCCGGTAATATCATTCTTCGTCAACGTGGAACAGAACATCATCCGGGCGAAAACGTCGGTATGGGTCGCGACCATACCATCTATGCATTAGTCGATGGAATCGTCGTTTTCCGCAAAAAGAAAGACAACCGTTCCTATATTTCAATTCAGGAAATTAAAAAAGCAGATCCTCCCCAACCCTATCCCATAGAGGATTCAAATAATAATGTAGGGGCAAGGCACGCCTTGCCCAAAATCGAAGAAGTTGTGGAAGTTGTCGAAGCCGCTGAAACCGCAGAAGTTGTGGAAGTAGCTGAAACAGCAGAAACTGTGTAAATGATGGAAATGTAGGGGTAAGGCACGCCTTGCCCAAAATCCGAGAAACCATGGTATTAGCTGAAACTCTTACAAAAGAAGCAGAAGCCTGAAAAAACAGCCCAAACGATTTTGAAATCAGAAACAAAACAGGATTTCTCCACTATGAGATTTCCTGTTTTTGTTTACGTACATTAAATTTATAGTAAATGACAACCTCCCCCTGCCCCCTCCAAACATCCTCTCATACTCTCACATTCTTAAAATCTTACAATCTTACTGTCTTACGCTCTTACGCTCTTACTGTCTTACGGTTTTACGATCTTACTGTCTTACGATCTTACGGTCTTCTTATTACAATCTTCCTATTCCTTTGCACCTCCTGCCATACCCGCAGATACGCAACCTATACACCTGCAACCAATTCAACAATAGCGCTTTCGACTAATTACGGTATCCGTCTCACCCCAAGAGACAACCATACATTATATAATACGGTCGCTCAATGGTTAGGAACGCCTTACCGAAGCGGACAAAATACGATGAGAGGAACCGATTGTTCCGGTTTTGCCGGCAATATTTATCGAACCGTTTACAAGAAAAATCTGGCGCGCAGCACAGCCGATATTCTCCGATTGAATTGCAGCAGAATTTCACGTCAAAATCTTCGCGAAGGCGACTTAGTCTTTTTCGCCACCGGCATCACCAAAAAAGCATCCCATGTCGGCATCTACCTGAAAGACGACAAATTCGCCCACGCCAGCACCTCCAAAGGAGTAATCATAAGCAACCTTAACGAAACCTACTACCGCAAACGCTGGCTCACAGGCGGCAGAGTCAGATAAACTGTTCCCTTTTCCCGGTTCATTTTTTTTGAATCAATTGTATCCGCATTGTCTATCTAAAACGGTCGTTTAAAGTTGACTATCAAAAAGAAAACTTGTTTTTTAAAAAAACTTTAGTTATTTTTTTGAAAATTTGCATAAAAAACATTGTGATTTGTTAAATTAGTTACTTATATTTGCAACGAGTTTTCTGTCGAAAATAAACGACCGTTTATTTTAGACAACCCATACCGATTGAATCAAAACAAGAATTATATTACATGATGTTGATTTTTTTAAACTACTAAATGCCTATGGATGAATAAAATGAGATGAAGAGAGCTTTTGAATTATTGCCTGTCTTTGGCAGGGAATAAAGTATTTATTATTTTTTACTGTTTTTTAATTATTTTTTAATACTAATTTTATATGAACTAATTATGTTACATGGATTTATAAACACAAAAAAATTATCATGTGCTTTAATGTCGATGTTTATGCTTTTCCTTTTTGTAGCCTTTATTCCCTCAGTTTCAGCACAACAAAACGTGCAGATCAGAGGTAAGATAACAGATGCTACTACCGGTGAAGAAATTATCGGCGCAAACATTATTCAAGAAGGAACAACCAATGGAACCATTACCGGTATTGACGGTAGTTTCACACTTAACGCTACGGCAAATTCTACACTTAGATTTTCTTCGATAGGTTACATTACGCAGACAATGGCGGTTCCTCCCGGCCCTAATGCCCAATTGAATATCAGATTAATAGAAGACACGCAACTATTGGATGAAGTGGTCGTAGTCGGGTATGGAACACAGAAAAAGAGCGAAATCACAGCATCCGTATCTTCATTGAGTGAAGAAAACTTTAATGTGACTGCAGCTGCAACAAGTGCTTTAGAGTTAGCTCAGGGAAGAATTCCCGGCTTAATTATTCAAACCTCCGGCGACCCCCGTCAGGCCGTTAATATCGGAATCCGTGGTAACAGTTCAATGCGTGGTTCAAATCAGCCCTTGACTGTTATTGACGGTGTGCCCGGCGGCGACCTGAGTTTGATACCACCCGAAGATATTACAAACATCAGTGTGTTGAAAGATGCCTCTGCGGCAGCTATTTACGGAACCAGAGGAGCTAATGGTGTAATTCTGATTACCACAAAACGAGGAGGGTCTACCCCGGGAGAACTCAGATCTACTTTTGAATATTCAGGTACGCTATCACACAGCTATATCTATAAACAACCCAGAATGCTTACCGGAGAGGAATACCGGAATTATATGCAGGCGGGAGGATATAATTCGACGATGTTGCATGACTATGGCGACAATACCAATTGGCAGGATTTATTGACCAATAATAATAATGTTTCCCAAACCCACAACCTCTCAATTAGAGGAGGCACGCAAAAAAGCAATTACCGTGCATCTGTTTTTTTAAGGCAATTTGATCCTATCATGATTGAATCAAATCAACAAAACTGGGGAACAAGAGCCACAATCAACCATTTGGGATTGAATGACAGATTAGATATTCAATTCAATTTGAATGCCAGTTTTATGGAGAGAAATATGGTTGGACGACAAGACGAATGGGAGCAGGCTGCTCAACGTAACCCGACCGAACCGGCAAAAGATGAAAATGGCAAATGGCTGGAAGATGCTGCCTTCAACTCATCCAACCCGTTAGCGCGGTATTCAACCATGGAAGATACCAGAAACCGTGTAACTTTGTTGCTTGCGTCAACAGCAACATTGACAATTATGGAAGGACTAAAAGCAAGATTGCTGACTTCATGGGCACAATACAATGATACCCGCAACCAGTATTATCAACTTGAAAGTAAAACATCAGTCGATTCGTATGGCGGAGGTGGATACGCACGAAAATGGTCGGATAAAGATGTTAAACAGGTTATGGAGTTTACTGTCGATTATTCAAAGATTTTCAATGACATTCACTCGGTTAACGTCATAGCAGGACATAGCTATGAATATCAGGTAAGAGAACAGTTTGATGCCTGGAATACCGGATTTCTTTCAGACTCATACAAATACAACAATCTCGGTCTCGGAACAGGTAACGCTTTAGCAGGCACCAGCCGTTCAAATATAAGCAGCGATAAAAGAGACAATAAATTAGCATCATTCTTTGGCCGTATCAACTATGGTTTATTGGATAAATATCTTGTTTCAGTAACACTTCGTTACGACGGATCGTCCAGATTCGGAGCAAACTACCGTTGGGGGACATTCCCCGCTGTTTCTGCAGGTTGGGTACTGAGTAAAGAAGAATTTATGAAAAATATCACTTTTCTGAATAACCTTAAATTGCGATTTGGGTATGGAATCACAGGTAATATGCCCGACGACAGTGACGTAGGAATATCCGGAAATTATCTGTATATGACAACACTTGGAACAAGAACTTCAGGCCATTTATATCCTATCGGAAATACTTGGTATTCAACCTTAGGGCCTGCCCGAAATCCCAATCCCAATCTGAAATGGGAAGAAAAAAGAGAATTCAATTTCGGTATTGACTTTACAGTCTATAAAAACCGCTTGTCAGGAACGATTGATATATACAAACGCAATACAGTCGATATTATCAACGACTACACAGCTCAGATGCCTCCGTATGTTCTCAGCACAATCTATACCAATGTAGGTACGATGAGTAATCGTGGCGTTGAAATCGGGCTTAATTACAAAGCGATAAATAATCGTGATTTTAAATGGGAAATAGCAGGAACTTTCGTTTTTCAAAAGAATATTCTTGAGTCATTTTCGAACGATGTATATAAAGCATCATACAGAGAATGGCAAGGACTTCCTTCTCCGGGAGCGCTGGGTAATGTCTTCCGTACCGAAGAAGGTCAGGCCACCGGAGGTTTCTATGCAAAACGATTCGCCGGGTTTGATGATAACGGCAAATGGTTATTCTACAACAGAAACAATGATGTCGTACCACTCAGTGAAATGGTTCCGGCCGACCTTACCATCGTCGGTAACGGAACGCCCAAGTTTCATGCCTCATTGAACAATACTTTCAGGTACAAACAATTTGATATGACCATATTCTTGCGTGGAAAATTCGGATATCAGATTTTAAATACCAAGGAAATGTATTTTGGAAACCGCAACTGGTTCCCGAACAATGTGCTTAAAACAGCAACGACCAAACATAATCAATTGCAGGATGCACCGCAGTATTGTGACTATTATTTGGAGAGCGGTAGTTTTGTTAAAATTGATAACATGTCGTTTGGGTATAATTTTCCACTTAAGAGCAGAAAATGGCTGTCTAACGCCCGTATCTATGCTACATGGCAAAATGCTGCCACGTTTACCAAGTATTCAGGAACAACTCCCGATTTACGGGATTCAGGTTTTACACCGGGCTATGACGCACGCGGATTCGTACCGGCAATTTCTACACTTTTATTTGGTGTCAATTTAGGTTTTTAATATGATAAATTAATGATATATGAAAAAATACAGTATTTTTATAGTATTGATTGTAGCCACGTTTTATAGCTGTACCGATCTGGACATAGTCCCTTACGGAGAAATATCGGCAGAAACATTTTATAAAAACAGGACACAAGTTGAAGTGGCCGTCTTTCGTCCATACTCTTTTGCCCAAACATGGATAATTCCAAATGGCGGCAACCATTGGAGATTTGCAGAAATGTCGTCCGATCAGCTTGCATGGCCGCAGAAAGGCCGCCATGGCTACGACTCCGGCGACCATGGAAGACAACATTATCATTCATGGACAACGGCAGTAAACGATAACACAACCTGGAACGCATGGAATGCAGGATATACAGGTGTGGGGTATTGTAATAGCGTCATAGAGGACGTAGAGAATTTAAATTTTTCGGAAATCGGGATGAACGATGCCGACAAAAATGCATACCTTGATGAATTGACGGCAGTACGTGCATGGCATTATCTTCGCCTGATGGATTTATATGGTAATATACCAATTGCCACAAAAGTCGGAGAACCGCTTAGCCCACCAAACGAACCTCGTGCAGAGGTATTTAAATGGATCGAAAGCGAACTGCTGTCAGTTGCTGAAAAGTTACCCAATCTTGAAAATAAATATGGAGGAAGGGTGACAAAAGCCGGCGTTTATGCTATGCTTGTTGAAATGTATCTCAATTCTCAGGAATGGACGGGAACACCGCGTTGGGATGACTGCATAAAGTATTGTGATCTGCTAATAAATGGCCAGGCAGGTGGTTTGAACGGAGCTATGCAACTTGATCCTGATATTGATGTTACCTATTCCAATCGAAATTCCTCTCTCTCCAAAGAAATACTTTTCCAAATTGCATGCGACAGAGCACAGGGTATGTGGTTTTCACGTGGAGACCTTGGCACATACGTCGAACGTGATATTCTCAATACCGAATATGGAGGCAATAACGGAATCGTTGTGCAACCAGGTGTCATTGAGACCTTTAGCGACAAAGACTTACGCAGGTATAGCTGGTTCCTTTATGGAATAGGTACCGGCTACGGTGGTTACAATTATATGGGTCCTTACAAAGATATCGGACGCAGACTCAATGACTATTGTCTTGGTACAGAAGAGTATATTGACAAGCCGATTGTTTATTTAAATAAACCTCTTAAAGCTGTTATCGAAGTATCAGGAACAAGTTCAACGCCTTTGGATCAACGCAGAATTTCTATCAAAGAATGGTATTGCCCCGAATTTCCGGGCGACGAAGCTAAACTTCTGATGGAAGAAGCCTACAACGGATCAAAAACGAAATCCGTATTAATTAATGCCTATGACGGTGGAATCAACGAAGTATATAACTCCGGGGCATATAATGGAGGACGTCCGGGCGACCAATATTCCTGGAGCGAAAAGAATGATTATCGTTTTATGTGGCAGGATTGTGCTGAAAACACCGGAGCAAGGCATAATAAATACAAAACCGGCCCGCAAACGGATGCAAACTATGGCAAAAATCATGTTGCTGTTTATCGCTTAACTGAGATTTATTTCGCCAAAGCTGAAGCCTTGATGCGCAAAAACGGCAATACGGCAACTACTGAAGTTGTCGACTTAGTCAATGCGGTTAAGAAAAGAGCGTTCCTGCCTGAATATTGGGATTCACAGGAAGCTGTTGATAAAGCAGATCGCTATACAACAGAAACATTCACAATGGATGAATTTTTGGCCGAACGCGGACGTGAATTCATTTTTGAAGGTAAAAGACGTATGGATTTGATTCGTTTCGACAAATTTGAATTTGGAGTTCCAAACTGGTGGGATGCCAACGCGGGCTATCCTGATGGAAGTGCAGGTTCGATCAACAGAGACAAAACGCGTAGGATATTCCCCATTCCAGGCAGAGCCATGGAGGTTAATACAAGCCTTGTGCAAAATCCGGGATATAATTAATCGAAAGATTATTTCATTATTGGTAAATTTGTAGAGGCGGGATGCGTCCCGTCTCTACTTTTTCAGATGTAATTATTGTTACGTGATGAAAATATATTATTTGTTTTTTGTAATTTTTCTCTTTGCTGTTCAAAATTCTTCTGCTCAGAGCGATACACTTACAGGCGTACTCTTAGATGTGAATAATAAGGTAATCAAAAACTATCCGGTTACGCTGGGTAAAGTATCACCTGTTACTGTAAAAACCAATAAATACGGAATTTTTACTTTCCCGAATGTCGATCTTCAGGATATATTGTATGTCGGAGATAAAAAAGGAAAGAATCCAATAGCTATATCGATTAATGGATTTTCATATATCACAATTAAATCGGTAAAAGGAAACTTTGATATGGAATATCTTTCAGAGCCTGATATGCAATTGTTGCGTTATTTACAACAAATCGAACAGGACAAAAAAAGAAATTTTACCGGATTGACTTCAGAAGACATCAAATTATCAGGGTGTTATGATATTTATTGTTTGCTAAGTTCTTTTGCCGGTGTTAGTATTAGTAATAACGATGGCCAACGAGATATAACGATAGTTGGGATAAATAATACAATACGGGGTCATACAACTCCATTAATCGTAATCAACGGAATACCCGGAGGAGGAAGTATAGATGACATTCCGGTTGAAGAAATTGAAAATATTACCGTTATGAAAGATGGTTCACAATATGGAGCTCGTGGCGCTAACGGGGTGATTTTGATAAATTTGAAGAAATAATAATGTATATTTTCATGGATTAAATCGTGATTTTCCAATCTTTGTGTATCTTTCCTCTGAAAAACATTTTTCATTTCGTGCGCTTGGAATTCCTGAATTTTCATGTAATTTTGTAGCCTAATTATTCAATTTCAAAAAATATGTTGACGCTCAAGGTTATCACAGAGAATCAGGATGAAGTCGTTCGCCGGCTATCTAAAAAACACTTTAAAGCACAGGAAATCACTGACCGAATCATTGCACTCGATACCATCAGGCGCAGTTCTCAGGCAGAGTTAGAGGCCAATCTATCGGAAGTAAACCGTATCTCGAAAGAAATCGGAACATGGATGAAAGAAGGAAAACGAACGGAAGCCGATGAAGCAAAAGCCACAGTATCAGGCTTGAAAGAAAAATGTAAAGAACTCGATTCAGCAAAAACAAACGCCGAAACCGAAATCCATGAGCTTCTGCTTACTATCCCCAATCTGCCTCACGACTTCGTACCCGAAGGTAAAGGCGTTGAAGATAATGAGTGCGTAAAAACAGGGGGCGCTATCGCCGAACTTCCTGCCGATGCCATGCCTCATTGGGACCTGGCAAAAAAATACGACCTGATTGACTTTGAGGCGGGTGTTAAAATCACGGGCGCCGGTTTTCCGGTGTACAAAGGATATGGGGCACGCCTGCAACGCGCATTAATAAATTTTTTCTTAGATAACGCACGCGAAGCCGGTTTTCTGGAAGTAGAACCTCCGTTTGTTGTCAATGCCGCTTCCGGCTATGGTACCGCAAACTTGCCCGATAAAGAAGGACAGATGTATCACTGCGGCTTGGATGATCTTTATCTGATACCTACGGCAGAGGTTCCCGTAACCAATCTCTATCGCGACGTAATTTTTGACGAAACAGATCTGCCTGTTAAAAATACTGCTTTTTCAGCCTGTTTTCGCCGTGAAGCAGGTTCGTATGGAAAAGATGTACGCGGACTAAACCGTCTGCATCAATTCAATAAAGTAGAAATTGTCTGTATCGTCAATCCCAAAGACTCTTATCAAACGCTTCAGGAAATGGTGAACTATGTACAAACACTTGTTGAAAAACTCGGATTGCCATGGCGTATCCTTCGCCTTTGCGGAGGCGATATGAGCTTTGCCTCAGCCTTGACTTACGATTTTGAAGTCTATTCAGCTGCTCAGCAACGTTGGTTGGAAGTAAGTTCCGTATCCAATTTCGAATCCTTTCAGGCAAACCGCATGAAATGTCGCTACCGCGATGAAAACCGTAAAACCCAACTCTGCCATACTCTGAATGGAAGTGCATTAGCCTTGCCGCGCATTGTCGCCGCCCTGTTGGAAAACAACCAGACACCCGACGGAATCCGTATGCCTGAAGCGCTGATTCCCTATACCGGATTTGAAATCATTCGGTAGAAAAATATTTCAGTACCTGCCAAACAAACCATTTGTCAACATTTTTAAAAAAAATAAATATGAGAACGAGTATTTTGACAATAGTCTTAGTTGTATTGCTTGCAGCAACAGGATTTTCCCAACCGGCCAACCGGGGTAGTATCGGGGAGAAAAGCAGAGTGAAGATCGGATTAAACTTTTATTCTTTCGATAGTCCTATCCTGCGAGAGAAAAGTATGGACATCCTGAGTGTTATTCAATATGTGGCATCCATCGATATGGAAAGTGTCGACATCACAGGCTACTATTTTCCGGGATATCCCGAAGTGCCCTCTGACGAGTATATTTTCGAAGTGAAACGTACTGCGTTCCGAAATGCCATTGATATTTCAGGAACGGGGGTGCGCAATGATTTTACCAAACCGGATGTCAACGAACGGAAAAAGGAAATCCAATTGGTTAAGGATTGGATTGTTGTCGGTGCAAAACTGGGAGCAAGTACGATACGTATCTTTGCAGGCCCGCAGCTCCCTGATGGATATACTTGGGACGAAGCTGCAAAATGGATTGCAGAAGCAACAGACGAGTGTGCTGAATTTGGCAAACAATACGGTGTGATGGTTGCCATACAAAATCACAATGACTTTTTGAAAACAGCGGATGAGGTAAACAAGTTACTGGCTTTGTGTAAATCGGATAATGTCGGTTTAATGCTCGATATCGGTAGCTTTCGGACAGATCCATACGCCGAAATTGAAAAAGTAATCCATCACGCTATCACATGGCAAATCAAAGAGACCGTATTTATTAATCAAGTCGAAACAAAAACCGACATTAAAAAAATCATGGATATCATTCAACGTAACAATTATTGCGGTTATCTGCCTATCGAAATTCTTGGCAGAGGTAATGAAAAAGAACGTTTGAAAACGTTTTTCGAAGCATTAAAGAGTGAAATCAGAAATTAATCCGGACAATACGCATAGCATATTCAAAATATTATTGTTATCTTTGCGAAAACATAATTTCACAAGACAATGGAAATAAACGGCAAATTTAAAGACAAATACATTGACCCGTTTACCGATTTTGGGTTCAAAAAACTGTTCGGCGAGGAATGTAACAAAGATTTGTTGCTCGATTTTTTAAACGAACTGCTTCATCATAAAGAGGGCAGGA
>Ga0082212_10002322_pt1 | contig 27878 bp, 24 predicted proteins | sample TergutNt197P3_FD_71548 | JGI IMG/M metagenome (GOLD analysis project Ga0082212, IMG submission 71548) | Neocapritermes taracua P3 segment gut microbial communities from Petit-Saut dam, French Guiana - Nt197 P3 | ecosystem: Host-associated > Arthropoda: Insects > Digestive system > Gut ...
CGCAAGCAGCAAAAGAAAACCCAATTACTGCAACAAGGGCAATAATCAATTTGATTGTCTTTTTCATAAAAAACACTCCTTATTGTGACAACCCTGCCTTGTCCAACCAGGCGGGTAATCACGCGGACATTTAGTCCAAAGAATTACCCGCTTTATGGCGGAATGTACCCCAACGAGGTACTAAAAGGCGGATTTCGCCTATTAGCCGGGAATAATAAGAAATATAAGCTATTGGTTTGTTGACACGGTTATTTAAAAGATGTGTATAATTGTCTGTTGTCTGTTGTCTGTTGTCTGTTGTCTGTTGTCTGTTGTCTGTTGTCTGTTGTCAAGAGGACTCACAAAAAATGCCTTCAGCATTTTTTGTGTTGGAGAATTGTTCAAAACCAGCGATTTTTGGCTCATTGGCAGAATCTTATCATTTCAGAGTAAAAAGTTCAATACCGCGCGTTGCTTCATCTTGTGGGTGATTGGCAATAGTTGGGCTAAATGCATTAAAAATTGCTCCTTCATGGGAAATGAATAGCAAAGAAAGTGTTTTTTGGGTTACTCTCACCAATATGGGAAGATTGATACGTGCCTTCGGCCCGCGAGCGCAAGGAAATTATCATAGATCGCCGCAAAGCGGCGTGTGCATGTGTTCAATCCGCCTTTTGCTTTTATTATTGCTTTCCCAATTATCATTATTAGTGTAAACTGAACCAGGAGCATACTATGGATATGGAATATACCTATTGGAAAGCAAAAGACGGGTGGTTTGTCGGATATCTCAATATTTGGCCAGATCATTTGACGCAAGGACACGATATCCCTGAACTTGAGGAAATGCTTCTGGATATATATGAATTTTATAAGGAAGAGCAATCAGAAATAGTAGAAAAAAAGACAGGACGGCTTAAAGTTACCGCATAATATGAAAAGAGGTGCGTTATTGAAAATCCTTAAAGTGAAAGGTTGTGTTTTTGTGAAACACGGAAGCAAACACGATCAATATATGCAGCCAAAAACCGGGAAGAAAGATCAGATTCCACGGCATCCAACAATATCCGACGACACAGCACGAAATATAATCAGGAATTTATCCTAAAGCAGTGCTAAAAATCTACGGCTGTGTATGCCACGGATGGCGGCAAGCAAAGGAAGATTTTGATATAACGCCCTTTACGTATTGAACAGTGCGACGGTTTTTTCCATATTCTTTACTATTGATACGGAAAAGGGACAACGTTCTTCGCAGCTTCCGCACGCTGTACATTCAGATGCATGGTGATCCAGTGCCTTGTACTGGCTGACAATAGCGGGAGGAATGTTTGCCTGATCCAACAGGGCGATGTCCAGATACTTATGTACACCGGCAATATCAATTTGCGAAGGACAGGGAAGACAATGGTTGCAGTAGTAGCAGTGTCCTTTAAAATCGCCCTGAAAATCCTGAATTACGGCGCTGTAATCACGATCGGCATCGCTTGTATCAAGGTATGCGGCGGCATCCAGCACTTCTTCACGGGTGGCACAGCCGATAAGGGCGCTTACCACTGCAGGCCGGGTCAGGGCATAGTGAATGCATTGCGCAGCGGTCAAGGGCCGGGCAAAGGGAGTATGCTCCGCAGAAAGGAGTTTTCCCGCCCCCAGCGTTTTCATTACCGTAATTGCCACTTCCTTTTGTTCGCATAGCCTGTAAAGAGCGGCGCGATCATGATCGAGTTTTTTCTCGAAGTCAAAGACACCTTTTTCCAGATATTCAATTACATAGGTATTCGCTGTTGCCATATCGAATGCGGGATTTATGCTGAACATAAGAAGGTCTACAACGCCGGTTTCCACCACCCGCCGGGCAGTAACAGGATCGTGGGAGCTGGCCCCTATGGCGCGGATAGTTCCCTGCTGCTTCAGATCCTGGGCATAGCGGAGTATGTCAGTTTCAAAGACATCGGAAAAGTCTTTTTCCGTATCAATAAAAAAGAGCATCCCCAGATCGATGTAATCGGTCTTAAGAAAACGGAGTAAATCTTCAAAGTACTTTTTTACCGTAGGCAGGTCGCGGCTCCGATCGTACTGCTCTTTGATGTCGGTGGAACAGATATGTCCCTGGATCAACACCTTGTCACGCCGCCCATCCAAAGCCCGGCCAATGTGTTTACGCACGGTTTCCCCTGGCATAAAAACATCCATGATATTAAATTCATGATCCAGAGCGGTGTTAATAACCGTCTCAACCGTTTCGTAAGGTTTGTTGTCCAGATGTTCGGCACCCAAACCAATTATACTGGCGGACATGCCAGTCTTGCCAATAGATCGATACTGCATGCAATAATGCTCATTGCTTTTTGATTAATTGTCAAGCGGACTGTTCTTGCTATCTCTCCTTCCTTCGTTTATCCTTATACTTATGGATGATCTCTGCAATACAGATCGAAACGCAGAAGAACTGGATATAATCGAAGATACTCTGATTCGTGGCATTCGGAATTACATGACAAAAAACGGTTTTACAAAGGTACATCTGGGTTTATCCGGCGGCCTTGACTCGGCGCTGGTTGCGTACCTTGCGGTAAAAGCTATGGGTAGTAAGAATGTTGTTTGTTTTGGTATGCCTTCGCGGTTTTCGTCACAGGGTTCCAGGGACGATGCGGCTCTACTGGCTGCAAATCTCTGTTGCCATTACGAGACGTTACCGATAGAACCAATTTTTACTGCGTTCCTTGCTGCATTGGAAGGGGTTTTTGAAGGAAAGCCTTTTGACCTTGCCGAAGAAAATCTTCAGGCAAGGATACGGGGAACCCTGCTGATGGCCTATTCAAACAAGTTCCATTCCCTGCTGCTTACAACTGGAAACAAAAGCGAAATTGCAATGGGTTACTGTACGCTGTACGGTGATACCGCCGGAGGTTTGGCGCCAATCGGGGATCTATATAAAACAGAAATTTTTGCACTTTGCAGAAGGATCAACGATAGGGAAAAAGAAGCAGGTAAAAAAGAAATCATTCCCCGGATAATTATTGATAAGCCCCCTTCTGCCGAATTGCGGCCAAACCAGAAAGATCAGGATTCACTTCCCCCTTACGATATATTGGATAAGATACTTGCATTATACCTTGACCAAAAATTGTCAGCAGAAGAAATTGTCAAAAGAGGAGCGGATGCAGAATTGACCGCCCGTATTATCCGCACTGTAGAATGGGCCGAGTTTAAAAGGCAGCAAATGCCGCCGGTATTAAAGCGTATTTCCAATGGAGGAATTAAAAATGATTGATGGTATAACGCGGGAAGTTTGTATCGAAAACTGTACCCGCATTGACGAACTTGCAGAAAAGGGTGCCGATAGGGTTGAGCTTAATGATAACATGGCTGTGGGCGGTACAACAGTAAGTTACGGTGTTGCCGAAAACGCAATACATCGATGCCAGGCAGCAGGAATAAAAGTTATAAGTATGATCCGTCCCCGCGGAGGAGATTTTGTGTACAGCGATAGTGAATTTGAAATAATGCTGAAAGACCTGGAAACATTATGCGACCTGGGAACCGATGGTATTGTCTTTGGCTGTCTTACATCATCAGGTAGCCTGGACAGGGAAAAAATACTAAACATAATCAGAGCTGCAAAAAGTATTTGTTTTGGCATATCAAAACTTGATCTTGTTTTTCACATGGCTTTCGATCATATTAACAAAGCCGAACAACTTGAAAGCCTCCGGTGGCTTGCCGATAACGGAGTTACACGAATCCTTACTCATGGTTCAGCAAACCAGGCTGACCCTATACAAGACAACTACAACCGCCTGAAGGAATACATAGCTGCAGGCGGAATCGAAATACTTCCGGGCGGAGGGGTAACCGGCAGTAACTTCCGGGAAATTTGCGCTGAGCTGGGAATAAAACAGGCTCACGGAACGCATTTGCTGTAGGAATAGATTTGGACAAAGAAACCTGGGCTGCTTTCCAAAAAACCGTTAAGCGTTACCGTTCATTTATTAACAAAACCGAAGCTTTATTGCCGGGTCTTTCCAAACACATACAACACCTTGTTAATAGCAGAGAAGGCCCTTCCTATACCGTAGTTACCCCGGTTGTGTATAACGAGGCTCTTGATGATATTGGAGCGGAAGGCGAAATAAAAATGCTCCTGGTGGGGGACAATCCTGGCCGGCGTGAACAGGAAACCCGCCGTTACCTTGTGGGACCATCGGGCAAGATTGCCGAAAAGTTCTTTCGGGATAATCCTGAGTTGGGAATTGACTTTAGGAAAAACGTTCTTATACTCAACAAAACCCCCATACACACGCCCCGTACCGCGGACCTTAAATCACTTAACACAATAGGCGGTAAACAAGTGGAAGAAGCGGTGCTTTCTACCCAGCAAGTAATGGCCAAACTGCTTTACGAATTCTGGCTCACACTCAACACGCATAAAAAAAGCAGAGAGTGCTGCGAAATCTGGATAATTGGGTATTCGGAGATGAAAAAAAATGGGATATTTGAAGCATACACCGAAACCCTTAAAGATTTATGTAAATCAAACCCTACTTTTAAGGAACATATCAATTTTTTCCGGCATTTTTCTATGAATCAGTTCACTATTGACTTAAAAAAGCGTGCTGAAAGCGGTGAAAGTGTGAGCGAAAGCCTTGGAAGGATAGGGAAAATGTACAGGGAACGTGTATTGGATACTGGTTATTGAAGAAAATGGCAATATTTCCGATAATTAGAGTATGTCAGGGCTAATACCCATCCTCGCAGCTGTTATTATTCTGATTCTGGTGATAATAGTATTGGTTTCTCTTGCAGGCCGGTCTAAGGGCGGCGGAGGTGGTAGTAAAAAGGTCAAAGGCCGGGATGCCATTGTAAGGGATGCAAACAGAAAATTAGCCACAAACCCACGGGATCATGAAGCGCTTCTTGCCATAGGTGATGTTTATTATCAGGAAGAGCGCTGGGAAGATGTTTACAGAACATATCAAACATTAACCGAAATGACCACAACCCATCCCACCATGGATGAATTCACAATTAATCTGCGCTGCGGGATAGGGGCAGTAAAGCAAAATATGCCAAACGAGGCTACAAAGCCGTTAACCACCGCATTGGCGATTAATCCCAATGATTTTGAAGCCAACTACAACCTGGGAAGCCTTGAGTTTCAAAAGAAAAATTACGAAAAAGCAATTCAACATTATCAGAAAGCCAGAATGCGGGATCCGGAACATGCTCCTACACTTCGCGGACTGGGACATTCGCTTTTTAAAGTAAAAAAATACAAAGATGCTCTGGCTTTTATTCGCAAGGCAATTGATTTGGCCCCGGACGATAAAGAATCGATTTATACTCTGGGTGAATGTTATTATGAAGCAAACCAGACCGAACAAGCCCAAAAAATCTTTACTCACCTTCGTGCAGATCCGGTAATGGGTCCCAATGCCTGTCTTTTCTCCGGCTCCATCAACATGAATGCACGTCAATACGAAAAAGCCATCGAAGATTTTGAAATCGGACTAAAGCACGGAAACATTAAAGGAGAAATCTACATTGAGCTAATGTACCGTCTGGCAAATTCTTACCTCCGGTTAAATGAAATTGGCAAAGCAATTGGCCTGCTGCGGGAAATAAATATGACCAATCCCAACTACAAGGATGTAAATACCCTGATTAGCCGGTATCAGGAACTAAACGCCAACAAAAATCTTCAGGTATATTTAATGGCGCCACAGTCTGATTTTATTGCCCTGTGCCGGAAAATTGTTATGAATTACTATGCCAAATCCAAAATTAAAATTACCAATATATCAGTAAATAAAAATGAGTGGGCGGACATTCTTGCCGAGGTGGACAATCCCAAATGGTCTGATTTGGTGATGTTCCGTTTTAACAGGAGTCAGGGCTCCGTCGGAGAATTGGTTGTAAGAGACTTCCATTCCCACATTAAAGAAATTAAGGCCGGCAAGGGAATTTGTATAACACCCGGCGGCTTTTCCGAAGAAGCAAAACGCTATACGGAAGCCAGGCTTATCGATCTTATCTCAAAAGAAAAACTCACTTCCATTCTGAATACTGTGGATGCTCGTGCTGCCAGGGCGGGAACAGGCTCCAAGTAACGCCCCTGCACTATATCTGCGCTGAGCGAAATATTCTAACAAAGTGTTCCGGACTTATATCCCGGGCGCCTAAATCCGTTTTATAATTTAAAGGCATTCCAAAATCCAAAAAGTCAAAACCTGCTTCTTCCAGGGCTTTAATCATCAGGATCATCTGTACTGTACCGGCATTGTTTTCTTCCTTAAAACCGGAATAACTTGTATAAATCCGGCCGCAGATCACGCCGAACTCACCGGCTTTTAATTGTCCGTTACGGTAAAGACTAAAGGAAACAGGCTGAGGAAAAACAACCGGAGAAACTACGGATAGCCTAGCCGATTGATTCCGAACACTATAAAGACTTTCTACCAGAGAAGGGGTCAGCCAATCTTCTCCATGTGTTTGGAGGCATTTATTTACTACGGTTTCAAAATCTGTATCAAAACGTAATTCATACCGGGACAGATACGGCCGAATACTGTGCTTTATATGCATATCCTGAAAAAATAAAACCGATCGTACCAAATGCAGTTTGGGAAGAATCAGATCGACTGAATTGGATACATCATCCGGAACCGGCTCAGAATCTTCTTCATTATTATAAAGCGTTACGGACATTACAAGAAAACCTGACTTCATAAGACGGACAATAAACAACGGATCCCAGTCAGATGCAATACAAAATTCTTCATCGTAATGTGAAGCAAGCATGGCGTCCACAACTTTGTCGCAGTCATCGCCGGGATCTATAAAAATCATTCCCGACTGCGTATAGCGAAGGGGATACGCTTCATTCATTGGTATACTATGCCGTTACTTTACCATAAAGTGATTCACTTCCTGCTCCAGAGCTTCAACTCCGTCTCTGGTATTTTCTGCCGCAAAAAGAACTGATTTTGATTCTTCTGTAAGCACAGAAACACCATGCGCACACTTCTCTACAATATCAGAAACATTGCGGCTTATCTCTGTTAAGCTCTGACATGCAGATACGGCTTCTCCTGCGCTGGACTGCATGGCGGAAGCGCCTGTTTCAACATCGCTGGTAATGGTATTGATCACGGCAATTGACTCAAGAAGCTGGCGGGATCCAACGCTTTGTTCTTCAGCTGCAGTTTTTAGTGTTGCTGAAAGCTGCTCAATTCCCTTAATGATTCCAATCATTCCTTCAAAAGACTGTTCTACATGGGCTGAGGAATCTGCAATTTCCCGTATCTGCTTTTGAATGGAAAGCAGGGCCTCTCCGGAACCCTTTGTCTGCTGGGCGGTGTTTTCCGCCAATTTTCGGATTTCCTGCGCAACTACGGCAAAACCTTTGCCTGCTTCTCCTGCATGTGCAGCTTCGATAGCCGCATTCATTGAAAGCAAATTTGTCCGGGTAGCAATATTGGAAATAACTTCGTTCATTTCTGCCAAAGCCTCTGATTCACGTTCTACCATTTTGGCTGCTTCTGTTGCAGCGGAGATACGCTTCTTTTCTTCCAGAGAAGATGCCACAAGTTCAATCATATGTGAATTTACTGTCATAATGCTGCTTTCTATTGAATGAATACTGGCCACCATTTCTTCTATAGCGGAAGAAGAACCGCTTATCTCCGTGCTTTGTTTCCGGATTTTTTCGTTTAGATTATTAATTTCTTCCATAACCAGGTTAATGGCCGATTCACTTTTGATTATAGATTCATTTTCCCTGCTTACATCGTTTTTAATGGAAGCAACCCCTTCTTTAACCATGGTAATAGTTTTGTCGGTATTGGCAATGGACAAAGTAAGATCTTCCGCTACCTTTTTAATATATCCAGCTGAGTCTTTGATCATTTTGATCATGGAACTGATTGATTCTGTAAACTGATTAAATCCGTTGGACAGAGACGACGCTTCTTTGGAAGCATAATCCGGTGTAGTAACGGTAAGATCCCCTTTGGAAATAACGTCAAAACTGGAAGCAAGTTTTTCGAATGGCCTGGTAAGCCTATAAGTTAAAACAAGAGCAATAAGAGCGGTTAATACTGTAATGCCAAGTACTACAAAAATGACAAAGAGTATCAGACGATTAACAACAGCCTCCATAGACGCTAACGATCCGGTAGAGACAAGAAACCATTCAGTACCCTGTACCGGGGCAGAACTGAAGTAATTGTTGTCCTGGAAAACCACGTCTATCTCGTTACCCAGTACTGCTGCTTTGTCAATCGATGGCATTTCTTCAAAGAGGTTTTTTTCCAGTACATAGGATTCATCCGGATGAACCACAAAAAGCCCGTCTTTGTCTATTAAATATGTTGTGCCGTCGGGGGTTATTTTTTCTCCAACAACAATATCGGAAAGCCTGTCCACCATAACATCAACGGCGATAACTCCGGTAATTATGCCGTCATTGTTCCTTACTGTTTGACAAAATGTAACAACCAATTTCTTTGTTTGCGCATCCACATAAGGATCTATCAGCATAAGTTTGTCCGGGTTCGCCATTGCTGCCATGTGCCAGGGACGTTCCGGCGGATCCCATTCAAAATCCCAGTCCGGATCGGTTTCCGGATACCACTCGTCGGCGGAGATCCATGCGCCTCCGGGAAGATACATGGAAGTAACACTGCCATAGTACAGATCAAGAACATCAGGATACACTTCCATAATCCTGGTAAAAACAGCTTCAGCCGCCTGCTGAGACGGGAGTTCATTAAAAAACGCCGAACCGCTTTGGATCATATTAATGAAAGGTGTCAGCGTCTGATACAGATCAGCATCCAGATACTGCATGGTAGCCCTTGCCTGGGTACGGAGATTTTCTTCGGTAAGGCGGTTAATGTTGATTGTAAAGATAACTGAAACTGCTGCAGCTATTGCAATTACAAGAAAAATACACAAGCCTAATATTTGAATAGAAAGAGATCTATGACGTTTACTCATGTTCTTAGCTCCTGAAAAGTACTTGGCCGGGAGTTCATTGACTAAAATAGTATACTTGAATAATTCTGAACTGTCTATATATAATAAATAATGTTACAAAGCAATAAGACCTCAAAACTTTTATTATATGTCCTCTTTGGTACCATGTTTCTTTTTGGTTTTCTGGAAAATATTAAAGGTGTTTCTTATCCTCTAATAAAAAATGAATTCGGCGTTTCGTATGAAACTCAGGCGATGATGGTTTCGGCGCTTGCAATAAGTTACACCATTTTTGTGGTAGCATCCGGTTTTATGCTGAGTTATTATAAAGTAAAAATAATTTACTTATTGGGCATTTTTTTATGTCTCTTTTCCATATCGTCGATTTACTTTATGCCCGGTTTTTGGACAGTTGCTTTGTCGCTGTTTTTGCTTTCTGCAGGCTTTGGCGTTGTGGAAATTTCTGTAAACGCTGTAGCAACACAAATCTTTCTAAAAAAACCTGCCTTAATGATGAACTTACTGCATTTTATGTACGGAGCCGGAGCGATAGCCGGCCCGAAAGCGGCAGGCATTCTGGCCGATCCCGCAGGAATAGGTATGCCCTGGCGGCAAATATACATCCTTGCAACTCCTCTGATAATGATCATTTTTATTTCGTTTATGTTTTCAAAATTGCCTGTTTCAGAAACCAGCGAAACGATAAACCATAAAACACAAGAAACCGCAGAGCAGCAGAAAAAACACGGTTTTATCTCTGCACTAAAAACCCCTGCTGTCTGGGCTTTTGGCATTGTCCTTGGTGTTGGAGTAGGTTTGGAGTTGGCGCCCTCCAACTGGGGCGGTCTTTATTTTCAGGATTTGTTCAATATGGATCCTACAACAAGCGGCGCCAATTATGTTTCGGCGTACTATATACTATTCACGCTATCCCGGCTGGTCAGCGGTTTTATTATCGAAAAGATTGGCTATATAAGCAGTCTTCTTTGGGCAATAATAATAAGTACCGTAATTTTTGCCGTTGGTTTTGTTCTTGGCCCGGCGGGAATTTATGTGCTTCCCTTCCTGGGTTTTTTCCTTGCTATAATCTGGCCTACCGTAATGGCCATAGCCATTGGCCGTTTCGGCAGTAACGCCCCAATAATGACAAGTGCAATTATTGCCATTGCAGGACTTCTTAATGCCGGAATACAATTTGTTATCGGTTATATAGATCATTGGGCCGGTGCAGGCTGGGGTTACCGCAGCTGTCTTGTTTTCGCTGCAATACTTATTTGTTTGCTGGCATTATTTAAAAATAGTATGAGCAAAAAGGCATAAATGTACTGAATGCATCAATCTTTCATACAATGCTTTTTTCTACAACACTTCCATAACTTTAGTAGGACATTTTTGTTCACAGGTGCCGCACGCAGTACACTTGCTGTAGTCTACAATAGGAATACCGTTGTCGATCACAATGCATTGTTCGGGACATTGTTTTACGCAGATTCCGCATTTAATACAGCCCAGGCGGCAGGTTTTTCTGATAGCAGAGCGAATCGAATTGCGGTTTGAACAAAGAGCCAGAACAACTTTTATATCTTTGGGGATTATCCTGAGTATTCCCTGAGGGCATTCAGCTACACAGACTTTACAGCCCGTACACTTTCCCCAATTAACAACTGGCAGGCCTTCTTTTCCCATGGAAAGGGCGCCGAACTTACATACATTTACACAGTCTCCAAAACCAACACAACCCCAGCTGCACAGTTTTGTTCCCCCGGCAATTTTTGCTCCCCGGCACGTAGTTAATCCCGTATAATGTCCCCGCTTTACGGCGATTTCGTCGCCTCCAAGACAACAGCACACCGATACCATGGGCGTTATGGCCACAGCATCACTGCCCATAACCTTTGCAAGCTTGTCGACTGTTGCTTTTCCTCCGGCGGTACATTTGGAAATGTCGCCGCCGTCTGCCACAAAGACAGCATAGCCATCGCAGCCGGGAAACCCGCAGCCGCCGCAGTTGGCGCCGGGCAGGGCTTCGCGAATTGTTCCAATCAAAGGATCTTCTTCGACATGGAAAATCTCTTTAAAAACACCCAGTGACAATCCCAGGATTAAAGCAACAACAGCGGCAACTGCCGCAGTAAACAGGAGTATCGAAATCACTTTACCAGACCTCCAAAACCCATGAAGGCAAGGGAAAGAAGCGAAGCGGCTACAAAGAGAATCGGCGTCCCTTTAAGAAATGCAGGAACAGGGCTTGTTTTAATCCGCCGTCGTATGCCTGCCATTAAAAGCAGGGAAAGAAGAAAACCCACAGCTGCTCCAATTGCATATACCAGCGATTCAACAAACGTATAAGGTTTTCCCGTAAAAGCGCAGGTATTGTTTGCCGCATCCAAAGTTACTGCAAGAATCGCACAATTGGTTGTTATTAAGGCAAGGTAAATACCCATAGCGCTGTAAAGACCCGGAACCATTTTCTTTAAAAAGAATTCCACAAGCTGCACCAGCGAAGCGATTACCAAAATAAATACAAGTATCTGAAGAAACTCAAGACTGCCTTTAACGCCGCCGGGCATTGTAAACTCACCAAAAATCCCGTCTCTGGAAAGCACATAACGGTAAATCGGCCAGGTTACAGCAGTTGCCAGTACGGTTACAAACGTAACGGCAAGTCCCATTCCTATAGATTTGTCTTCGTCGGTACTCATTCCAATAAAGGGACAAAGGGCCAGGAAGCGCATAAGAACCACATTGTCGACAAGAAAGGCCGAAATAAAAATCTTAAAGAGGATCACGGTGTACCCCCTTCAGATGCACTTCCGGCAGTGCTAACAGGGTTTTTAACGGCGGCTTCCGTAGCGACATTTGGTGTATGTGCTGCCTGCCGTGCTCCAAGACCGCAGCCCTGACAGCCCGGCGCTGGGCATGTATCGCAAACAGTGCCTTCCTGTCCCCTCTTTATATTTTTAAAAGCCAGGTTTATAGAAATAAAAAGGGCAAATACAAAAAAGCCCCCCGGCGGCAGCGTAAAAAACAAAATGGGAGTGTAATTGCTGAATACTTCAAAACCCAGGATAGTTCCGTTCCCCAACAGCTCGCGGACAGCAGCTATTCCCACAAGCACCCAGGTATAACCAAGGCCCATACCCAACGCATCGGGGATTACATGATGCGGCGATTGTTTGGATGAAAATGATTCCACCCTGCCCATGATTATACAGTTCACCACGATAAGCGGAATAAAAACTCCCATGGCTTTGGAAAGATCGGGAAAGTACGCTTTCAGCACATAGTCAATTACCGTGGTAAAAGCGGCAATAACAATAATGAACACCGGAATCCTGATTGAATTGGGAATGAGTTTGCGGAAAGTGCTGATCACCAGTTCAGACATCAGAAGCACAAACGTCATGGAAAGACCCATGCCTATACCGTTGATAACTTCCGTAGTTACCGCCAGCGCCGAACAAAGGCCGATCATCAGTATAAGCAGGGGATTTTCCCGGATTATACCGTTGGTAAAAATGCGAGCCATGCTTACTTTGTCGCTCATTGTCCGGCTCCCTCTGCATCAAGTCTTGACTCAAGCCACCGGGAAGCATCCTGTCCTGCTGTCTTTACAATTTTGGAAACGGCAGCGCTTGTAATTGTTGCTGCAGTAATGGCAATTACATCGTTCTTTGTTTCGAAAGAATCGGAAACTTTTTTACCTGTAAACTGATCGTAAAAAGTAATGCCTGCTTTTTTGTCCACAAAATAATTCGACTTGCCCGCATTGGCTCCAAGTCCCGGCGTATCGGAATGGCTCATTATCTTTACCCGGTTGATCGTTCCGCCGGCGGAAACACCTACCAAAACAACAATAGTCCCTCCGTAACTTCCTGTTGAACCCTGGACCGCAGCGCCGATTATTTTTCCGCCCCGGATTACACTGTACTGATTTACAAAACTCACTCCAGAATCGGAGCTTACTATAGTTCCGTTTAAATCTTCAAAACTCTCCGCATCGGGAAAAAGTTCCTTAATGGCAATTTCCAGATTAACCATATCCTGTTTGTCAATTTCTGCTTTTGTTTTTGCATATACAAAAGCAAGTCCCACGCAGGCTGCAACTGCATAGGCTGTCAGTACCAGTCCAAGTTTAATTGTTTCCCGGGTTTTCATTTGACAGCCTCGTTTGTTTTTGCCATAGCCGGTTCATTCGCGGTCGGCGCCGTCTTTGCAGACGGTGTCAGCTTTGCTGGCGGTACATAACCGTACTTTTTCTGAAGCAGCCGGTTGAGGAACGGAGTAACAGCGTTCATAATCAGAATTCCGTAGGTAACCCCTTCGGGGAAATTTCCCCAGCGGCGAATTAACACAGTTATAATCCCTGCCCCCGCACCAAAGATCAATTTTCCCTTTGCCGTAAGCGGTGCGGTAGTATAATCTGTTACCATAAAAACAGCGCCGAACAAAAGCCCTCCGGCGAGTATGCTGAATAGCGGATCTGTTCCAAGACAAAGCGAAAGTAAAAAGGCGGAGGCTATCATCGCAGCCGGGGCACGCCAGTCAATTACCCTGGTAACCAGCAGAAAGAAAAAGGCCGCAAGAATCAGCATTATCGAACTTTCGCCAATGGTACCATCGTGATGTCCAAAAAAGAGTGTCTTTAATATCGAAAAATAATCCGATCCCCCCGCCAATCCCAGGGCGGTAAATTGACTGCCAACATCGGAAACAGTACCACCCATCTTTATAACACCCAGGGGAGTAGCGCCGGTGATACTGTCCAGGGAAAGTCCCGACCTGCTGGCGGCGGAAACTGCATCTGCACCGGCAGCAGATAAAGTAACGGACATGGTATCTAAAGCAGCCTTTGGTTTAATCCAGCTTGTCATGGCTGCGGGAAAACTCATTAATAAAAAAGCGCGGCCTATTAATGCAGGATTAAAAACATTCGCGCCCAGCCCGCCGAAAAATTCCTTTGCAACAACTGTCGCAAAAACCGCACCAAGAGCAACATAATGCAGGGGAACTCCAGGCGGTAGAATCAGCGCCAGGAGCAAACCTGTAACAACCGCGGAAAGATCTCCTGTCCGGTTTTCTTTTTTTATGATTTTTCGGAACAGCGCTTCTCCCAATACAGCCGAAATAACGGAAACAACAACAACTCCCAGGGCCTGGAGACCGTAAATTACAATGCCAAAAATTGTTACCGGAGCAAGGGCAATAATCACCTGAGCCATGATCATATGCGTGCGGATTGGAGTTCCAATATGGGGACTTGATCCTAAATAAAGCTCGGGCATATTATTTCCTACCGGGATTTGCAGAACCCGTTACCGTTTCCGCGGGAACGGCGCCTTTTTCCTGTTTTTTTTCCGCCTGGGCCTGAAGCTGAGACATTGCCTTCATTGCACGCAGACGCTGCTTGCCGACTCTAAAACGCTGAACTAATTTGATCCGTGCCGGACAGACATAAGAACAGCTTCCGCATTCTATACAGTCAACAAGACCTGCCCTTGCTGCCTCGTCCATATCGGATGATTCCAGGGATATATTCATTATAACCGGAGAAAGATGGCAGGGACAGTTTCTGATACAGCGTCCGCAGCGTATGCAGGCGCTTTCAGGATCAGTCTGGGTTTCTTCTCCCTTCATTAAAACAATTCCCGAAGTATTTTTTTGAACGGGAATTGCCGCTGTAGCTACAGCGTTTCCCATCATGGGGCCGCCAAAAATTATTTTCCGCAAGTAGTCGTTATCAATCGCCATTGTTTCCGCCGGTAATTGTGTAATGAGTGTGCCGATGGGAAGACGCATGTTTTTCGGCTTTTTACAGGCACTGCCGGAAATTGTAAGATCACGGTCAATCAGGGGTTTTCCGTGAATAAAAGCTTCTGCAACAGCGATTAACGTTCCTACATTGCTGACAATGCAATGCACATCCATGGGAAGGCCGCCGCTGGGAACTTCCCGGCCTGTAAGCGCCTTGATTAGCATTTTTTCTCCGCCCTGGGGATAACGCGTTTTGCAAAGGCCAATATCAATATCCAATGATTCAGAATGTGCCTGTATATTTAATCTAATTTCCTGTTCCAACAATGAAACAAGTGCCGCTTTGTTATCTTCCATTCCGATAATAGCTTTTTTAACTCCGGTGATCTTCATTACCATGGTAAGCCCGGCAATTAATAACTGGGGTTTTTCAGCAATTACCGCTTCATCGGTAGTCAGGTACGGTTCACATTCTGCACCGTTGGCAATAATCAGGTCGATGGTTTTTCCGGGCGGCGGATTGAATTTTACATGAGCGGGAAATCCGGCGCCTCCCATACCGATTATTCCGGCATCCCGAATACGGCCGATGGCTGCTTCTTTGGTACAGGTAAAGGGATCCAGCGGAGGCATAAACATTTCAGAGATTTGTTCACCCGCCGGTACGGCGCCGGAATCAGCTTCCTTTTCCTCTGCCTTTTCAGCTTCGATGATAATACAAAGACCGTCCATATTATTCGACTGGGTTCTTGGTTCGATTTTTTTTACAATACCGCTGATTGACGCATGAACCGGACTTGTCATGGGGCCGGGCGTAATGGCATCGGCAATAACCTGTCCCCGTATTACTTTATCCCCGGCATTAACCACCGCCTTATTCGGCGCGCCAAAATGCTGATTTATGGGGATTACTACCTGAGAAACAATTGCTGTTTCAATGGGTTTTCCTTCAGTTACATGCTTTCTGGTGTTGAGCTTTAAACCACGCTGAAAGCTGCGTACCGCCATTTAACGACGCCGCCGGGAAAGAAGTATAAACCTGATCAGGCTCATTACCGCAGTAAGGGCGCTGGCCACATAGGTCATGGCCGCAGCGGAAAGAACCTTTTTTACGCCGCGGAGTTCTTCGGCATCCAGCACGTTGTTTTGGGCAAGGATCGCCAGTGCTCTGGATGAAGCGTTGAATTCAACAGGCAGGGTGATTAGATAAAAAGCAACCGCCCCGGCAAAAAGTATAATCCCGATATTCAGGAGAAAGTCAAAAGACATGGCAAGGCCGGCAATTGCAAGCCAGGGGCCTATGCTGGAACCAATATTGGCAACCGGTACCAAAGTACTCCGCAAGCCCAGCGGACCATATCCGCGAGCATGTTGAATGGCGTGGCCAGTTTCATGGGCCGCTACTCCGACGGCTGCGATTGTAGTTTGGCCATAAACAGGCTGGGAAAGACGCAGCTTGTGATTGCCAGGATCGTAATGATCGGTCAGAGAGCCGGCAACACTCTCTACAGTAACATTGCTGATATTGTTGGTCTGAAGCAAAAGTTGGGCTGCCTGAGCTCCGCTAATCCCATTCTTGCTTCTTACTTGTGAATACTTGTTAAAAGTAGATTTTACCTTATACTGAGCCCAAAGTGATAATAATATAGTAGGAACTACCAGTATTATGTAATATATGTCAAAACCGATTAAACTTCCCATAGTATAATTATATCAGAAAACGAAAAAATCGTAAAGAGAGCGAGTTTAAAAAACAGCACGGGAGCTGTTTTTTAAACAGGCCATTGACCGGCTCCCATACGGAGCAGCGATATTTCATCACCGGAGACATCCAGGATTGTAGAAAAAATCCGGGGCCGTTCTTCTCCTGTATCTAGTATAATATCAAGACCGGCAATGGCTTCCAGTTCCCAGCCTCCTTCAAAAAGATCTTCTTCCGGTATGGGTGGTAATTCATTAGCTTCGGAAGCATGTCCTTCGCCCTGTCGTCCCTCTCCATGCTTTGTATCGGTGTAGTTCGGATAGTCTTCGTCCTTTGTCATGCTTCGTTTTGCGGTTACCGAATAGAGGGGTGAGCCTAAAGCCTTAATCAACTCTACCGGTACAGGATGATCGGGGATACGTACGCCAAGCTCACCCCGCCGAAGCTGCAGGGTTTTCTCGGTTCCCAAAAGGGTTTTTAGAATAAACACATAAGGGCCCGGAGAAAGCCGCTTTAAAAGGCGAAAACGGGAATTATCAATACTGCAGAATTCACCAAACTGGGAAATGTCCGAACATAAAAGAGTAAAATGCCGTTCTTCGCGTTCTCCGGAAATTTTCCTCAGTTTTTTTATCCCTTCTTTTGAACGGAGGGAACAAACCACAATCCAGCTTGTATCCGAAGGAACACCCAGGAGCCCTCCTTCAGATAGAAGCTGTGCCGACTTGCGAAGTACACGATCGTCAATATTGGTTGGAACTATGTATTCTATCACTCGTTTAGGACACCCAAATCAGTTTATCCGGTTCAGATTCATTCATAAAGAGTTTTTCATAACGGCCGGAGTGTGCAACACCCGGTTTTTCGGGAAAGTATGTCTTCATAAAAAACCAGATAACATCGGCCATTATAAGGGCTGAGTTACAAGGGGCATAACGAAACCAAATGTCTTCATCTTCCAGTATTTTTTTTGCTTCCGGGTTTTCGTTCAATTCCGGGTCGGTAAGACGCCTGAGCTCTGATCGGAGACCTCCGTAATGGGTTCGTCCCACCGAAAGCATACGCAGATGTTCATGATCATCCATCCAGTACACTTCGTAAATTCCGGCAACCGCAGGGACTTTGGCATTAATAGTCCACCTATCTGCTTTAGCCAATGGCGACCATTTGACAAAATAGTGTATTTCTTTGCCTTTTTCCTTAAATAAGATTCCAAAATCATCAAAAGCCATAGAGACACTATATCACACAACTATAATATCACAAACACCTAAAAATAGTATACTTTTTTATATAGATGTATGTTTTTTTTGTATACAAATATAGACAGTTATAATTTCCAAAAAAAATTAAAAATCATAAGTCTTTGTATTATAAGAAATTAAATTTTTTTCAAAATTCATTAAACTTGGCACGATTCTTGCTTGTATAAAAGTACAAAGTTTGTCTTGGGCAAAGACAGATACAAGGAGGGTACAATGACAATCAAAGAATCAACCCCTTTACAGTTGTATTTCGACAAAATCAAGAAATTTCCACTCCTTAATTACGAAGAAGAACAGGAAATGGCCGAACGTATTCAGAATGGAGACATGGAGTATCGTCAGAAGCTGGTTGAATCCAATCTCCGGCTTGTGGTAAAAATCGCCCATTCGTATGTCAGTCCGGATCTTCACTTTCTGGATTTGATCCAGGAAGGAAACATCGGCCTGATACACGCTGTGGAACGTTTTGACCCCAAAAGACAGGTTCGTTTTTCTACCTATGCAACCTGGTGGATTAAGCAGAGTATACTCAGGTTTTTGGCAAATAAACGACGCTTAATCCGTCTGCCTCAGAAAAAGGAAGAAATACTGCGCAAGATCCAAAAATCCTGTCATTCTCTTACCCAAAAGCTTAAACGTATACCAAACAGTGCGGAAATTGCCCAGGAAATCGGAGAATCCGAAGATGATGTAGAAGCAATCCTTTCTGTAACTTCCAATATGCTTTCCCTGGATCCCGGCGATCCCGAATCGGCAGGTGTTTTGGAGTTTCATGAAGATTATACCTACAATCCCGAACGGGTTATACTCAAGGAAGACTCAAGGTCTGCCACTTTGCAGATACTTAACAGTCTGAAAGGCCGGGAGAAAAAAATTCTTATGTACCGGTATCAGTTTATTGGTTCGGGCAAAGAAACCCTTAAAAAGATCAGCAGCAAGATGGGAATTTCTCCGGAAACAGTACGCCAGATTGAATTAAGGGCTCTCCGGAAAATCAGAGTTAATCCTGATTTGCAGAAATATTTTAGTTAAAGGAGGTCTACAAACCCCAATTTAGCGCTGTGCCAGTCTTACTCAGTTACTTGTATAACCGGCACAGCAGCAGATTGAGGTTTGAAGTGTTAATTGAAATGTACTTTATGGACACCTTTATAGTAGTCCTCCATCTCTATTCCGCAGCTTATCTTTCTTCGGCGGGCTACAGTGCTTCTAATTCCTTTTCCAAAAAATGTATCCAATTCGGTTTTACTCTGAACAGCCGCAGCTTCTCCCAATTCCATAAGTTCTCTTTTCCGGGAAAAATCAAAAGCGGAAGTTTTATCCGAAGCATGAATTAAAAGGTTTGCCCTGGCAAGTTCGCTTTCCCCTGCAGTTTCCGATACATGGATCATTGCATCAAAACAACGCATTACAACACTTAAGCCATTTTTCAGGTAATCCGCAGGAATGTTATGCCAACGCCGGGTATCCACCGCAAGAATACGCCGTATACCCAGTTCTCTTGCAGCTTCTTTGGCCGATTTAATAGGCAGATTATCCGCTACTCCTCCGTCAACAAGGCATTTGCTGCCTTCAATCATTGGTTCAAAAACAAAAGGAAAAGACATCGATGCCCTGATTGCCCTGGCGAGGGATCCTGAACGGATAATTAGTTCCTGCCCTGTACATAAATCTACTGCGTTGCATAAAAACGGAATGTTACAGTTTTCTATCTTTTTGTGTTTTGTCAGTTTTTCCATAATCCGGAGAACCTTGTCTCCCGAATCAACACCGGGCCTTGTAGCAGCGTGTCCTATTATTTTCCCGGTCTGGAATAGTTTACCAATGGGTCCGTCCATTTTAAAAACAGAACTTTCCATAAAATTGGAAATATCCAGTTCTTCCAGCACATATCGTTCCAGTTCGGGACCGCTCATTCCCGAAGCATAAAGACCGCCGATAATTGCCCCCATTGATGTTCCCGCAATAAGCGAAGGCGGCGGATAACCCTCTTCTTCCAGCGCACAAAGAAATCCTACATGGACAAGTCCCCGGGCACCGCCGCCGGAAAGAACCAATGCATATTTAAGTTTTTTGTTGATTTTCATAGACATTTCCCAGGAAAAATATGAATAATTCCAAAACTAACAGAGTTTTGAAACAAGCTTAATCACCTTCGGCAGGGTATGGGTTATTGGTAATGCCGGCCAGGCGTACCAAAGCTTCGTGACATTCCTTTCGTAATTTCCGAACAGCTTCTTTGCGGTTCAAGTCCGGATCAACAAGCAAGGGTTCACCTATACGTAAAGTGATCATGGGAAGCTTTTGTTGTCCTTTTAAAGCCCGGATTGAATTGACAATGGTAAAAGGAAAATGCGGTTTCCGGTAAGAAATAGCCAATGGAAGTACCGGAAGATTGTAACGATGCGCCATTGTAAAAGCGCCTTTTTTAAAAGGTCTGATGGGCTGAAAATAGTAAAATGAAGATGTTTCCGGATAACAATGTATCCATTTTTTCTTCCTGTGGAGTTCGTCAAAAGCTTCGTTAAAATATTTGATTGTGTGAATGTCTTCCGGTATCGGAATACCGCCTGCAAGACGAACCCAGTCTTTATCGGGGGTATTGAGGTTTTCTTTCCAGGCGGGAAAATACATTGTACGGTAACGGACAGCCTGGAGTACAAAGAGATAATCCCAGCGGTGTACATGATTGGAAACCGTCATAGCCCCGTTTTTAAGGACTTTTTTGTTTTTACGAAGTATTTTCCTTCCTTCAACCTTCAGGCCATAAACAAGGACATTCATAATGAACACCACTGTAAAAATCCCCGTATACATAAGGCCCCGCATGAACCTGAAACTGAAGGTTTTCTCAAGGAAAGGATAGTTTTTATCGACTATCACCTCGTGGGTAATATTGAGTTTATCGGTATGTCCGTCCAGTTCGGAAGGGTATACTACATCCAGCTGAGGAACATACGGTTCCGCCTGTACCGGTTTCATGGTAAAAAAGTATATTCATAAAAACCAAATTTGGCTAGGAGTTTGTCGGGCTTCGCATTTTACACCCTGCAAACTCCCAAAGGAGCTCATAATATCGTAGACTTTTGTGGTCGCTTACCGCAAAAGTCCACAAGTCCGACAGGTTCCTAGACTTAATATTTCAACCTTGACCAGCGATTGCTTTTATTATAATGTTCTTTAGTAACACATGGTATTACATATTGCTGCACAGATTTACTACTATGGAATGATTGTCGTAACAGCTTATTTTTTAATTATGGCTACGGCGAATATTCTGGACGCAAGACTCCGTACTTCTTTACCAACGATTAAGAGCGGGCCTATGGTTTCCGTACTGATTCCTGCCCGTAACGAAGAAGAAAATATCGAAAAATGTGTTAATTCACTGTTAAACCAGGATTACAAGGATTATGAAATTCTTGTAATTGATGATAATTCAGAAGACAGTACGTACGGGATAGTCCAAAAAATAGCTGAACAAAACGAACGAGTCAGGGTATTTAAGGGTAAACCTCTGCCGTCGGATTGGTACGGAAAACCCTTTGCACTTGATCAGCTAATTTCCCAATCCAGGGGAGAAATTCTGCTTTTTACCGATGCGGATACCTTTCATAGCCCTACCAGCATTTCCTGGACAGTGTCAAATATGGAAACTAACAAGGCTGATTTAATATCCGGATATGCGGGACAGATTCTTAAAACTTTTGGTGAACGTGTTACCGTACCGTTGATTTTTTTCCTTACCGGTTTTCTAATCCCCATGTTTCTGAACAAAATTGTTAAACTTGGTTATTTTTCACTCGCTGTAGGCCAGTATGTCGCCGTTAAAAAGGAAGTATTTTTAAAAACCGGCGGCTTTTCGGAAATAAAACACAAAACCAGCGAAGACGTGTTCATGGCCCGGCATATTAAAGAATTAGGTTATAATACAGAATTCCTTGACTTGTCAGGTCAGGTTTTTTGCAGAATGTATAAAGGCTGGCGGTCAGCCATTCAGGGTATAGGAAAAAATATTTATGATTTTCTTGGAAAAAACCCGCCATTGCTTATTGTTATCGCCCTGGTAATTTTCTGTTTTTTCTGTATGCCTTTTCCGGTTCTTGTTTTTTCGATTGTTTCTTCTGTACTGGGATTGTACACTAATCCGTATTTGCTTCCGTTGATTATCGTACATATTATATTTACTCTTATCTGGCTGGTTCTTTTTATCGGCCGCAGGATAACCTGGTTCAATGCCTTTACCTGGCCGCTCATGTATTTTAATCTGTTTTTTATGGTAACATGGTCGTTTTACCGGACTGTATCGGGTCGGGGTTTTATCTGGAAAGACCGTATTGTAAGTTGAACTTAAAGTACAGGTTAAAATAATCCCGGCAGGTATGTTGATAATACCGGAATATATGTCACCAGTAACACCACTGCAAGATGAATAATAAGAAATGGCAGCACATAACGGCATACTTCCAAAAATGGTTTATTAAAGCGGTAACTTGCAAGAAAAAGATTAAGACCTACAGGAGGGGTAAGGAAACCAACTTCCAGATTAATAATAAAAATAATTCCAAGGTGGACCGGATCAATACCGTAAATTTCGCCAAGCGGAGCTATAAGTGGAAGAATTACCAGAATCGCTGAAAAAATATCCATCAGGCAGCCAACAATCAGCAGTGCAAGGTTTAGAAGCAGAAGGAAAATATATTTTGATTCTATTGCCCCCTGCATCCAACGGGCAAAATTTTCCGGCGCCTGGCTGTCTACAATGGCGTAAGACAAAGCCTTTGCCATTGCGATAATGGAAAGAACACCTCCGATAATAGGCAATGCTTTGTAAAAAACCCCGGGTATTTCGGAAAACTTTATGTCTTTGTAGATTAGAACCTCGGCAACAAATACATAGATCACCGATATTGCTCCAACTTCAACAAGAGAAACAATACCTGAAAAAAAACCTACGATTAAAAAAACAGGAAGAAAAAGTTCCAGAGCCGATCCTTTCAGGGAAGAAAAAGCTTTTCCAAGGCGGAAATGTTCCACGGGAATTGTCACTTTTAACGATGTGGTAATACCCATGACAATCATGGCTGCAACCAGAATAATACCCGGAATTATTGCTCCAATAAACACAAGCAGTATATTTGTCCTGATAGCGGAACCAACAAGGATAATGGGAAGACTTGGCGGAAAAAGAATCCCAATACACCCGGAAGAAGTTAAAAGACCGATAGTAAAACGTTCCGGGTAAGAAGCTTTTTCCGTAAGCACCGCAAAGAGAATTCCTCCCAATGCAAGAATCGTTACCCCCGAAGCGCCGGTAAAAGACGTAAAGAAAGCACAAATAATCACGGTAGCAATGATCATGCCGCCGGGAAGCCAGCCAAACAGACTGCGGAAACTGTGTACCAGCCTTTCTGCGGCGCGGCTTTCCGAAAGCAAAAAGCCTGTAAGGGTAAAAAGAGGAATGGCGATGATGTTAGAATCGGTCAAAGCCGAGAAAACCGAATTATTCACTGTTTCAGCTTCTCCGCCGGCAGACTGAATAATTATCAGGGCAATTCCGGCTATCACTGTAAAAATAGGTGCACCCATAATCGCCAAACCAATCAGCAGAATGATCAGCGGAAGTTTAACCTGGAAAAGCACATTGTAGAAAAGATTGATCAGATCAAAGATTGAATCAGGAGTATTAAAACCCCATATAATTTTCGCAATAACCGGAAAAGCAGCAATGCTTCCCAAAACAATTGCCACCAGTGGAACAATACGGTTTTTAACAGGCAATTGAATGGCAAAACGCAGAGCCATTACACAATAAGCAAGAGGCATTGTCAGGACAAAAACCAAATTGGGAATAAAACCGACAAAGCCTGGTTTTATTGCTATTTTTATAAACGAAACCGAAGACCATGCAATAATAGTGCAGATAAAAACCGCAATAAAACCTGTTATTAAGGTAATAACCCTCCGGCTCTGTTCGTCTTTTATGTAATTTATCAAGGCAATGGATAAATGTTTTCCGCTTTTAGCGGAGAACATACCGGAAAAAAGTCCAAGGACAAGAAGTATATGTTTTAAAAGTTCGGTAGAAGCCGGAATACTGGCACTAAAAAGCCTTGCTGCAGCTTCCGATGCGGCAATCAATACAAGAGAAATAAGGGCAACAAAACATACACTTTTTTCAATCTTACCAAGTAGCGGCAATAGGGAAATATGTCTTTGTTCCATCAGCGGCGCCTGTTTCTGGAGTTTTGTAAAAGCGCTTCGATACGTCTGTATATGGTACGGTCAAACAATGTTCCAACAAGTGAGGGCATAACCCGTCCAATTTCGTCATACCACAGTTGTTCCTGTTCCGGAGTTAATTGATTTACTTTAAGACCGTAATTTCCCATCATTTTAATTAAATCATCTTCCAGTTTTTTAACTTCGCGGTCAAGCTGCCTTTCATATCTTCCGGCAGATTCAATTAATTGCTGTCTGTACCTGTCCGGGATAGAACGCCAAGTCCGCTCATTAATAATAATTGCACCTATAAAAGGAGCTACATTAATGGAAGCCATATTTTTTGCAAGGCCAAAAGCCTGAGTACTTCCCACAGCAATAGGACTCTGAAAAACCGCACCTACCAGGTTGCTGTTAAGGGCTATAAGAATATCATTGGTTTCAACAGGAATCATCTGGAATCCCATATTTTTAAAAACCTGATTCAATTCCGCCTGGTCAGCCATAGTTCCCAGTTTCTGTCTTTTCAGATCAGCAGGCACATAAATTGGGGATTTGGAAAAAAACTTAACCCAGCCTACCCTGGCCCAGGCAATGGTAAAATAACCTTTGCTTTTTATCTTTTCTTCCAAATCGACCTTAAGCCCTGCAAGAACCAGATCCAGTTCATTATCATTTCTGATCAGGAAAGGACAGCTTAATGTCATAATTTCCGGAGTGATTTCGTACAGACCCAGAGTTGAAAGTACTGCTGCTTGAATTTGATTAGAGCGCAGGTTTCGTACCACTTCCTTTTCGTTTCCGATCACACCATTATGATATATCTTCAATTCCACTTCGCCATTTGTAATCTTTTTCCAGTCATTGGTCATTTGATTAAGAATGACACCCCAGGGAGTATTTTCCGGAATAGGCGAAGCCATTTTAATGGTAATTTTTCGCTGGGCAAAGAGCGGATTAATTAATAAGAGTAAAACCAGCGCTAAAACTAAACGAATGGAGAAACAAAAGTAACGTTTCCATGTTCCGCTGTTATTGGCTGCCATGATGTTCTCCTTATTGTGTATCTCTCGGTACATCTACCAATGCTGTCATATCCCCGCCGCCCCGGAAACGAAGCACGTTTACCATAAAAATGTTCAGCTTATTAACAATATTCGGAGGCAGGAGGTTACCATCTACTTCGACCGAAAGGATTGGATAGTTCTGGTCTCTTGCCCATGGGGTAAAGAGTCCTTCGATAACCCGGCCTATAAGACAGGCAAACGGGCTAATATTTACTATTCCGGAATAGCCCTGTTCCATGGCAGTGGCAGCGACCCCGCAGGATACGGAAATTTCCGACTGAAGTTCCAGGTTTACAAAATATTTCTGCGTATTGGCCATTATCTGGTACATATCCCGCGGAGACTGGGGAACAAGACCTGTGGGTTCCAGAATAGAAAGTACCTTTTTTTCAACCGAGCGTTTCCACCATTTTTCTATGCCAAGTACCTTCAGTTCGCGCCAGGGTTTGGAAAAAAACCTCCGGCCTTTTTGTAAATCCAGAAGTTTTTGAAGCTTACGATCACGTACAAAGTCCAGATAGTGTATCCATTCGCCTATACTTGCAACTTTTACTACAACGCCCCGCTCGCTCATCAGGTCGATAAGTTCTCCAACGGCAAAATCATCCCGTCGTACATAGATTTCTCCAACAACAAGTACACGGGGACAATCGCTTAGTTTTCGTTTCAGAGGGATTTTTTTTAATTCTGCCGCAACTTTTTTAAGATGATGCCAGACTTGCTTTGGCTTGTGTTCCACAGTCAGCATCAGGGATTTCCACAATTTATCAAAACCGGCAACAGCCGTTTCCGGATCTTTCGCCAGTGCTTTCAAGGCAGTCTGCACATCTTTGAGGTAATCGGAAAACACCAGGCCTTTCCACATTTCTTTGGCAAAATTCGGTCCCAGTTCGGTATAGGAATTATCAGCGGAAAGTATAAAGACAACAACATTTTCCAGACGCATATCACGGAAGAGGTTTTCGTAGTACACGTAGTACTGACCTGTCCGGCAGGGTCCGGTAGTGATAGGTACAAAGAGGAGGTACAGTTCATCCTTTCTGTACTTATCGCTGTTGAAAAACTGCAATGCACTTCCCAACACCAGGTGACTGGGAACGCACTCTTTCCCCGATGCATGCGCCCGGGCAATCTGTACTGTTTTTGCCGTTGCCACCGGGAGCGCCTCGGCATTAATTCCCAGACTTCGAATCGCCGATCCAATATATTCGGTAGAAATTGCGCCCATATTGGAAAGGAGTATCTTTACCCGTTTATTATTACGTATTGCAACACGTTCTCCGGTTTTTTCGTTATTGATACAAAGTTGCTCGTTTATGCTTGCCGCTGAATCGTAGACAAACTTCCAGCCATTGCTGTACCGTTCATCCTCAATTTCACTTTTCTTGGCGCGGTAACCGTCAATAATATCAAGAAATGCTTCCACACGGGTATCTACACCGGCATCGGCAGAATGGGAATCCAGTTCCAGTACGAGGAAAGGTTTTTGTCCCATGATCCATTTCAAATAGTGAAGAATAAATGAATCTGGAGCGCAGGAAAAGTTTGTAATAAAGGTAATATAGATGTTATCGTCTTTTTTCAGGAACTCTGCAGCTTTAACATCCTGTTGCCCGTAATACCAGTACATATTAGGGAAGATATTTTCATCCTCAAAAGGAAGTATGTCAAAGGGAATAACCGTATAACCTCTGGTAGTAAATTTCCGGGGAATTCCCATATTTGCTTCGGCAGTAAAAGCATTATAAGGCCGACCCAAAAGAGCAATAACAGGGCGTTCTGCTTTACGGGCCTCCTCCAGCGCTTCTTGTCCAAGTTTAGCGGCTGCATTGAAGTACTCCTGCTGTTTGGCCATAGCAACATCAAAAGCCGCTTTGGTTTCTTTCTCATTAATACCAAACTGCGCTGTCATATCACAGAACAGTTTCAGTGCCTTTTCATTACCAAATGTGAAACTTACAATCAAAGGCAGCCATCGTTTTTTCTCAATATCGGGAAAAGCCTTTTCTATATAGTATGGAAGACTTTGGGTAATGGGACAAAAACTGGCGTGTACTGTTTCTTCATAACTGGGCATATCGCGAAAGTGAGGCAGCAGCACATAATCCGTCCCTTTATCAAGACAATCCTGCACTGCCCCGTGTGCAATTTCAGCAGGGAAACAATATGTAGATTCCGCCCGTGCAACACCTTCATGAATCACCTCTGCGGAAAGAATTGTTTTAATACCTAATTCGTAAAAGAACCAACTATACAGAGGATACAGCGAATGAGTTGAAAACGCTTTTGGAATACCAACGGTGAAATCTCTCTTTACAGTTTCCAATGCAGGTGCGGCAAATTCTTCGTACATTAATTTTTGCCGTTTTTCCACATAGTCAAAAACCGGTACATCTTTTACCGTTTTGCGCATATTGGCGTACTTGTTGCAGCGGCCTCCGAACATATACTTGTGTCCCGCCACATTAAGAACCTGTATGGGACAATAGTTGTCGCAGCTTTTGCAGCTAAAAACCCGCTCGTAAATAATTTCTCTGGTTCGAAGTTCACCAAGTACAACAGTTTTCTTATCCAACAGGCCTTCTGTATTTTTACGCTTTGCCAGAAGAGCAACGCCGAAACAACCTGTGAGTTCCGGCGAAGGCGGCACAAGAATTTCTTTGCCAAGCATCATTGCAAAAGCCAGCGGTACGGCGGGGTTTTTTGCCACGCCTCCCTGAAGGAAGATCTTTCCGCCAATGGTTCGGTTTCCTACCACACGATTCAGGTAATTGGCTACGATAGAATAAACAATACCTGCAGTTATATTCTCTTTGGTAGCGCCCTGTTGAACCGCTTTACGAATATCGCTGTTGATAAAGGCAGAACAATGTTCACCGAATTTAAGGGGAGCGTCTGCTTTAAGTGCCA
>Ga0082212_10002323_pt1 | contig 27876 bp, 22 predicted proteins | sample TergutNt197P3_FD_71548 | JGI IMG/M metagenome (GOLD analysis project Ga0082212, IMG submission 71548) | Neocapritermes taracua P3 segment gut microbial communities from Petit-Saut dam, French Guiana - Nt197 P3 | ecosystem: Host-associated > Arthropoda: Insects > Digestive system > Gut ...
CGCTGCTGGAAGGCCTTTTGTTCGGTACGGTCAAAGGCAGTTTCACCGGGGCCATCGATCGGCCGGGCTTTTTCGAGGAAGCCAATGGCGGCTCCATCTATCTTGATGAAGTCGATTCCATGTCCATGGAATTGCAGCCCAAGCTTTTGCGGGTCATTCAGGAGATGAAAGTCAGCCGGGTGGGCTCCACCCAGGAAATCGACCTTGATTTGAAAATCATCAGTTCCATCAGTTCTTCGCCCCAGAAGGCGCTGAGTTCAGGGATCCTGCGGCCGGACCTTTTCTACCGCCTGGCGGTGGTGGTGGTCAACATCCCGCCCCTGCGGGAACGGCCGGAGGATCTGGAAGATCTCAGTGAGCATTTCATCTGCAAATTCAACAATATTCTGGGGAAAGGGGCTCTGAAGATTGATCGCCGACTCAAGGAACTGATGTGCGCTTATCACTGGCCGGGCAATGTGCGGGAGTTGGAACACATGCTGGCCGGCGCTCTGGCCCTGGTACAGGATGAGTATGTCATCGGCCTGGAGCATATCCCCGATTACTACATCCAGGCTTTCAACAGCGCCTTCGTGGCAAAGCATTCCGGTGGCGGCCGTGATTCGCCCGCCCGGCCGGAGGCCGAATTTTCAGCGGGAGCGCCCTTGGAGGCTGATCACGGCCTGGGCGAGCCAATGGAGAAAGGGATCATTCGACGGCTGAAGCGGGAAGAAAGGGATTTGCGCCAAAGTCTGACCGAAGGTCGGGGCAATTTGACTCAAGCGGCCAGACAACTGGGTATTTCCCGCCAATTGTTGAGTTATCGCCTGTTGAAGCATGGCCTGGACTACCGCGATTTCAAGAAAATCCGATAATCGCCTGACACTTTGCCCTGGCGGGGGCTGATTATTAAGCGGCCTCAAGCCCCTCCCGCGGAGCCTCCTTCCCCGCCGCTCAACAAGAAATCGCTCCATTGGTCAAAGGTCAGTTCGGTGCGGGGGGGAAGGACCAGGAATTCCCCTTTTTCGTAAGGCCCATTTAAAAGGCGGACCAGCCAGGAGGCATCGCCGGGCAGGCTTTCCACGCTCAGGCCCAGCCGCTCAGCCAGAGGGGCCACCCGCTTCATTGTCCGTTTGAGGTCATAAGCCCCGGTCTCAACCAAACCGAAACGGCGGTAATGCCTCAACATCAACCTGGTTATTCGGTCGGCTTTGGCTTGGCCGTCCCTGGCTGCCAGACGCTCATAATCGCTGACCACATTATTTTCATGGTGCAGCCAGCCGTCCGTGAGATAATAGGTGGGCAGCCTGGCGCTGGCTTTCCGGGCGGACATGGAGCCTAAAAGCAGTGAGAGACAGTCGTCGGCCAGAGGCAGGATGGTGGTATAGCCGCCGGTTTTCAGTTCGTTGACTCCTCCGCCACAGTAACCCAAGGTCAAAAGGAGACGCTCGCATTGCCCGTCCGCTTCGGCCAACACTTCCGCCAAGCGGATCCTGAGCCGGTCCGGGCTGTTATGAAGCCCGCCCTCCAGCCAGATGATCGGATAGTCCAGGCCCAACCGGGCCATGGCGGCCGTCAACTCATTTCGAATGGTTTCACAAGCCACGACCTGCGTCTTCATAGTCGTTCGTTCCCGCACAGGCTTCACAGCGCCCGCAATTGTTCTCCCTGGGGCAGGGGACGGTCAAAAGCCCCCGGCCGGCCCGGGCCGCCTCAATGGCCAGATGTTTCAAGCCCGCCGCTGTCCGGACCAGACGCCAGGGACGGGGCTGCTCGTCGGGCCAGGGTCGGTGCAGGGGGTGCTTTGAGGTATAACCGAATTCGGCCAGGCTGGGCTTGAGGCGTCCCTGATGCCGGACCAGGGCCGCCACCAGCCGGCCGCTGTCCGGCCCGCCTCTGGCCAATAGCCCCTGGGTGATGGACCAAAGTGGCGGGTCCAGATTGACCTTCAGGCCCGAGAGACCTCTCAAGGCCCTGTAAATCCAGGCCCCTTTACGTCTGAGTTCCTCGGCCGTATTCATGGCCGCTCCTTCCAAAGGGGTGTGGGGTTTGGGGGTGAAATTGGCCAGGGAGAGGGTCAGGCCTGATCGGGCATCGGCCGTTCGCCGGATTTCACGGGCCAGTTCCGCCAAAGCGGCCAGATCAGCCTGGGTCTCCCCCGGCAGGCCCAAAATAAAGTAGAGTTTTATGGTCTTCAACCCGGCTTCACTCAGCAGGCGCACCCCGGCCAGGATCTGGGCCTCGGTCAAATCCTTGTTCAGGCGATCACGCAGGGTTTGACTACCGGCCTCCGGGGCCACGGCCGCGCCCTTAAGGCGGCCGGCAGCCAGCTTTTTAGCCAGGTCCGGGGTCAGGGCCGTCAGGCGCAGGGAGGAAAGAGTCACAGCCCGGCCTTGGCGGAAAAGTTCGGCCAGGAGTTCGGGAAGATCCGGATGTTCAGCGGCGGCTGGACTTACCAGGCCGACTTTTTCCGGGGTCGGAGGTCCCAAAGCCTTAAGTATGGCCTTAAGGGGCCAAGGACGGTGAGGCCGGAAAAGGGCACCGGTCAGACAGAAGCGACAGCCGTGGGGACAGCCTCGGCTTATTTCCACCAGACGCACTCCGGAAAATTCTGCATGGGGGCTGACTATGGGGGAGACCGGCGGGAGCAGGTCAGGTGGCGGCGGCCAAGCCAGGGCAGCCGGGCGAACGGCCGTCTTAAACTCAAGGGCGCCCAGGCCGGGCGAGGTCGGGGCGTTCGCCAGAGTTCCGGGCCTAAGGGAGCCCGGAGTGTTTCGAGCCAGGTGACTGATCCGATCGGTTTTGGGGAGGGCTGAATCGCTGATCTCCTCCCAGGCCGTAAGCAACTCAGGCCACTGGGCCTCGGCTTCGCCGGCCAGGATCAGGTCAACCCAGGGCCACAGGGGCCAGGGGTTGGCCCAAACAGCCACCCCGCCGACCAAAACCGGCGGGTCGGCTTCGGACCTCTCGGCCCGGATCGGAGACAAACCGCCGGCTGCCAGGAGGGCCGGCAAGCGCCAGTAATCATTTTCCAAGGCCAGGGAGGCGGCTACCAAGTCAAAATCCCGGAGGGGCCGGCCGCTCTCCAGGGACATCAGCGAAGCGCCGCTACGCCGGTAGGCTTCGGCCAAATCTCCGTCCGGCCAGAAAAAGCGTTCAGCCAGCACGGCCGGCCGGCGGTTGAGTAGTCCGTATATGGAGAGAAAGCCCAGAGCCGACAGGCTGGTTCGGTAGTCTCCTGGCCAGACCAAGGCCACGGAAAGCCGACCGCCGGGATCTTTGGGCGGCGGCCCGGTTTCCGCCGCCTTAAGTTCCCGAAGGCGGGTCTTAACACTCCAAGCCAAGGCCAGTATTCACAGAGGAGTAACCCTCAAGGCGCCGCCTTGGCTTCAGGCCCGATTCAGTCGGCGCTGCGGCGGAGATAGGCCGGGACCGTGTAATTGTCCTCACCTAAATTGAGAGAGTCATGCGGTTTTCTTTTGACCCGGTCCCCAGTCGGGTGTTCCAGATTACCTTCACCATAGCCCATGCCCTCCAAACGTTTCACGTGTTCCCGCCGGGTGCGGCGGCCAACAGCACCTTGCTGATAGGCCGGGATCCGATCAGGCGGAGCGGCCTGCGGGGTATACTGAAGCACCTTGGTGGACTCTTCAGGCTGTTCGGCCTGGGCCGGTTCAGTCAAAATCAGGAGTTCATCGGCCGGTTCCGAAAGAGCGGACGGGCGGCCCGCGGCCTGCCCCAAACCTGTGGCAATTACCGTGACTTTGACCAGTCCTTCCTCGGTCAGGCTTTCATCAAAGGCCATGCCGGTGAATATTTCGGCTTCCGGGTGGGCTGCGGCGGTGACGAAATCGCTGATGGTGGCAATTTCCTCCAGGCCGAGCTCATTGGGCCCGGGGCCCGTGATGTTGATTAGGATGCCTTGGGCTCCGGCTATGGAGAGGTCGTCCAAGAGAGGGCTCAGGACAGCTTCTTCAACAGCCTTGCGGGCCCGGTCCGGTCCGCTGGCCTGTCCCACGCCCATGATGGCCGGCCCGCGTTTGGTCATGACGGTCTTAAGATCCTGAAAATCTACATTGACCAGGCCCTGGCCGGTGATGAGATCGGTGATGCCTTGGACGGCCTTCAGAAGCACTTTGTCGGCTTCGTGAAAAGCCTCTTGGATGGTGCAGCCCTTGGGCATGGTATCCATGAGTTTCTGGTTGGGCACCACCAGGATGGAATCGCAGTGCTGGCTCAACAGCTCAATGGCCTCTTGGGCCTGCTTCATGCGGACCTTGCCTTCGTAATCAAAGGGCTTGGTCACTACGGCCACGACCAGGGGACGGTTGGTGAGCTTGGAGAGGGTCTCGGCCACCACCGGGGCGCCGCCGCTGCCTGTGCCGCCGCCCATGCCGGCGGTAATGAAGACCAGGTCGCTGTCGGCCAGGAGATCTTTGATCTTGTCCAGATCTTCCAAGGTCGCGTTCTTGCCTTTTTCAGGCTTGCCCCCGCAACCCTGCCCCTTGGTCAACTGCGCTCCGAGTTGGATTTTGTGGGGGGCCAGGTTTCGGTCCAGGTCCTGCATATCAGAATTGGCGGCCACGAACAAGGGTCCAGAGAGCCCGGCCTCGATCATGTTGTTGATGGCGTTATTGCCGCCGCCGCCAATACCGAACACTTTGATTTTGTGCAGCACCTTCTGGTCCTGAAAAGCGAATTCCATCATCAAAAGTCCCTCCCTGGAAACCCCCGACCCGGGGCTTCGCACCGGCCGCACTTCGCTTAGACGGGGGCCGGTTCTGGTAGGATCGCCCGGCGAGGCTCCGAGTGCTGGCCGGACAACTCCAATTGTTACAATTTTAACACATTTTCCTTATTTTATCAACTTAAATGTGACCCCCAATCAAAGGCCGGGGCTCAAAAACTTTCCTTTATCCAGCGCCTGAAACGTCCGAAGATCGAAGAAAATGAACCGTCAGGGCGGGCTCCTCCCCCCTTCTGGTTTTCCTTTTTCAATCCGTATAACACCAAACCTACAGCTGTTGCGTATTTGGGGTCGTTGATGACATCCTTCAGCCCTCCGATTTCCCTGGGGTAACCCCGCCGCACAGGCAGATCGAAGATCTGCTCGGCCAGTTCAGGCACCCCTTCCAGGAGAGCCGCGCCCCCGGTTATGACTACCCCGGAATTGAGCTGGTCGTCAAAGCCGCTTTTGACCAGTTCCCGGTTGATGAGCATCATTATCTCCTCGACCCGTAATTCCAGGATGTCGGCCAAAACCCGACGATCCACCAGCCGGGGAGGCCGGCCGCCCACCGAGGGCACCTCGATGATCTGGTCATCTTCAACCATGGAGGTCAGGCAGCAGCCGTGGATCTTCTTTAGTTCCTCGGCGCTGGTGGTGGGTGTGCGTAAGCCCACGGCCACATCGTTGGTCAGATGGGATCCTCCGAGGGCCAGCACCCAGGTGTGCTTGATGCTGTTCTGAGAAAAGATGGCCAAATCCACCGTCCCTCCCCCGAAATCCAAAAGAGCCACCCCCAGTTCCTTCTCTTCGGGCGTGAGAACCGCATCGGCCGAAGCCACCGATTCCAGCACGATGTCGCGGACATCCAGGCCGGCCAGGTGGGCGCAACGAACCAGGTTCTGGGCGCTGGTGATGGCCCCGGTTACAATGTGGACCTTAGCCTCCAGGCGCACTCCGCCCATACCCACCGGATCCTGGATACCGGTCTGGTTATCAACTATGAATTCCTGAGGAATGGTGTGGATGACTTCACGGTCAATGGGTATGACCATGGTTCGGGCCGCCTCCAGGACCCGTTCCACATCGCCGGGAGTGACTTCCCTGTTTTTTATGGCTATGACGCCCTGGCTGTTGCGGCCCTCGATGTGTCCGCCGGCGATACCCACATATACCTCTGGTATCTCGCAGCCGGCCATGAGTTCCGCTTCCTTCACCGCCTGCTGGATGGCCGTGACCGTGCTTTCTATATTGACCACCGCCCCCCGGCGCATACCCTGTGAAGGATGACTGCCGATACCGACGATGTCTATTCCGCCTTCGTCATTGGGCTCACCCACCACGCAACAGATCTTGGTGGTGCCTATATCCAGTCCGAAAATCAAGTCTTGCGGCATTTTCCCCTCCATGTCCGGACGTTATTAATCAAAACCCAAAGCCAGTGGGTCAACCGGGCCGGACGATCACCCGGGGGCTGGCTTCCAGGTTTATGTAAGCCACGTCCTCGAATTGTCCGTGCTGTTTCAAATGGGCCTCGACCCGGTTCAGGCGCCGAAATTTTTCCTCATACGACCCGAAACCGACCTTGACCTCCAACTCACCTCGCCGGGCGAAAATAGTCAGACCCCGCACAGCATCGTAGTTGATTTCGGAGATGTGGTCGAGTTTGAATATGTCCTGGCGGGCCGCCAGAACCTCCACCAGACTGAAGACCTCGGCCAGGGCCGTTTCGACTCCGGGCGTGCGGCTCAACAACTCATCCTCGGTGAAACCGCTGACTATGGCCAGATCCGGGTTTTCCCACGGTTCCAGTTCCTTGAACAGGATTCCCTTGTCGTCAAGGAAATATAGACGGCCCAGGCTGACCAGGAGTTTTGGCCGGTGTTCGACGATCTCAATGGTCACCCTGTCAGGCATGGTCTTGGAAACCCTCGCCTCATCCAGCCAAGATAAGGTGGAAAGGGCGGCGGCGGCTTGGTCGGCATCGAAAAGCCAGATGTTGACCGGACGGTTAAGGCCCGTAATTTCTAATATTTCTTCGCGACTTATGTTATTGAGACCGGAGATGATCACTTTTTTAACGGCGAAATAATCAGATTTTGAGACATAGAGATAACCGATCACCAGAAGCCCGGAAATGACGGCCAGGGCCAGGGCGGCCAGGGCCGCGCCGATCATGGCTTTCAGACTCCGCCCCAGGACTTTGAGGCTCAAACCAAGCATCCGGGGTGCCGGAATTCCGGCGCTTTGAACGGTTCCGCGGGCCGGGAGGAGCGACCGTGGCTTCCGGCGGTCCGGCGGGAAACGCCGCTTATTGTTTTTCATACCTTCACCTCGCCTCCAGGGCCTATGACCTTGAGTTCCAGCTCCAAGGTCAGTCCGTGCCGGGCCAGAACTCCCTGCCGGATGCGGTCGATGAGGGACAGGATGTCCGTGGCCGAGGCCCCGGTTTCAGCCAGTATGAAGTTGGCATGGGCCTCGCTCACCCGGGCGCCCCCGACCCGCTGCCCCTTGAAGCCGCATTGATCAATGAGCTGCCCGGCCGAAATAGACGGCGGATTTTTGAACACACAACCGGCCGAACGACAGCCGAGAGGCTGCGACCGCCGTCGCTCCCGGTATTCTTCCAAACGGGCCCGAATATCTCCGGCCGGCCGTGAGGTCAGGGCGAATTCAGCTGAAAGGATGACGGCTCCCTTCGGGAGTCCGTCCAAACATCGGTAGGAAAAATTCAAGTCTGCGGCCGGGAAAGTCCGAATCAGGCCATCCCCACCCAAGACAAAAAGCCTGGACACGGTCTGCCCCAGGCCCTCCGGACCCGCGCCGGAATTGCCGGCCACCGCCCCTCCCACTGAGCCGGGCAAGCCGGCCAAGCCTTCCAGGCCGCCCAGACCCCTGGCCAAAGCCCAGGCCAGAAGATCGGCGCTGGCTACCGCGGCCCCGACCCGCACCAGGTGATCTTCGCCTTCCAGTCCGGCGAAACCTGATCCAAGTTTGATCACCAAGCCGTTGAAACCAGCCTCGTCAAAAAGCAAATTGGAGCCACCTCCCAGAACGACCACCGGCCAGCCTTCACCACGGGCTGCGGCCAGAAGAGTCTGAAGCTCCGCCGTATCTTCTGGTTGGGCCAGTACCCGGGCCGGGCCGCCCAACCGGAAGGTGGTGAAATCCCGGAGAGAGGCCTGAAATGTCAGGCGGTCACCCAAAGTTTCGGCCAGCTGGCGCCAGGGGTCGGTCATTGGCTTTCTCCGCCGCCTTCGTCCATCCCGTTGCTCATAAGACGCAGGGTTTCTTCGCCCGCCAGATGAACGTTGCCGGCTCCCAAGGTCAGAAGGACATCGCCCGGAGCCAGGCTTTCGGCCAGAATTTCAGCCAGGCCGGACAGATCGGCCTGATAGCGGACATCGCGATGCCCGTGGCAATGGATGGCCTCGGCCAGGCGTTGGGCGTCAACGCCCTCAATAGGTGCTTCTCCCGCGTTGTAGATATCGGTGACGATGAGCCGGTCGGTCTGGTTGAAGGACGATATGAAATCGTTAAACAGATTCTGAGTGCGGCTTGGCCGATGCGGCTGAAAGACCACCACCCGGCGCCGCTTGGGAAAACACTCGGTCAGGGTGGACAGGGTGGCTTTTATTTCCGTGGGGTGATGACCGTAGTCGTCCAGAAAGGTCACGCCCCGGGCTTCGCCCTTTCTTTCAAAACGGCGCCCCACCCCCTTGAGTTCCGCCAGGCCGGCGATGACTGCCCCGGGCTCAAGGCCCATCTCCAGACCCACGGCCGCGGCAGCCAGGGAGTTCAAGACGTTGTGGCGGCCGGGAACATTCAGGTCAACCCGGCCCAGGTCATGTCCTGACCGACAGAGGTCGAAGGAGTAACCCCAGTCGCCACACTGAACGTTACGGGCTGAAATTTCGGCTTGTCCCGACAGGCCGTAGGTCAGATAGCGTTTTTTGACCTTGGGGATCAGACTTTGGACATTGGCGTCATCCAGGCAGAGAACGGAGAAGCCGTAAAAGGGCACCTTGTTGATGAAGGCCAGAAAGTCTTCCTTGAGATGATCCAGGTCACGGAAGTAATTCATGTGCTCCTGGTCTATGTTGGTCACCACGGCGATGGTGGGGCTCAGAAGCAGAAAGGAACCGTCTGATTCATCGGCTTCGGCCACCATAAGTTCACCTTGGCCCAGACGGGCTCCCACGCCCAGGTGGTTAAGCCTGCCGCCGATGACCAGAGTTGGATCCAGTCCGGCCTTGGTCAGAATAGCACCCACCAGGGAGGTCGTGGTGGTCTTGCCGTGGCTGCCGGCCACTGCCACGGCGTATTTCAGGCGCATCAATTCGGCCAGCATCTCAGCCCGGGGGATGACCGGGATGAAATCACGCCGGGCCGCGAGCACCTCCGGATTGTCATCGGGCACGGCCGAAGAAACCACCACCACTTCCGCCCCGCGCACGTTGAGGCCGCAATGGCCAAAGGTGACTTCCGCTCCAAGTTCAGCCAACCGACGGGTGATGTCGCTGGCCTTGAGATCTGAGCCGCTGATTTTATGGCCTAGATTCAACAGAACTTCAGCCAGACCGCACATACCGATGCCGCCGATGCCCACGAAATGAATATGCCGCCTTTTTTCCCTGAACATCCTTATAAATTCCTTGAGCAGTTTTTTAAGCCTTACGGCCGACGATTCGGGAATCAATTCCCTATTTAAGACGGGTCGACGGCGATCCGGTCCGGCCGTCCGGCCAGTTCCAGGCAGATCCCGGCCAGTCGGGCATCGGCGTCCAGGCGGGCCAGCGAGGCTGCGGCTTGGGACATGGCGGCCAATTTTTCCGGGGCGGTCAACAGCCCGGACAAAACCTTAGTCAGGGCCTCCGGGGTCAGACCGGCCTGGGACATAACAACGGCCGCCCCGCCGGCTTCGACAAAACCGGCGTTAAGAGCCTGGTGGTCATCGGCCGCGGTAGGCAGAGGAACCAGCACCGCCGGGAGGCGGGCCGCCGCCAGTTCAGAGAGGGTGATGGCCCCGGCCCGGCCCACGACCAAGTCGGCCCGGCTGTAGAGCGCGGCCATGTCCTGGTAAAATTCGGCCGCCTCGGCCTCCACCTCGGCCTCCCGGTAAATGCGCCGCACCTCGCCTAAGTCGGTTGTTCCGGTCTGGTGGATGATATTGACAGCCAGCCCTTCCCGGACCAAGCCGGCCAAGGCCGGAGCCGCCGCCATATTCAAGGCTCTGGCCCCCTGACTGCCGCCGGTGACCAGGATAGTCAGCGGCCGGCGCTTGAAATTCCGCTCCATTTCATGAAGGGCCGCGATTTCCGGACGCACGGGGTTGCCGATTACCACGGTCCGGTCGGTCGGGAAAGCCGTTTTGGCCTCTTCGAAACCCAGGCAGACACGGGTGGCCAGACGGCCCAGAATCTTGTTGCTCAGGCCGGCCCGGGAATTCTGCTCGTGGATGACCAGGGGCAGGCGCAGAAACCAGGCGGCCAGGCCCACCGGCACGGTAACATAACCGCCGGCTCCAAAACAGACCCGGGGCCGATAGGACCGCAAAAGTCTCAAGGCCTCCCAAAAGCCGGTCCAGACCAGCCACAATCCTTTTAGGCGGGCGGCCGGACCCAGACCCTTCCAGGCGCCGGTCTTAAGCGTGACCCGCCGGAACCCGGCCGGGTCCACAATTGCGGACTCCACAGGCCGGCCGGTGCCCACAAAAAGGCAATCGGCCTCCGGCCTGGCTTTTTTCAAGGCCAGGGCCAAAGAGAGAGTCGGCCACAGGTGTCCTCCCGTGCCGCCGGCGGCCAATATGAAGCGCGATCCAACCATCGTTTCCTTAAGTTTTGACCTGTCAAGCCAGAACCCGGGCTGCCTTGAAGGCCCGGGGAGTCCGCTCGGGCAGTTCGCCCTGACACTGGCTGGAGACATTCATTAGCATCCCTAAGGCCGCACAGCAGACCAGAAGATTGGTCCCACCGTAACTGAAAAACGGCAAAGGCAGACCCTTGGTGGGAATCAGGGCCGTCACCACGGCCATGTTGAGAAATGCGGGTACGGCCACCACCAGCGTGGCGCCCAGAGCCAGATAAACCCCGCTGTAATCCCGGGCCGCGGCCGCCCGGGCTATGGACAGGCCCCGGAAGGCTAGGACTAAAAACAGGGTTCCGATCACGAAGACGCCCGCCAGGCCGACCTCTTCGGCCAACACGGAAAAAATGAAATCAGTGTGCGGCTCGGGCAAAAAGAAGAGTTTCTGTTGGCTGGCCCCCGGACCCTGACCCCACAATCCTCCGGAGGCGAAGGCATAAAAGGAATGGATGATGTGATAGCCCGCGCCTTGAGGATCGGACCAGGGATCGAGAAAGGCGGCAATACGTCGAAGCCGGTAAGCGTAACTGGTTATCTCATAATAGAGAACCGCTCCCCCGGCCAGGCTCAAGGCGGCCAAATGCCAAATCTTTATGCCGGCCACGCCCATCATGATGAAGGCTATCATGGCCACTGAAAAAGCTGTGCCCAGATCCGGCTCGGCCAGGATCAGACCCACGGTGAGGCCGAGTATGCTCAGATGCGGCAGAAGCCCGTAGATGAAGCTGGCATTCCTTGATCCTTTGCGACTCAGGGAATAAGCCAGATAGATCACTATGGCCAGCTTGGCCGTCTCCGAAGGCTGGAAGGTCAGACCGGGCAGTCTTAGCCAGCGGTGGGCGCCGCCCACCTGATGACCCACGCCGGGCACGAGAACCAGGGCCAGACCAATAAGGCTAACGGCCAGAGCCGGATAGGCCAGGCGGAGCCAGAATTGATAGGGCACCCGGGAGATAATCAACATCAGGACCAGGCCCAGTATCAGGTTGCGAAGTTGGGGCCGGAAAAAGAAGTAGGCGTCTCCAAAACGCTGTTCGGCCATGATGGAGCTGGCCGACAGGAGCATGACCAATCCCAGCCCGGACAGACTCAGGACCAGAACCAGAATCAGAGCGTCGAAAGGCGCCTTCTTTTCTTCATCCATGTCGCTGAACCCTACAAGGGGTGGACCAAGGGCGGCTCCTAGGCCGCCTTGGCCTGCCGCTTCACTTCTTTGGCGAAGGTTTCGCCGCGGTGCTTGTAATCTTTGAACATATCAAAGCTGGCGCAGGCCGGAGACAGGAGCACCACCGAACCCTTGGTCGCCGCGGCCCGGGCCTGGCGGACAGCCTCTGCCATGCTGTCGGCCACGCTTATGGGCGCGGCTCCGGCCAGGGCCGAGCTGATTTTGTCTCGATCCTCGCCGATCAGGACCAACTGCTTGACCTTTTCATGGATGGGTTTGTAGAGAAGGCGGAAATCCTGTCCTTTGGACTGGCCGCCGGCGATCAGAACAACAGGGGACTTGAAACTGGCCAGGGCCATGGTCACCGCCCCTATATTGGTTCCCTTGGAATCGTCATAATACTTGATTTGACCATATTCGCCGACCAGTTCCAGACGATGCTTCCGGGGTGTAAAATCCACAGCCGCGTCCAGGGCTTTCTGGGCGCTTATTCCAAGCTTGGAGGCCAGGCCGACGGCGGCCATTACGTTTTCCTGGTTGTGGACGCCCTCCAGTTTGAAATCCGCCCAGTACCGCCCGGCCGTTTCTCGGCCGGCTTCGGCCACCAGAATTTCGTCGCGATGGATCCAGGCCCCGTGGCGCTGCCTTCTCCGGCGGGAAAAACCGAACCTGGCGGCCACAGTGCTTTTATGGAAAAGGAGTGGGTCATCCTCGTTCATCACGGCCAGGTCATGGGGTGTCTGATTGATGAGGATCCTGGCCTTGGCCCGGAAATATTCAGCCATGTCCGCATAGCGGTCGAGATGGTCAGGACAGACGTTCAGAATGGCCGCGGCCGAGGCGTGAAAGACGCTGGCCGTTTCCATCTGGTAGCTGGAAACCTCCACGATGGCGGCTTGGGCCTTCTGACCGCTCAGGATGAAACGACTCAAGGGCTCTCCGATATTGCCGCCCACAAAAACAGATATTTTGTTTTTACGGCAGATGTGTCCCAACAATCCGGTGGTGGTGGTTTTGCCGTTGGAGCCGGTTATGGCCAAAATAGGCACCCGGATCATGGAAGAAGCCAATTCCATCTCTCCGGTGACCGGCACTTTGCGGCTGGCCGCTAGAAGTCCGGGGAAACTCCAGGGAATGCCCGGGCTTAAGACCACCAGTTCAACATTCTTGAAGCCATCGGCGGCCCTGCTGCCCAAAGCCCATTTCACCGGGCGGCCCTGGAAACGGTCCAGAGCCTCGTTCAATTCCGAGGCAGGCTTCTGGTCACAGATGGTCACTTCGGCGCCGGCTTCAAGCAAAAGTTCCGCCGCCCATTGGCCAGACAGGCCCGCGCCTACGACCAGGCACTTTCCAAATCTTCTTTCAGCCACTGATTGCCCTCCTTAAAAAAACACAAGTTAAGGCCAGGGACGAGCCCTTCATCGGCGAGAAAGCCACTCATCTCACCTTCAAAGTGGACAGCCCGATCATGGCCAGGATGATGGCGATAATCCAGAATCTGACGATAATTTTTGGCTCCGACCAGCCTTTCAATTCGAAGTGGTGATGGAGCGGAGCCATGCGAAAAACTCTCCTGCCGCCGGTCAGCCGGAAATAGCCGACCTGAATGATGACGCTTAAGGCCTCCATGACGAAAAGGCCGCCGACGACGATGAGAATAAGTTCCTGTTTGGCGATTAGAGCCGCGATCCCCAGGAAGCCGCCTAAGGAAAGGGAGCCCACATCGCCCATGAATATCTCGGCCGGATAGGTGTTATACCAAAGAAAACCTAGGACCGAGCCGGCCAAGGCCGCCAATAGCACCGTGACCTCGGCCGCCTCGGGAACGAAACTTATTTGCAGATACTGAGCGAAACGGGCGTTGCCGGCACAATAGATGAAAACCATGTAGGTCAGGGTGGCAATGATCACGGGGCCGGCGGCCAACCCGTCGAGACCGTCGGTCAGATTTACGGCGTTGGAGGCCCCGCAGATGACCAGGGCGGCGAAGGGAATGTAGAACAGGCCCATATCCAGACTAAGCTCTTTGAAGATCGGCAGGTACAGTACCGTGTCGAAGGCCGGCGAGATATACAAAAGGGTTCCGGCGACCAGGCCGATCCCAAGCTGAACCAGGAATTTCCGGGAAGCCGTCAGGCCCTGATTGTGCCGCCGTTTGATTTTAAGGTAATCGTCATGGAACCCCAGGGCTCCCAGGCTCAGACCGCAGAACAAGGTCATCCAGATGGATGATTCGCCGAGATCGACCCACATCAGGGTCGAAATCAGGGCCGCTAGAATGATCAGGATACCTCCCATGGTGGGAGTGCCTGATTTTTTTTTGTGCGAAACGGGCCCCTCTTCCCGGATATACTGCCGGATCTGGTAATTCTTGATCAGAGAGATGAACCGGCTGCCAATGGCCAACCAGATGACCAGGGAACAAAATGCCGCCAGGATGCTTCTGAAGGTCAGATATTTGAAGACGTTGAAAAAACTGACTTCTTCGGTCAATATGGCAAACAGCTGGTAAATCATCCAAGCCTCGTCTCAAATTCGGTTTTGACGCTGGGGCGGGTGCCGCCGTTGACCCGGAGATACTCTACCGCCCGTTCCAGAGATATCCCTCGGGAACCCTTGACCAGGACCGCCCCCCGGGGCCACTCGGCCAGCACCCAGGCCGCCGCCTCTTCCGGGGCGGCGAATTCCCGCGTGGCCGAGCTTGGCAGACCGGCCCGGCGGGCCGCGCGGGCGGTGCAAACAGACAAAGGCCCCACCAGAGCCAGATAATCAAGCCCCAGGTTAACGGCCAGTCGGCCGATATGACGATGAAGAGACTTACCGTTGACGCCCAATTCCAGCATATCGCCCAGAATGGCTCCGCGTCGGCCGCGGGTTTTAAAGCCGGCCAAAACCGAAAGGCCGGCCGTCATGGAAGCCGGATTGGCGTTATAGCTGTCATCCAGCACCCATAGGCCACCGTTGGTCTGAAAGGGGTCGAGACGGCCGGGGAACCCCCGGACCGCTTCCAGGCCCTGTTGGATCCGGTCCCAATCAACCCCGGCCCCCAAGGCGGCGGCGGCGGCGGCCAAGGCGTTTTGGGCGTTATGTCGACCCGGAAGTTTAAGTTCCACCCGGCGCCCCCGGGCCGCCCCAGGCCCGTAGATAGTCAAGCTTTGGCTTGACAGTGACCGCGGCTCGACCCGGCCCAGGCGGATGTTTGATCTTGCCGTGCTCCCGAAATACAGTCGGTTGCCGCCGAAACGGGCGGCCTCAGCTGGTAACCACGGGTCATCATCATTTACTACGGCCAGGGCGTCTTCCTTAAGGCCGGCGAAGAGTTCGCCCTTGGCCTTGGCCACCCTGGCCACCGTGCCGAAGAATTCCAGATGAGCCGGCCCGATTGAAGTGATCAGGGCCACATCGGGCTCGGCTATACTGGTCAAGCGGGCTATTTCCCCAGCCGCGCTCATGCCCATTTCCAAAACCGCGATCCTGGTTTTCCGGTCCAGGCGGGCGAGGGTGAGAGGCAGACCAATAAGATTGTTGAAATTGCCGGCTGTGGCCAGAAGATGCCTATCTTCAAGCTTCAGAATGGCGGCCAGCATTTCCTTGGTCGTCGTCTTGCCGTTGGAGCCGGTGACAGCCACAACCCGGAGGGGGCGGCAACGCCTGAGGCTACCGGCCAAATCCCCCAGCGCCTTCAAGGTATCGGCTACGTGGATGGATTTAGGGCCGGCCTCACCCGTAAGGCCCCGCTGGACCACCACAGCCAGGGCTCCCTTGGCCAGGGCTTGAGCCGCATGATCGTGGCCGTCAAATCTTGGACCGGTCAAGGCCACAAAGATCTCTCCCGGCCGGATGGTCCGGCTGTCGGTGGACAGGCCTTTCACTCCCTGAGCGGTCAGCCTGGACAAATCTTTCCCGCTACTCAGAGTCCCGGCGTTTTCCAAAATCCAGTCCAGTTTTAAGCCCAGGGTTTTCACGGCTTCCAGCCCGCCTTTTCAAGTGCCTTTGCCGCCTCTTGCCGGTCATTGAGCTGAATTTTTTTCCGCCCGATGATCTGGTAATCCTCATGGCCTTTACCGGCAATGAGCAAAACATCTCCCTGGCCCAGGAGGCTGACCGCCTCTTCAATGGCCGCGCGCCGGTCTTCCATGAGCAGATAGCCGCCCGGCCGCCAGTCGTCAACCTTCAATTCGCCGGCTTGGAAACGGGTCAGTTTCAGGGGAGTCAATCCGGCTTCTATACCGGCCAGGATGGCCCCTGGTTCCTCGGTCCGGGGATTGTCCGAAGTCAGGAAGGTCAAATCGGCCCTGATCCCGGCCACCTGACCCATGAGAGCTCTTTTGCCCTGATCCCTATCGCCGCCACAGCCGAAGAGTACCAGGAGACGGGCCGGATTAAGCGCCCGGGCGCCGGCCAGAGCTTCGGCCAGGGCCTCGGGAGTGTGAGCGTAATCCACCAGCACCAGCGGGTCGTCCCCAATTTTTTCCAGCCGTCCAGGCGCTCCAGGGCAAACGGCCAGAGTCTCCCGGATGCTCTCCGGTTCCAGGCGCAGGGTCAGGGCCAGAGCGGCGGCGGCCAGAATATTGTAGGCGTTGATTTTGGCCAGTAAAGGTGAAGTCTGTTGCCAGCGGCCGCCAGGATGGACGATATCCAGAATCAATCCTTTACGGCTCAAGGTCAGGTTTTCGCCTCTCACATCGGCCCGGCTGTTGAATCCGTAGGTCAGGGCACCTTTGCCCATTTCTCCGGCCAAGCGGGCGCCGTATTCATCATCGACATTGATCACGGCCCGGCCACCTCCGGGCTTGAGGTGCCGATCGAACAAGAGCTTTTTGGCCTGATAATAACTCTCCATGTCCTGATGAAAATCCAGGTGGTCTCGACTGAGATTACTGAAAAGGGCCGCCTCGAAACTGAGACCGGTCACCCGGCCCAAGGCCAGGGCATGAGATGATATTTCCAGCACGGCCGACCGGCAACCGGCCGCGACCATATCTGCCAGGCAGGCTGACAAAAGCGGCCCTTCAGGTGTGGTGTTGACGGCCGGCCGCACCTCTCCCGGCCAGCGGAAATTCACCGTGCCCATTACCCCCGGCCGAAGTCCGGCCCGTTTCAAAACAGCTTCCAGGAGATAGGCGGTGGTGGTTTTGCCGTTGGTGCCTGTCAAACCGACCAAAATCATTTTTTCTCCGGGGCGGCTGTAAATGATGGACGCAGCCAAAGCCATAAGGGGCCTCAACCGGCCTTCCTCTCCCAAAATACGGGGCACAGGCAGATCGACAAGATCCTCGCCGCTCAGAAGTACTGCCGCCGCGCCCCTGGCCAGGGCTTCATCCACAAATTGCCGGCCGTGAAACCTGGTTCCGGGGAGGGCGGCAAATATCCAACCAGGCCGGACCGCGCGAGAATTTTCGGTCAGGCCGCAAATTTCGGCTTCTCCGGGACCGTGGAGTTCCAAGTTCAACTGACCTGCCAGGCGGCTTAAAGTGACCATGTCCAATCCCGAATAGCTACTGTCGCTCAAAATAGACTGTGCCTGGTGAACCCGCGACCAGAACTGTTCCGGCAAGGGGCACTTGGGCCACGACCCGGCCGCTGCCCTGGAATTCCAATTCCAGTCCGTGGCCGCTTAAAACATCCAGAGCTTGGCGCATACTCATACCGGTCAGGTCCGGCATGATCCGGTCTCCGTCTTCCGTGAACTCCAACAGCGGCTTCTCCCATTCCCCTTCCAAGCTGAGACCCGTGAATTCCGTCCGCCCCATTGCAGGTTCAATGGGCCCCCGGACTCCCCGATCACCTTTCCTGAGTTTGACTCGGATGAAATTGGTGGGCTGATTGGCCGCCACCACCCCCGGGGCACCGCCGGAATTACGTTCAATGAGCGGCCAGACCGGATTCCCCTGGTCATCGGTGGGCGGAACATCCAAAAGCGGCAGAGCATGTTCCATGATTTCCTTGAAGGCCGGCGTGGCCACCGCGCCGCCATAATAGCCGTTAGCCGGTTCGTCCAGCACTACCATCACGCAGAGTTGCGGGTCATGATAAGGGGCGAACCCCATGAAGGAAGACACATACTTGCCGGCAGTGTAGGTTTTACTGCCACGAGTGACTTTTTGGGCTGTACCGGTCTTGCCGGCCACGGGATAGCCGGAGACCTCGGCTCTGGTGGCGGTGCCGCCTTTCATCACCGCCATCCGCAACATGGCCGCCATTTGCCGGGCCGTCAGAGGCGAAACCACCTGCCTGAAAATCTGGGGCCGGGCCTGTTCGATTATGCGCCCCTCGGCGTCCAGCACCCGGTCCACCAGATAAGGCTTCATCATGACCCCATCGTTGGCCAGGGAACTCATGGCCATAACCATCTGCAAAGCCGTCACCGTCAATCCTTGACCGAAGGCGATGTTGGCGGCGTCAATGGCATACCAGTTTCGGGGCGGCCTGAGCAAACCCGGGGTCTCGCTTTTCAGATGGGCCAGACCGGTCCGCTCGCCAAAGGAAAATCTGGTCAGATAATTATATAAAAGATCGTTCCCCAGAAGGCCCCCGATCTTGAGCGAACCTATGTTGGATGAAAATTTAATGATTTCGCTGACGCTCAAGTCGCCGTAGTTGTGCGTGTCGCGCACGGTGTTACTGCCGACCTTGAAAGCGCCGTTCTCACAATGGATGATCGAATTGGGGCTGATAATATTTTCTTCAAGAGCCGCGGCCACCACAAAAACCTTAAAAGTTGAACCGGGTTCGAAAGGATCGGTCAAAATCCTGTTTCGCCGGGAAGATTCGGAAGCCTTTTTATATTCGTTTGGGTCGAAAGTGGGCCAGACCGCGGCCGCCACCACGGCCCCGGTCTTGGGCCGCATGACCAAAGCCATGCCGCTTTTGGCCTGATAGATATCCACCGCCTTGGCCAGTGCCTTTTCGGTGACATACTGAATCCTCCGGTCAACGGTGAGCACCACCGAAGCTCCCCGGGCCTCCTGTATCTCTCCGTTGTCCAGCATATCCCGGCCACGTCCGTCGCGGCGGCTCTTGACCTTGTGCGAGCCGGCCCGCAGATAATCGTTCAAGGCCAGTTCCAGGCCTTCCAGTCCTTGATTGTCCACCCCCACGAAGCCCAGGAAGTTAGCAGCCAGATGTCCATTGGGATAGGCCCGGCGGTATTCCTGGCTGAGCCCCAAACCGTCGATCGACAATGCCCGGACGGCCTCGGCCTCGGTCTGGCTCAACTGGCGCTTTAGCCAGACGAATTGCTTACTCGTATCCAGCCTATCCAAGATCTTGGCCTGGTCCTGATTCAAAACTTCACTCAAAAGGCGGGCCGTCTCAATTTTATCTTTTATTTTTAATGGGTTGGCGTAAAGTGAGGCGACGGCCAAAGAAGCGGCCAACCTTTCCCCGCCCGCGTCAAAAATCTCTCCGCGTACAGCACCCAAACTCAAGTGGCGTTCCACCTCGGCCCGGGCCTTGGTCACCAGGGAATCCCGGTCAACGACCTGAAGGATGGCGGCCTTATAGATCACCAATCCGAAGACCAGAAAAAACAGAATGGCAACCAGCCTTAATTTTAATTTCAGCCCATTGTTCACGGGTCAATAACCACTATCTGTCCTTGATTGGGAGTGATGAGGCCCAGGACATTCCTGGCCGCTTCCTCCAATTGAGCCAGGGAGCCGACTCCGGTCAATTCGGTCTTGAGCTGACGGTTGGTCTCCTGAAGCGCGAGTTTTTCCAGAGTCAGGGCGGAGATTTCATAACTCAAGGCCACTGATAAATGATTGGAACGCACCAATCCCCAGACCAGGATTATGGAAACGACCACAATGGCGCTCAAAATGAAGAAGTGACGGGCCGGCAAAAAGGGCAGAGGCCGAACCTCCAAATACGTAGTTGGCAGAACCTCCTGAGGCGCAACCGGCTCTGAAGGATTTGCCACCGGAGGCCGGACCACCTTGGCCTGGAGGAGGACCGGCTCCCGGCGGACCGGAAGCTTCCACTTCTTCCAGCCGCCGCGGCTGACCGATCGGGGTTTTTCCAGGGGTAGGCCCACCATTATTCGGGAAGAGGTCATCGGACACCTTATATTAGATTCGGCGGAATTTTTGCCTAGAAGAAGTCTGACTTCCAGGCTCCGGGACAGCCAACCTGACCGCCGACCTCATTTTGGCCGACCTGGCCCTGGGATTTCGCTCGACCTCCCCGGCATCGGGACACTTAGGTTTTTTGGTCAGAGGCCGCCAGTGCGGATATCCTTTTTCATCGCCTGCTCGGAAGGCTGTTTTGACCAACCGGTCTTCCAGGGAGTGAAAACTGATGACCACCAGGCGCCCGTCGGACTTCAAAAGCGAGGGGGCGGTTTTTAAAAATTTTTCCAATTCCTGGAGTTCCCGGTTGACTTCCAGGCGAATGGCCTGAAAAGTTCTGGTAGCCGGATGGAGCCGGGGCGGAGGCCCAGGCCGGTAAAGTACGCGAGCCGTCAAGGCGGCCAATTGACCAGTGGTTTCCAAGGGAGCCCGGCTCCTGGCCCGGACCATGGCCCTGGCCAGGCGGCGGGCGGCTCTCTCTTCGCCGTAAAGCCGGATAATTTCAGCCAAATTTTTCTCCGGGTAACGGTTGACCACTTCCCGGGCGGTCAGGGGCTGGCTCTGATCCAGCCGCATATCCAGGGGTTCATCCAAAAGCCAGGAGAAGCCCCGACCGGGTGCGGCCAACTGTCTTCCGCTGATCCCAAGATCCAGAAGAATCCCATCGACCGGCCCTTGGTCAAGCCCGGCCAGAACCTCTCCCAAATCCCCGAAAGAACCAGCAGCAACCATCAACCGTCTTTCCCTCCGGCCCCAGCCAGCCTCGGCCCAATGCCGAGCCTCGGAATCCCGATCCAGAGCGATGAGACGCCCTTCGGGACCCAAGGCCGCCAAGATCAAGCGGCTGTGCCCGCCCCCTCCCAAAGTACCGTCCACGTAGACCCCGGACGGCCGAGGGGCCAGGTCAGCCACAGCCTCAGGCCCCAGGACGGTCAAATGTCCAAAAGCCCGGGACCAATCGCCGTCCCCCGGGGGGGGCGGGAACAATTCCAAGGCTTCAGGGTTGCTCCCTTCAGCCGACATCAAAAATTCAGACCCAGAGTCTCGGTGACTTCATCCAGAACAGCTTTATCCTGGGCTTCTTTCCGCTCATGGCCGGCCACATCCCAAATCTGGATTTTGGAGCCCAAGCCCAGTATTCTGACCTCACGCCCCAAACCGGCCGCAACCCGCTGTTCAGGTGAGATCAGCACCCGTCCCGCCTTATCCAGGTTCAACTGGCGGCCATCCTTCGTAAAAGCCCGCAAAGCCGCGTTTCGCCGGTCAGTATCGGTTATGGAGGCTTCCATGGCCGCCACCAGTTTTCGCCAATGCTCATAAGGATAGAGTGTAAGATAGGCTTCTGAAGTTTCAGAGGCCCCGGTGGCCTTGGCAAAGACCAATTCCGGCCGTTCCGACCGCCCTAACTCTTCCCGGAGACCGCTGGGCAGAGCCAAGCGCCCTTTCTCGTCAAGATTATGGGTGTAGTCGCAAAAAAAGCAGAAATCGGAATTAAAGTCCATTTATGCTATCCCGGGGCAGTTGAGGAGTCGATCAAAATCTCCCATTTCATCCCATTTGTCTACATATTAACCCATTATCTCCCACCTAGTCAAGAAAAAAAATTGCAACCCCGCTAAAAAAGATGAATTTCTCTTTATTTAAATCTCTGGCTGGCAAGATGCTCCAATCTCGGCCTGGATTTAAAATGATTGATTTTTCAGTAATTTTTTAACCTCCAGCCAAATATTCATCAAAATTTAAATCAGCGGGACTGGAAACCTGAACTATTTTAATAAATATAATTCATAATAATTCTAAAATCAATAAAAAAATCTTAATAATTAGTACTTTATGATATTTTTAATAAATTTATTGTTAATTAACATAAATAATATATTATTAATAATAATTATATATCATTATAGGCCATGCCCTGGTAAATTAAAACCCGGATTGCCTTTAAGCAATCCGGGTGATTTGGAACTTCGGATTATCAAGATTCGAGTTCGGCCACCAGATGGGGCCAGAGTCCCAAACTGCGCTTCAGCACACCCCTTAAGTGAGCTATGGCCAGACCGTAATTGGTGAAAGGCGCGCCCTGGTCCGAGGCGATCCGCTGGCGGTATTTCATCTCACGTTCGTTGAGCATACAGGCTCCGCAATGGATTACCAGGCGATAAGGAGAGAGGTCTTCAGGGAAATCACCGCCGGCCGTGAAGATGAAATCAATGTTTAGGCCACTACGGTCTCTTATCCAGCGCGGCAGTTTGACCGTGCCTATGTCCTCGCATTGGCGGTGGTGGGTGCAGCCTTCAGCGATCAGCACCTGATCTCCTTGAGCCAGGCGGTCCAAGGCCCGGACCCCATGGACGGCCTGATCCAGGAAACCCTTGTAGCGGGCGAAAAGTATGGAAAAAGAGGTCAGGGGCACTTCGGGAGGGGTGTCAGCCGCCACCTGGTCGAAAACCTGGCTGTCGGTTATGACCAGGCGGGGAGGGCGGAGCAGACCGGCCAGAACGCCCTTCAGCTCTGTCTCCCGGGCCACCACGGGTGCCCCGCCGGCGTCCAGGATATCCCGGATAGTCTGCTGTTGAGGCAGGATCAGGCGGCCCTTGGGCGCAGCCTTGTCAATGGGCACGACCAGCACCAAGAAATCCGAGGGTTCGATCAAGTCTCCGATAATTTTCGGCTCAGGCTCCCGGCCGATGGCCAAGGCGGCCAGCTTTTCCTTGAATTCCTCGATCCGGTCCCGGGTGGCGGCGCTGACATATATGGTGCCCGGCGCCTCGACCGGAAGGTTGGGCAGAAGATCGCATTTGTTAAAGACCACCAAGTGGTTCAGGCCCCGGGCCTTGAACAGGCCTAGGAGTTCTTCATCCGGCCCGGTCAGGCCCAACAATGCATCCACCACCAGGACGGCCACATCGGTCTTCCTGAGGATCCGTCGGGTCCGTTCCACCCTCTTTTCCCCTAAAAGGCCGGAATCATCATCAAAGCCGGGGGTGTCAATAATCAGGACCGGCCCAATGGGCAACAACTCCATGGCTTTTTGGACCGGGTCGGTGGTGGTGCCTTTGACCTCGGAGACAACGGCCAGGTCTTGTCCGGTCACGGCGTTGACCAGACTGGACTTGCCGGCATTGCGCCGGCCGAAGAAGCTTATATGGAGACGGTTGGCGGACGGTGTTTCATTGAGGCTCATTTATTTCGTCCTGTCTATCCTGATAAAAGATCAAGACGGCTCTGGCGTCTTGTCTTGCCGGAAGGAATCGACAAAACAAGACGCCAGCCAAATATCAAGCGGGTCTCAATCCGGTGAAGCCGGTTGCTTCTTGCTTGGGCCGGGAAGGCGAAGCCCCGGCCTATCACGCTCCGACGAACCAGGAAGAGCTCAATATTCCTTGGGCAGTTCGTTGAGCTGGGTCAAAGTAAAGACCGGGCCGTCCTTACAGACGTATTCCGGCCCCACATTGCAACGACCGCAGATGCCCAAGCCGCACTTCATGCGGTTTTCCAGGCTCATTATGATGTCGTCGCTGGAATAACCGGCTTCTTCCAGCACGGGCTGGGTGAATTTTATCATGATGGGCGGGCCGCAGATGATGGCCGCCGTGTTCTTTGGTGGCGGGCAGACATCTTTGGTGACGGCCGGCACAAAGCCCACCTTTCCGGTCCAGCCCGGCGCCTCGCGGTCAACGGTGACGTGGACATCTATATCGTCACGCTTCTGCCACTCGCCCCATTCCTCCTTATAAAGAAGGAGTCCGGGGGTCCGGGCCCCGTAAACAAAGGTTATCTTGCCATACTGGGACCGGTTTTCCGGCTGAAGCATCCAGACGATGGTGGAGCGAAGGGTGGTGACCGCGAACCCACCGGCGATTATGAGAATGTCCTTGCCCTTTATTTTGTCCAAGGGGTAGGGGTGGCCAAGGGGGCCGCGAATTCCCATAATGTCGCCTTCCTTCATGTAGTGCATGAAGGTGGAAACCTGCCCGACCCGGTTGACGGTGAAGAGGACGGAACCTTTTTCAGTGGGCGATGAGGCGATGCCTATGGGTATTTCGCCTTGGCCGGGCACGGACAATTCCGCGAACTGCCCCGGCAGGTAGGCGAATTTTTCCTCGTCACCGGGGTTCACGAATTCAAACTTGAAGGTGCGCAGATTCTTGTCTTCGGTTTCCACCCGAATCATGGCGATACGCACTGGATAAGGCAGATACGGGTTGTGCATCTCACTGTCTCCTACTTTGACATGTCAACGGCCACGGCCCGAATGTCGATATTGACCGGGCAGTACTGGACGCAACGGCCGCAGCCGACGCAACCGCAGGAGCCGCCCTGCTTCATGGGGATATACTTCAGCTTGTGCATGAAGCGCTGGCGCACCCGCTCGGTCTTGGTGGGCCGAGGGTTGTGCCCGGTACCGTGCATGGTGTAGAGCCAACTCATGCAGGTATCCCAATTGCGCATCCGGACCCCGCCCCGCTCGTTTTCCTCATCCTGAATGTCGAAGCAGTGACAAGTGGGACAGAAAAAGGTGCAGGTGCCGCAGTTGAGGCAGCGGTCGGCCGTCTCCTTCCAGTGAGGCTGGTTATAGATCTCCATGACCGACGCGGACTGGGACTTGGCCATATCCAAGGGGCCGGGCAACCGCGCCTCGACCGCCTTTTTGAGCCCCTCCATTTCGCCGGACACTTCGCCCGCCTCCAGGCCGGAGAGATTTTTCAAAAACTCCTCGCCGGCCGCGGTCAGGGTCTTAAGGCCCAGGCCATCACCCTTGGCAAAGGCCAGGACATCCAGGCCGGCTTCCCCGAAAGGCGAGCCGCCCACGGCCGTGCAAAAGCAGTTCGGACCGGGGGCCTGGCAGGCCAAGCCGATTTTGACCGAGGCTTCATACTTGGTCTTCCAATAAGGATCGGTGAAACGGTCGTTCTGGAAGACCTTGTCGCAGACGACCAAGCCCCGGGCATCACAGGGCCTGAGGCCGAACAGAACCGCCGGCTGGACCTTATCGAGACCCAGGGGCTGGTAGACGAAGGCGCCTTCCTTGGCTCTGTCCTTGTGAAAGGCCATCATCTTCTCGGTTTGGGGAAAGAAGACGTCCTTGGGGGAAAGATGAAGGTTGAGATAGTCAAAGGAGACCCGATCCGGCTCAACTTCGGCCAGCCGCATCCGGCCATCCGCCAAAAACGGAGCCAGGAAGCGGCGACCGCTGCCGGCGGCGGCCTTCAAAAAGCTCAACTTGTCCTTGACGATATATTCAGCCATGCTCCGACCCCTTTCTATCTGATAAAATCGGCTTCATCATCGGGCCGGTAGGTGGTTAAGGGCGGCTTCTGGTCCCAACTCAGGCCAGGGACGAACTGCCAGTCCCTCTGGACTTCCTCTTCCAGGAGGCGGTTGAATTCCCGGAGTTTGAGGTCCATGGGGCAGGACGCTTCGCAGGCGCCGCAGGAAGTGCAACGGCCGGCGCAGTGATAGGCCCGCAAGAGGTGGAAAGAGAAGGTATCCATCTCGTCAGCGGATTTGCCGAGCCATTGGGGCATGCTCTCATCCACGAAGCAGACCGGGCAGTAGCACAAGGGGCAGGCCTGGCGGCAGGCGTAACAACGCAGACAGTCCTTGACCAGGGTCTTGAAATAGGCCATCTTTTCCTGGGGCGGCTTGGCGGCCAGGGCTTTGAGGTCGGCGAAATCATCGGCCGGAAGGGGAGCCTCATCGCCGCCGACCATTTCATTGGCCAAATCCTTGGGCGAACGGCAAACACAGGTCTTGCAGTTGCGGCGCAGGACCTCGGCCTTGGGTAGGCTGGCGGTCCAGCCTTCGCCGGCGAGATTGACCGTGGTCATATCTTCGGTGACCTCCCGAATGAGCCGCTTTTCCCGGGCCTGAACCGCTTCCGGGTCCACCTGGCCCGGACAGCCCACGCCGATGATATAGAGGTTTTCCTTGGAAAACTGGCTTTCCAGCACCTGGCCCACCGCGCTTCGGGCCTCGCAGCCCCGGGCGATGAGAGCCACCTTGCCGGGGTATTTCGTCAGGTAGGAAGCCAGGTTGACCCGGGCGAAACTGGTCCAGACGAACTGTCCGCAATCCTCCGGGGTCCGGGCGAAATGAGGGGCGGCGGTGAAGGGAGCCGTGCCCTGGCGAAAGCCGAAGACCACTTCGGCCCGGCCATCGGACAGAGCCTTCCGGGCCGCGGCCTGAATGCTTTGGTTCAAGTCAGCCAATGAAGTCATAATCAGGCCACCTCCGCCAGGCCCAAATCAAGTTCCGCTTTGCGGAAGCTCTGGTTGGGCCCTGAGGCCCGGACCTTTTCCACCACATCCCGGGCCACTTCCTGAAGCTTGGTGGCCTCGGCCGAGGAAATCCAGGAAAAATGCAACCGGCCCGGCTCCACGCCCACAGCCTCGATCATATGGTGAAGCAGAACGAACTTGCGCCGGGCGTGATAGTTGCCGGCTATGTAATGGCAATCACCGGGATGGCATCCGCTGACCCACACCCCGTCGGCCCCGCGCTTGAAGGCTTCAAGGATATACTTGGGATTCAGACGACCGGTGCAGGGCAGACGCACCACCCGGAAATTGGGGGGGTAGTCCAGGCGGCTGACCCCGGCCAGGTCAGCGGCCCCATAGGTGCACCAGTTGCAGAAGAAGGCCACGATTTTGGGTTCAAAGTCGCTCATGGTTTCTGACCTCTTTCCGTATTAGGCCGTATTAAAGGGCCGCCGCGATCTGGGCAAAAAGCCCGGCGTTGGTAAAGCCGCGCAGTATGGGAGCATCGGAGCGGCAGGAGGCGGCGCAGGTGCCGCAACCCTTGCACATGGCCTCGTTGACCACGGCCTTGCCGCCTTTCTCCGGATCCAACTCAATGGCCGAATAGGGGCAGACCGCCGCACAGACCCCGCAACCGCTGCATTTGCCGTGGTTTATCTCGGCCACTATGCCGCCCACGGTCATCTTGGGCTGGGTCAAAACGGTCATCGCCCGGGCCGCGGCCGCCTGGGCCTGGGCCACCACCTCATCCAAAGGCTTGGGATAGTGGCAGATGCCGGCCATGAACATGCCGTCGGTGGCGAAGTCCACGGGGCGCAGTTTCTGGTGGGCCTCGAAGAACCAGCCGTCCTCGTCCAGAGGAACCTTGTATTTCATGCCCAGAGCGGTTTCCTTCCCGGAAACTATGGCCGCGGCCAGCACCAGGAAATCAGGATTTATGATCAAATCACGGCCGGAAACCGGATCGTGTATCTCCACGCTGAGCCCTCCGCCGGTCTGGCCCACCTTTGGTTTGCGTTCCAGATCGTAGCGTACGAAGACCACCCCGAGGTCGCGGGCCTCTTTGTAGATGTCCTCCCTCTGGGCGTAGGTGCGCATATCGCGGTAGAGGACGAAGACGCGGGCCTGAGGGTTCTTCTTTTTCAGGGTCACGGCTGTATGGACGGTGTGGGTGCAACAGACTTTGGAGCAGTAGAGCCGGCCCGGCTCACGGGAGCCCACGCATTGGATGAAGGCGAAGGTGCCGGCGCCGGCCACCTCCTCATCCCCGGCCTTGAGTTTTTCGTCCAACTCCAATTGGGTCAGTACCCTGGGATTCTGGCCGTAGAGATATTCCTCGGGCCGGTGCTCCTTGGCCCCGGTGGCAATGATGGTCACCCCGTGTTTGACGCTTTCGCCGTTGGTCAGGGTGGTCTCAAAATTGCCGACGTAGCCGGCCACCTGGTCCACTTCGGCGTTCAGGACCACGGAAATATTGGGGTCGGCCTCCACCTTGGCCTGAAGGCCGGCCAGATAATGCCCCACATTTTCATCCTTGGCCGTGGACAGGAGGCGCTGGGCGATGCCACCGGTGCGGTCTTCCTTTTCCACCACCACGCTCTTGAAGCCCTGGCCGGAGAGGGTCAAAGCCGCGTTCAGGCCGGCCACGCCGCCGCCGATGATCAAGGTAGTGGGATCGACGTCAATGACGTTTTCCGTCAGAGGGGACAGAAGGGCCGCCTTGGCCACGGCCATTTCCGTCATATCCATGGCCTTCTGGGTGGCTTCAACTGGATTGTTGGCGTGGACCCAGGAATTGTGATTGCGGAT
>Ga0082212_10002324_pt1 | contig 27866 bp, 21 predicted proteins | sample TergutNt197P3_FD_71548 | JGI IMG/M metagenome (GOLD analysis project Ga0082212, IMG submission 71548) | Neocapritermes taracua P3 segment gut microbial communities from Petit-Saut dam, French Guiana - Nt197 P3 | ecosystem: Host-associated > Arthropoda: Insects > Digestive system > Gut ...
CGGAACCTCTACGCTAACCGCCTCCCCCGACAACAGCAACATCATCCAAACCACCGGCACAGGCTTCAACGCGAACCAAACCGTAACGCTCCAACTAACCAATCCCACCACAGGCACCATAGTCTATAACTTTACTGAAACCATAACCACTAACACATATGGCAACTTTAGCACCATCGTCATTATCCCCACAAGCCTAAGCGGAAACTTTAGTCTACTAGCGTCAACATCAACCACAACCGCAAACACAACTCTCACCGTTCCCAACTTTACCGGCCCCACAGGCGCAGACGGCACACCCGGCATTACCGGTCCCTCAGGCACCGATGGAGCCCCCGGCACCCCCGCAGATAGCACCTTTAGCTACATCCTAGCAGTACTAAGCGTCGTAGCCATAGTCACCTCAGCCTTTGCATTTGTCAAAAAACGCTAAACAACCCCTTTCTTCATTTTTATGGAGCTGTTTACTCTTTTTTTCTTTGGGTTATTCTTTTTTCGGTTTTAAGATGGCCATTCCCAGTTCATCTTTGTTTAGATATTGGGTTGCGGCTGTTTGGATATTTTTGCTGGTAACGCTTTGAATGTTTGTGACGTATTCTTGGAGTCCCAATTCACTGCCAAATTGCGTATCCATATAGCTGATTATCTCAAGAGTATCATGCGAATCATCCATACCCCTCAAAATACCGCCTAGCATAATCTGTTTGACCCGTTCCAACTCTTCTTGGGGAACTAGGGTAGTTTGGAGTTTTTCTAATTCTTTTAGTATGAGTTTGTGGGCTTTAGTTGCTTTTTGTGTGTTAATTGCACAGTTAACGCTTAGATACCCAAAATCTAAACCCTTACAATGCGCCGAATTCACATCATATGTAATGGCATGCTTTTCACGCAACTCTATAAACAAGCGTGAGCTTGTGCCGCCTCCAAGCAAGGTGCCGATTAAATCCAATACCGGAGCATCTTTGTGTGTAGCGTTTATGGTTCTAGCGCCGATACTTAGGTAACTCTGGGTTATGCCTGATTTTTCTTTCATCACCAACCCCTCCCCCTTCGCCAGCAAACGACCGTTAATGTAGATGTCCACCGTTTCCCCCGCCATTTTGTCCAGCGGCACAACTGACCCGCGACGAAGCCGCAAGACATCCTCGATGTACATATATGTCCGTCCTAATTCGACTTTGACATCCAAATCGACCTCGCTGATTTGGTCGAGCGTCGCATGTTCCGTACTGGGAACTGTTCCGCCGAATTCGGGAAATTGGAATTCAATGACTTCGGTGGGCAGACTCATCGGCATCGTTCCAATGGATCGAAGCGATTCATCCGCTTTTTTGGCAATATAACCCAAATCACCGCGAGAAATTCCTTCCTCTTCGTCTTCCACGATAGAATCAAAGGAATCCACTGGGGCATCCCAACCGCTGTCAGCATAAGGCGACGGTGCCGCTGTCGGCATGGGCATTGGAGGTGGCGGTGGTGGAGGAGGTGGTGGCGGCGGCGGAGCCACCGGCGGCGGAGAAGGAGGGGCGGCGGCACCACCGAAAAGTGCGTTCAATTCATCCTGACTGAGAACACCGCCGTCGTCAGCGGGTGAAGGAGCGGGAACAGATTCGGCAGACGGTGGAGTCGGAGCCGCTCCCCCTCCCAGCCCGCCGAGAAGCCGCTCTATCTCGTTCTGATCGAGTACATTGTTGTCTGCCATAATTGCTCCGTCGTTAGCCGTTAGAAAAAACGACATCATCCCCTTCCCTTTGGGAGAGGGTGAGGATTTTTCCCATCCAATATTCCCAATATGTTCTAAGGTACCTCATGACTCACTTCCAGGAAAAGTACCTCCTGAACCCAAGGTGCTACCAGTACATTGTTAATTTCCTTTTTCACCCTTTCCTTGAGTGCCGTATGTCCTGCCTCCCGGCGTTCTTCGGTCTCGGATGCGTACAACACCGAGAAAGCACGGTCAATAATAGTATTCATGCTCTTTTCATATTGCCTAGTGAAGTTACGCGTATCATTTTTTCGTACTCTTACCCACATGATCAATGAAAATTTCTCGGTTCCGTCTTCTCGTCCGTTGACAATTTTGAAGGAGTTTTTTTCGCCTATCTGTATTTCATCCATGTCTTCCTGTTTAATGACATCTTGTGGGATGCCTGGTACGTTATTGAAGTTACCGTCACCATTGATCGGCAGCCCGCCGGGCGGCACCTTCTGTGTTGGCGGCAAAATCAGGTACAAAAAGATCATCTGGAACAAAATAAGACTGACGAAGCCGAGTATAATGTATAGTCGGTACGATTTCGGCGGTGCTGCCGCTTCTGGGGTAGCATCTGGTGCAGGTGCCGGATTTTGTTCTTGCTTCTGTTCCTTTGCCATATCTCTAACATCGGATAAAACAACATGTTACTGCCAACTCCCCTGCGATTATAACGATTTTGTCTCTTGAAAGCAAGGCAAAATCATCCAAGGGCTGCGCTCCGTTCCCGACTCTTTTGGGGATTTACAATCCGAACAAGCCGGAAATGGTGTCCATCAATATACTATTGAGGACGAAGGGTTCGGTCCAACTCCACATGCGTACAATCGTGTCGAGGAGCATCAAACCGGCAGGCAACATCATCACGAGGGCGGCGACGAGGGCGACCAATGTTCCCGTCGAATATTCTTCCGCCGGTGTTGCCGCCGCTTTTGGCGATACCGTTGCAATGGGTGCCGAAAAAACATCGGGCGTACCTGTTCCGAAGGGGTCATCGCTTGCCGGTGCCGATGGGGCTTGTTGGAATTCGCTACCAAATCCGCCGAAGTCCATACCGCCGAAACCATCTTCCTGTTGTCCAAAAGGACCTGAACCCGCCTCGGATTCCATAAATGTGTCAATCGCAATGACTTGCGATGAACTTTCTGATTCGGAGTCATCGCCCGGTGTTTTTAACAATGGCTCTAATTCAAATTCCTGTACGGGCAGTGCGACCACATCTGTTTTTTCGTCATCCACGATCAGTGCGCTGTCGTCTTCCGCTGCAATGAGAACGTCAAACCCGCTGTCGCCTGCAAGATTCAGTTGCGGTGAAGAGCCGCTCGCACTCAAAACGGATGCTTCGTCCACGAGTACGTCCGAGTCTGTTGGTGCTAAAATGAGCGCAGACGAATCGTCATCGTCGTCCATTGGACTCAATATTGGAGCGGATGAGTCTTCAATGTCCTGAACGACACTGCCTTCTCGTTCTTTCGGCGGCGGTATTGCCTCTTTTGGCTTTGCCTTTTTCGGAACGACCAACGAAGAGATTTGCGTTTCTTCTGCCAATGCAAGTTCGTCGTCCTGATCGAGAGCCGCCAAATCCAAATCGGATGAGGGACGTACCGGTGCGACCGAAACCAGATCGGAGTCCCCCGGCAATGCGGCATCTTCCATAAGGAGATCGAACGAAGACGCAGAAGCACCAGATTCTCCTAGATCGAAGTCGCTTTCACCCGGCTGATGACCGCCGTTTGCACTACCGCTCCGCGCTTTAATGGACTCCGCAAGATAGGTATGCACTTCCTCTTTGAAAAATTTCCAAGTACTGCCATCTCGGAGTCCTCGAAGTTTCCCCTGTTCGCGCAAACGATTGACTTCTGCCGCCGAAACGGACAGCACTTCGGCAACCTTTTCCAGATTATAGTATTCCGCAGCCGCTTTAGCCATTATCGAGACTCCCCTCTATTATCGATTCTGTTTCACTTGTTCGAGCCGTTGCATTTCCCGCATGAGTTCGCTGGGAAGCGGCAACTGTGCGTTGTATTCGTCGAGCATTAAATCCGGTTGGATATTCCGTGTGGAGAGCAACCGTAAACTTCCGTCCATTAAATTCAAATGATAGACAGCAATTTTTTTCCCTTCGGTATCCACCACTGTAATCGCCCGGATTCCCTGACCTCTTCCCGGAGACAAATCCACGAAGTCCACGAACCATTTCGGCATCACGGCGGGCGGCTGAACGACCACCTGCGGGGCTTCTACAGAGAAGCCGACGGGCTGTCCTAGCACCTGCTCCCGTATTTGCGAGAGGAACAGACCTGCCATTGCTGAAATCCCGACCAAAACAACCGTACCAATCCAATTTTTAGTCATCGGCTCCTTCCTCCCGGACATTCTACTTCATGTCCACTGAAATACAAGTTAATTTTACCTATTTTGCCTAAATCAACCCAAATAAAATTGTCGGGAGAAAGGAAATCCCACTTCTCTTTTCGGAATTCTATACGGGTCCATTCCATTGTTTTTGCACATCATGCCGGTTGATCGTTTTACGGACAACGTTTTGCCGGTACAATCGTTACACGTAGTATATGGAATTCCTCGATTGGGGGCAATATCATTCTGAAAAGAGGAAAATGCTGGGTGCGCACAAACCTCACAGGTACATTTCGGACAAGTCAAGACTGTCCGCTCCCTGTCGATCAGGAAGCGGACAACTGTCGGGATGATTTTCTACTGGAGGGCATCATACCCAGTGCAACGTGCAAATTCAGCACGTAGTATTCCAGCAAAAACCTTACGATTGCATTTTAACCATTGATTTCATACGGCGACCGCTTCGGTCGGGAAACGAACCGGTTTGCCTGTTCGTCGCCAACGAATGCCGTTCTTTCCGCATCCCATTTCAGCGGACGATTCAACTTGTAAGCAATGTGGGCAAGTTGACAGCACGTCGCCGTAATCGCTCCATAGAAGAAATCCTGGAACGGACGTTGCCGATGTCGAACGCAAAACGCAAAATCTTGTGCCAACCGATCCTTGCCGCCGCTGTACTGCCGAACGTCCACATGTTGAAGCGGTTTGATTCGGTTCCGATCTCCGCCATGCCGGAATTCCCCTTCCGAACCGATAAAGGTGATGTCGTGGTCTTTGCGGACGTGGTGAATCTTGATTCCATTCGGAAAAACAAGGGTAACGCTATGATTCCGTTGATCCGGCGAATCCATCGTTGGAATGATTTCGAGCGGCTCCAGACCGTCGATTCCCAGTACGTACAGGATACCGCCGAGTTTGTGGGCACCCCAGTCGGCAAGGAAACCGTTGCCGTAATCGTTGTATCGCCGCCAACCGCCGCCGTAATTACCGCTGCACCGTTCCGGGTGATACGGAACAAAGGGTGCCGGTCCGAGCCAACGATCCCAGTTGAATCCTTCGGGAATTGGCTCTTCGGGATAGTAGGCATCATCGGGAGCAGGACCGCATTCAAAGAATGCTTCCTTGACTTCGCCAATCGCACCGCTCTGAATGACGGGTGCCATGTAGCCGTAATCTTCCATCACGCGTTGCGAACCGCTGGTGCAGACTCGATTGTACTGTCGGGCGGCGGCAACAATTTGCCGGCTTTCGGCAGGGGTCAGCGTCAGCGGCTTTTCGCAGTAAACATCCTTACCGGCTTTGCACGCTTCCACGGAAATCTTGGTGTGCCAATGGTCAGGAGTGGAAACCGCTACGGCATCAATGTCGGTACGTGCCAAGATGTCTTCGTATTTCTCGTAACCTTTGCAGTCGGAATTGCCGTAGTCTCTGTTCACACGGGCAATACCTCTGTCCAAGTGCGTTTTGTAACAGTCGCACATGGCAACCATGCGATAGTCGTTGTGATTGCCGATGAAATCGCCTGATATTTCGCTCCCTCTGTTTCCGTAACCGATCAATCCCAAGACGATTTTTTCGCTTGGGGGGATGACACCTTCGCGTCCGAGTACGTTGGACGAAAGGACGAGTGGGGATGCGACAGTCATGGCACCGGCGGCAAGAAAATTCCGTCGGCTGATTCGTAAGGATTGTTGAGTCATAAAACCTCCATTTGTTATTTTGGAAAGACCGGTACGGCAACCCGAACCGCATGGGGATTTTACCATACGGGAAAAAGGAAAGATAGCCCCCCGTTTCGGAAAATCACCCAGATTGAACGTAACAATGTATCTCGAATTCACATGGATAGCGTCATCAAACGATCCGGCTCACGTGACAATGCCGGGAGTTCATCAGATTGATTCCTTATTAAAGCGTTGGTTGTTGGGAGCGCATCAAGGAGCGTTCTCGCCAGCACACATTCAGTCTTACTTACTTTCCGTTTCAATCGTCGAACATCGACCAGCCGTGGTCAACTGTTTCGTCGCCTGCTGGCACAAGCCATGGTGACGAGTCCTGTCCCCCAAGCCGATACACTCCACGGATACCAATACAACTCGTCATGGCAGAAAGCGTTAGGAGATTTGCTGACGCTTATTCCTTTGATCTCGTTCGCAAACGGACAAACCGATTTCATCCAAGATCGATTGGGCATCGGATCGCGTCAGCACGCCGGAATCATAATGCAAGTTGACCGTCATGCAATCGGCATAAGTCAAGACGCTGATTCCCAGTGCCGTCCGGGGACGAACCGGCGGGGATGTTTCGGCACCAATCAACTTCAACGATTCATCAATTCGTATGCATCCATCTCGCCTCGGCAATGGAACGTCGCCAAACAATCGACCGAGATTCGTAACCGTTGCCGTTGTCCAGCACCGATCTTGCTGAATCATCTTGCGAAAACTGCCGAATATCCGCTTATACACTGTCAATCCATGAATGAATGCCCAGCCGAGATTGCACCGCTTAATATGCCGCATTTCACGGCAAACTCCCCGATAAAACGAAGGCGTATCCGTAATGTGCATCGGCTTTCGATCCAGAAAAACCATACTAACGATGTTGGCGGCTGGCATCCGCTCATCTGCCGATGTGCGTAAATTGGTGGGGACGGCAATACGAAGGTTTCCTCTCTTTGTGTCGGTAACGTGTTGTTCCCGCCAACGTTTCATGGCGAAAAATGCTGAACAAAGAAACAAATCGTTGATCGAAATGCCGATCCGTTTTGCCTTTTGTTGCACGTTTTGCGTTTCTGTTGCTGTCAAGTTTCGGCACAAAATCGCCGGATAATCGGCAACCGGCGCAAGAGCGGTGCGGTCAGGTTTCGTCGGCGTGAGCGGAACAACCCTGTTCATCAGAAACGTCCAAGCCCGAAGAAGTCCCCAAATTTGTTTCGGCAAGGCTCGCACTATTTCGCTCCATTTCTGTCCGAAAATACTGCGCCGAACGAGCAGGGCGGGATCGACCGATTCCCTTTGCACGTCGGCAAAGCCGGTTTGACGGGCATAATCACAGAGAATATCTTCGATGAATCGGGCAATTCCCGCCGCATCGCTTGCCGAATGGTGAACTTCAAAAATGATGTTCGTTTGACCGTCAAGTTCAGTCTCTTTCGGATCGGTATTTTCATTGCAGACCATAACTTTCAGGGAAGATTCGCAGAGCAAATTGATTCCTTTGGAAGCAGGAAATTGACGTTCTTTATCCAACGGCAACCGAATGACGTTGGGCATCGTTCCTGTGTTCTGCCAATGGAATTGACTGTTGATTTCCCCAACCGAACTGGTCAGCAAGGGATGATTTTTCAGTGCGTTTTCGAGTGCCGACTCAAAGACGGAGACGTTGAATCCCCCTTGCAGTTTGACCATGAAGAAGCAACTCATCGGATACGCTGATTGGTCATCCGCTAACATATATTCTTCAAAGAGGGTGAGTCGTAGTGGTGTTGAGTCGGCGGATGGGGGATCTTGGTTTGCACTCATTTTTCACATTGTAATAAAATGATAGAAGTATTACACACCCTCCCCCCGACATTGAAGTCATCTACCGCAAACGAACGCAATCGGTTATAATACGTTGTATTGTCCGTTGTCCATCAACCCCACGAGGTCTTTATGAAAACCAAACTATTCCTTGCCGTATCGTGCCTGTTCCTTCTTGCGCTCACAAGTGCTGCCCAGCCGCCGAACTTCGCTGAAATGCAGCGAAATCCTGCGATGCAGCAACTCATGAAAAATCAAATGAAAATGGGGCTCCGTGCATTCTGGGACGGAAACGGCGGAAACCTCATGGCGTTTGGGTTGATGATGGATCCGGAAATCCGAACCGCATGGGGCGTTTCCGATGAACAGTCTCAAGAAATCCAAAGTATTCCGATGCGAATGGGAATGGAAATGCAGAACAATCCCGAATTCACGAAAATCATGGAAGAGATGCGGGAACTGGGCGGACCGGGGGCTCTTTTCGGTGGGCAACAACCCGACGAGGCAACTCAACAGAAATTGATGGAAGTGCAGGGAAAAATGACAGCACTGTCGATGAAAATGATGACCGATGGTCTCGACAAAGCCATCACGCCGGAACTGAAGCAAAAGATGAATGAGTCGCTGTTGGCAAACATGGCGGACATGCCGATGGTGTCGCCGAGTATGTTCGAAGCCCTCGATCTGACCGATGCCCAAAGGCAACAGATGGCAGCAATCAAAAAGGAACTCGAACCGGAATTCGAAAAAAACCTCGAAGCCTTTGCCGATGGTACGGTTACTTTATCGACCAAGATGTTTGCCGAAATGGAAAAGCAAGGGATTGACTTTCAGAGTCTTGCGCAAGGTATCCAGGCGGACGGACAAGAAGGAATGATGGACAGGATCAAGGCGATGCAGGAAAAGATGTTGCCGATTCAGAAAAAATTGATGGAAGACCCGGAGTACAAGAGGATTTCGGAGGATATCAACACCAAGGGGAAGGCGTTTGCCACGCAGTTCAATACGAAGATGTTCGACATTCTGACGGATGAACAGTGGGCGCATTTGCAGAAGTTGATCGACAATCCGCCGGAATATGCCAAGGTATTCGGCAAAAAGATGAAGGAGCAACAGCAGGCACAAAGCGGTCAATCGGGCGGTTGGCAGCCGGGTCCCGATTCGTGGAAGCCGGGCGATGCGATTCCTGAAGGCTATCGGCAAGAACGGAATACGCGAGAAGGACGCTTTCCACGCGGAGCAGAGTAACAATGACGAGTAGGCGAACGCAAGGGGTTGGCACTTGATTTTTCCGTCAAAAAAGATAAGATAGGGTTTTCCCAATCCACTCCGATGCGGCACTACATCAATCAACTCAAAGAGAATGAAAAAATTTCCGAGGTCTATCTGGCTTCAGAGAAACAACTGCGTCCAAACAAAAAAGGCAATCTGTACCTGCAATTCAATCTATCCGATAAGACCGGTTGTATTTGCGGTTTTATCTGGAATGTGACCGACGCAGCCGTTCATGATTTTGAAAGCGGCGATTACATTCGTGCCGAAGGAACTACACAACGGTTTCAAGGAACGCTCCAATTCATTGCAACACGACTCACGAAAGTTCCTGCCGATTCCGTGGACACGACGGAATTTGCCCGCATTCAGTCGGTTGATGTGCCGAAAGCCCAAAATCGGCTTCGGGAATTGCTACGGACCGTTTCCGATCCGAGTCTGCGCAACTTGGCGGACTGTTTTTTAATCGACGACGCATTCATCGCTCTTTTCAGCAAAACGCCTGCTGGTGTGAAGTTGCATCACGCTTACTCCGGCGGATTGCTCGAACATTCGCTCCAAATGATGGAAACTGCCGTTCGCGTTGCCGATCTTTATCCTGTATTGAACAGGGATTTGCTCCTGATGGGAGCGTTTTTGCACGACATCGGCAAAACGAAAGAGTTGGCATTCGGTAACGAGATGTACTATACCGATCAGGGGCAGTTACTCGGTCATCCTTTTCTCGGCGTGGAGATTTTGAATGAAAAAATTGCCGAAGCGGAAAAACTTTCCGGCGAACCTTTCAGTGCAGAAACGGCAATGCTACTGAAACACATGTTGATTTCGCATCACGGCACGTATGAAAATCAATGCACGAAGTTGCCGATGTCGTTGGAAGCCGTCACGTTGCACTTTATTGATTCGATAGACTCCAAGATTTCCGAGTTTCGCAAGTACATTCTTGACGATCCCAACGTGGGAAGCCTTTGGACGAACTACATTCCCAGCATCGAGCGGAAACTGTATAAGGGTTTGGAGTCGAAATGAGGTTTTCTGCCGCAAGTTCTATATTTTCCAACTTTTTGTAATGCGCTCTAAATGGCGGCGAACGTTTGTTAAATTCGGATTGATTTCTAATGCTTGCTGGAAGCATTCGATGGCTTCCGGCGTGTTCCGAAGTTGGAGATAAGCGTGTCCCATTCCGACTGCTGCTCCGAAATGATAAGGATTCAAATCGAGTACAATCCGGCTATCTTCAATGGAAGCCTCGAACTGTTTCAGGGCAAACAAGGCAATGGCACGTTGATTTCTTGCCTCGACATAAAACGGACACAGGTCGAGTAAAATGTTTACTCGACATACTGCCTCGCCGAATTGATGGTCGGCAATATGACGCATCACGGCATAGAGTTCTTGACGCTGTTCTTCGGAACCATCGCGTGACCAAACCGACTTCAAACTGCCTTCCGCAATGAGCCGCACACTTCGATCCTCGTCTTTCAGCAGGGTTCCCAGTGCGCTGTTTGCCTGATAGGTTCCGACAAAACCGAGAGCCGAAGCGGCACCGCGACGTGTCTCCACGCACAGCGCCCCTGTCAAGCGGATCAAAGATGCTTCGCTATAATGTGTTTTGACTTTGTCGACGAACAACCGGGCATCGTGTGTTTGAGTATAAATCTGATACAACGTTGTCAGTAACGGTTGTTGTTTGTTCAATGATTCCATTCTTTTGCCGTCCTTATTGAGGGAGACCACTCTCCACGGTTCCGATTATACCAGATCGACAAATAAAAGGAAAGAGGGCAAGAAAGTTTGTATTTGTGGCGATTTAGCCGGTCATCCGATGAGTCTCCGTTTACAGTCTGATCAAGAGTATCAGAGAGGCGAAAAACATTTCCAAGATTTACGTCGAGTTGTTCAAGAACGAAACGGGGTTCAAACACCGTAAAAAATGGTTTCTCAAACGCAAAAATGATGCGGGAAAAATCTGCTGTTGCCTTCCATACCGTTTTTCTCTATACTTCCCTTCGCGATTGTCTAAAACTTTATCAGAATAACCCCATGAGGAACGTTTCGTATTCCGTTTTTATTGCTCTTATCATTTTTCCCTTCTGCACCGCCTTCGGACAGCAAGATGCCAATACCATGCTGGTGTTGCGTGAACGTGCCGCAAAATGGCAACCCCTCCAGCGCGACATCGAAATTGATGCCATCGCCGAAGAAGAAATTGCCCTGTGCGAACTCATCATCTCTCCCGACTTTCGGCAAATGCGACTCTTGAGTCCACAGAAAGTCGTTCTGCGGAACTTTGCCGATACCGACGGCGATCCCGACCGGCAAATCGATCAATGGTCGTACTTTCACAACGGTGTCGAAGCCTATCGGGAAATGGATACCAACGGCAAAGGAGACGGCAAACCGGATCAGTTCCGATGGCTGAACAATGCCGGAACACGCTGGGGAATCGATACAAATGGAAATGGAAAAATCGACTATTGGAAAGAAATTTCCGCCGAAGAAGTCTCCCGTGAAATCGTTCTCGCATTGGCAACCAAAGATGTCCAGCGATTCCTCTGCGTTGCTCTGACCGAGGAAGAACTCAAAAGTCTCGAATTGGGATCGGCACTCAACAGTACCGTTGCTCAAAAAGTTGCCGCCTTGAAAACCGGCTTTGCCAATGCTGCCAGCACCGTTGCTCTGACGAACAGTGCCGAATGGTATCAACTCAATGCCGTTTTGCCGAGCGTCATTCCGCAGGGGGATCAAGGCAACAAAAAAGACTTGGTCGTCTATGAAAACGCTGCGGTTACTATCGGGGACGGCGGGAACGTTCGGCAAATCGTTATCGGAACGCTCGTTAAAACCGGTGACAATAATTGGCGAGTGCTAGACCTGCCGAAAAATGATGACGACGAACAGGTTTCGTTTACGTTTATCCAGCCGGTTCATGCACAAGGAAGTACGGGACCGACCGACAGTGAAGTCGTTACGATCATGAATCAAGTGTATGCGTTGCAGGCGCAGATTCCCAACTTGCCGGTAGCACAACGACCGGAAAAATACAAAGAAGTGGTTGCCCTCCTCTTGGAAATTGTCAAAAATTCTTCTACGCAAGAGGAGAGGGAAAATTGGATTCGCCAAATCGCAGATACCATTATGGAAGCGGTGGGGAAAGGGGAATATCCCGATGGAAAAGAGCAAATTGCCACGCTGTTTGGGACGGTGAACAAGCCGAACATGCAGGAACTTGCCGCTCATGTGCGGAGCCGGCAGATTATGGTGGAGTATTACACCAGTCTTGCATCGGGCATTGATCCGATGAAAGCGTATTCGCAATGGCTTACCGACTTGGAAGATATGGTCAATCAGTTTCCCCGCACGGAAGCCGGTTTGGAAGGGATGATGCAACTTGCCTCGTACAAGGAAGGAACAGATCCGTCGAACGAGGAAGCGATTAAATGGTACGAAAAGGTCATCGAACTTGTTCCCAGTCTGCCGATGGCGACCAAAGCAAAAGGGGCAATCCGTCGTTTGGATGCCGAGGGGAAAGAGATTGCCTTCCGGGGAGTGAACGACACATCGGGCAAGGCGTTTGACATTACCGAACACAAGGGACAGTATGTATTGCTTTGTTTTTGGGAATCGCATTCGGCAGCGCAACTTCCGATTATCAAAGCGGTGACGGATAAATTTGAGCCGGTAGGACTGTTGCCGATTGGTTTGAATCTGGATGCGGAAGAGGCAACTCTTCGTGCCTCATTGCAGAAGGCATCGGTTCCGTGGCGGCAACTTTACGCACCGGGCGGTTTGGAGAGTGCCTTGGCAACTTATTGGGGCATTATGACTCCGCCGCACATGATTTTATACGGCAAGGACGGCAAGGTCTTGCGTTCGAGTATTTCGTCGGTCGAAGACCTGCAACAGGTACTGACGGAGTTGGTGAAATAGAGAATTCTCAATTCGCTGTGAACAAAACGGGATATTTTCACCTGCGCTTCTGCCGAAGCAGGTCTGGTCTCCGGTTAGTTCCAGTGTAGCAGACCTACGTTCACGGGGAAGTTGTTAACCTTCGGTCTCGTCTTCCTCTGCGTCCTCTTCCGGTGCATCTTGCTTGCCTGCGTTCTCTTTGTATTGTTCCTCTTGTTCGGCATAGCGTTCCGCCTGTTCGATGATCGCATTCGCCGCCTCTTCGGTCAAATCCCCCATCTGCATCAGATCGTTCGGCTCAATAATCGAAAGATCGTCAAAGGACAAAAATCCTTCACCGACGAGACGATCCGCCAATTCGGGAGTGATTCCTTCAATCAGACCGTAGCCTTCGACCGCCTTTTCCAAATCGGCTTCCAATTCTTCGCGGGTCATAATTTCCACGTCCCAGCCGACGAGTTTGCTCGCAAGCCGAACATTCTGTCCCTTCCGACCAATGGCAAGCGACCGCTGATCCTGTTTGACCAACACGACGGCACGTCCCAGCATCGAACAGAGAATCACCTCTTCCACTTCGGCAGGACGCAACGCATTCGGAATGTAAGCCTGCAAATCTTGGTGCCAGGGAACGACATCAATCCGTTCGTTGTTGAGTTCGTCTGTAATGTTTTTGATTCGGCTACCACGCATTCCGATGCAGGCACCGACGCAGTCGATCCGCTGATCGCTGCTGTGTACTGCAATTTTGGTTCGGTAGCCGGGTTCACGTGCAATTCCCTTGATTTCAATAACGGCATCCTGTATTTCGGGAATTTCCTGTTCGAAAAGTTGCTGGACGAAAACGGGACGAATGCGACTCAAAATTACCCGGACTTTCGAACCTGCTTTCCTGACATCCGTAACGATTGCCCGAAGGCGGTCGCCGACGTTGAACATTTCTCCCGGTATTCTGTCGGATCGGGGCAACACGGCTTCCGCACTGTTGGACAGGGCGATGACGACTGCGCCTCCTTCGCGGAATACGTCGTCGGCATCTTTTCCACGCCGTGGACCTTCGATTTTATGAACGAGACCAACGATCATATGTCCGATTTGAGAGCGTTGTTCCTCGAAAATAGCATCCCGTTCGGCTTCTTTGATTTTCTGAATGATGACCTGTTTGGCACTCTGTGCGCCGATTCGTTCGCCGATTTCTCTCGGCGAGAGGGGCAAACCATCCTTTGTACCATTGATTTCACCGGTTTGGCGGTCGATGGTAATATCGATTTCTACACCTTCTCCGTATTGTTTCCGGGCTGCCGTTGCAATCGCAACCTCCACGCCGGTAAAGACGATTTCTTTATCTATTCGTTTATCTCGATGGATGGCATCGACAACTTTCAGTATTTCGCTGGCATTCATAGCACATTCTGCGGAAAAGGGTTGATATTTTCCGCAACCTTTCCTAATTGTAACTAATTGTGAATTTTCTATTTTCGGAGCAAGCGCATCGCCAACGATACGGGGGTTCTCCGCTAAAACAGACCCAGTATTGTACCACGAATGCGCAAAACGTCAATGGTCAAAACACGAAGAATACATAAGACCTGCCAGATCGGGTGCTAGGACGCAAACTCGACTGCAATTTTCCAGCGAAAACCTCGTGTTTGTTTCTCAATATATTTTTTCTGTTTTTTCATTCAAATTATGCCGATAATAAGGACTGGGCGGATTGTGCCTAGTTTGAGGATTTTGACGATGAAAAAAATAATTATTCCGGCAATTTTGGCATTTTGGGTAATTTTGGTAGCAGAAATTCAGGCACAACCCGTAATCGAGGCAACCAAAGTGGTGCGATTGCACGAAGAAATCGGCAACAACAGCCCGATCCCCATCGTGAAATGTCTCGACGTAGAACAACACGGACAACTTCTCGCTTTCGGCGGGGATGACCATGTCGTTCGACTTTGGAACGTGTCAGAAAGAAAATTCGTCTCCCAACTGCGCGGACACAAAGAATCAGTACTAGGTTTGACATTCAGCCCCGATGCCGCCCGACTGGCAACACTTGCCCAAGATGGTCAAATTCATTTTTGGAATGTCCAAGACGGTCGACTCATCCGTACTTTGAATGAGCCGGTACGTGGAACACGGCAAATTGTGTTTCAACCCGACGGTGCCCGATTCGCTGTCTGCGGATATGACCGAAATGTCCGAATTTACGATTCGGCAACCTATAAATTGATCGCCGCACTTCCCACCCATGACTCGAACAACGAAACGGTCGCTTATTCTGCCGATGGTACGCTCTTGGCAGTCGGCGGTCGAACAGGTGTTGTCCGAATATGGCGGACTTCCGATAACAAACAATTGACCGACATCGAAGGAGACGGTCGACGAATTCGCAGTATCGCTTTTAGTCCTGACGGTTCCCAGCTCGCCTCGGGCGGTGAAGGTCCATTTATTATGCTTTGGAATCCGCAAAATGGAAAGTTGATCCGTATTTTTTCAGAACGACCGGGCAAAACATTTTCGTTGGAATTTTGCGGCAACGATGTTTTGGCATCGGGAGAGAGCGACAATATGGTTCGTCTTTGGAATACCGCAACGGGACAGCAAATCGCCACTCTTTCGGGACATACTGGTACGATTTCGACGATGACTTATGAATCGAACACGCAACGGCTCGTAACCGGCAGTTTCGATGCGTCTGTTCGGTTTTGGACGTTGCCTGCTGTGGAGAAGTTGATTTCACCGGAGGCACCGGTGTTGCTTTCTGTTGCCCCTGTTCAACGGGATATTCCTGTCCTGTCGGTGCCTGTGGAACCGGCGGAGCCGACGGGTTTTGCTCTTCCTGAAACGGCAGTCTTTCCTGAAACGACGTTACCGATGACGACCATCACATCGGAACCGTCGTCGTTGCCGTTCGGACTCTTTGATTGACAACTCCTGAAGGAATTCAAAAACGTACCGGCAGCGCAAGCGTGGCTCTAGAAAGAGCATACACATTTAGCGGAAGTGGCTCTGATTACAGAAGCGGCGGGGCAAAACGACAACAATTATCTCGACAAATGCGGCGGTCGACGAGAAGGAATTGATTGCCGTACGCGAGGCGGTGCGAAAAGATTGAAAATCTTTGAAGTGCGTTATGTGGAAAAATGGTTACGGCGGCGGAGTCGCTCTTGATTTTTCTTCTCTTTTGGGGATAATGAGCGAGTAAAATTTCGGCGAATGGTAGAACCAATACAAAGAATGCCCAATATGATGATCGAAGCCGTAGGATTGACAAAATACTACGGCGAATTTGCAGCGATTGACAATGTTTCCTTCCACATCAACAGCGGCGAAGTGGTCGCTTTTCTCGGTCCCAATGGTGCCGGCAAAAGTACATCCATGAAGTTGCTTACCGGCTATCTTTCCGCAACGAAAGGAACCGCCAAAATTGCTGGGCACGATATGGCAACCGACCGCATTGCCGGAGCGCAAAAACTCGGTTATCTCCCCGAAAATGGTCCGCTCTATCCCGATATGACTCCCCGGTCATTGCTCCGCTTCTTCGGCGAAGCCCGCGGAATAGCAAGACGTACCCTGACCGACCGCATCGCCACGGTCGTCGAACTTTGTGCGCTCAAGTCGGTCTATGGCAAACCGATTGGCAAACTGTCCAAAGGGTATCGGCAACGTGTCGGCATGGCACAAGCGATGCTTCATGAACCGGAAGTGCTGATTCTCGACGAACCGACGGCGGGACTTGATCCGAACCAGATTCACGAAGTGCGGGAAATGTTGCGCCGCATCGGCAAGGAGAAAACCATTCTGCTTTCGACGCACATTTTGCAGGAGGTTGAGGCGGTTGCTTCCAAAGTGTTGTTCATCAACGAAGGGCGATTGGTTTTCAACGGTACGATTGCCGAGTTCAATAAAAAGGGTTCCGATATCGGCGACCGCTTCCGCGAACTGACAAAAGCGGTGTGATCGCAAAAACGGTTAAAGGAACGAAACACGTTATTTTTTTGTCTCTTCCTGAAAACGGTCTAAAAGTTTTTTCGTCATCGTTCCCGGCTTGCCGTCGCCGATGGGACGACCATCCAGTTTGACCACAGGAATCAACTCTGCCGCACTGCCCGTCAAGAAACATTCATCTGCCGCAAAAATGTCGTACCGAGTCATCGGGACTTCTTTCACCGGAATTTTCATATCGGCGGCAATTTCCAACACGGTTTGCCGCGTGATTCCTTCCAGAATCCCTGCTTCCGGCGGCGGCGTGTGCAGTTTTCCCTTGCTGATAATAAAAATGTTGTCCCCACTACATTCAGCAACCTCCCCCTTCGCGTTGAGCATCAGCACTTCCACGCAACCGGCTTGATGTCCTTCGATTTTCGCCAAAATGTTGTTCAAGTAATTGAGCGACTTGATCTGCGGACTCACCATTGACGGATTGGTGCGGACGGTCGCTGCCGTTACAATTTCCAGTCCCTTGTCATAGTGTTCTTTGGGATACAATGCCAGATGGTCGGCAATGATAATGATTTGCGGTGCTTTGCAAAGATGAGCGTCCAATCCGAGCGTGCCGATGCCGCGGGTTACGATCAGCCGGATATATCCGTCTTTGATGTCGTTGATTTTGAGTGTTTCGTAAGTTGCCGCCTCCATTTCTTCAATGCTTATCGGAATCTCGACCATGAGAGCCTTAGCGGAGTTCCAAAGGCGGATCATGTGTTCCCTTAATCGGAACACTTTGCCGTTGTAGGAGCGCATTCCTTCAAACACGCCGTCGCCGAAGAGAAAACCGTGATCGAAAACGCTGATTTTTGCGTTTTCCTTGTCGAAAAACTTGCCCGATATGTAAACTTGCATTGAAATGTCTCCCAAGATGTTCTTGATGCGAGTATGTTAACATTTTATCGGAGTGCCGTCAATCACGGGCAATGCTCGTTGTGGTAAAATACTTCGTAATGCCAACCAAACGTCCTCAAGAAATGACCGCCGGAATCGATGCACTGGGCAATACCCTTGCCTTGCTCTACTCCGACAAGTCTTTGTTGCAATCAATCCGCGAATTGTTTTCTGGTACGTTCATCGGCAACGCCTGCGATGCTTTTGCAGAAAAAATGGACGGCAATTTTGATCTGTTCGCCCCCCTCATCAAAACTTTCATCGTTAATGATTGTCTCCGTTCAATCCAATTTGCAATCTACGCGGATAACACCGTTAGGGAAAGCGAATTGGATCATGCCTATCCGATTATCAAACCGTTGGCACTGTTTTACCAACGTCATCTCGGCGGACTCTACAAACGCTTCGAAAACTTTCAACGTGAAAACGTGTTCGATTTTCTTCACACGCACATGACCGATCCGGGTCCTTTTGGGGGAAAAGTCCGATACACCAAAACGTTTTATGCAGGCAAACGTTTTGGAACAAAAGAATTGCTCGCAGTGCAAGCCGAGAACGTTGGATTGTGCTTGTCCATTGCTGGCGATATTCTTACGCAAAGCGAACAACTGGCTCGGTTGTGTTTTGAACTTGCCAATTATCCGATGTTTGCCATTCTTTCTGAAGAGAAAGGATACACCGAAGAAGATTTAGACCAAAACATCACAGAGCATAAACAACTCATCAATCTTGTTCGTTCACGCAAAGTGTTGCTGGACGACATCCGCGACCGACTCACCAAACCGCTTCAGGTACCCGACTTCGCAAGAAAAAAGAAATTGGCAGGCAAAGTTCTGCACATCTCGAATTGGTGGAAACGCAATAAGTTAAATGTGCCGACCGTGTCGCATTTTCCCGACTCTTGGTTTGTCAGTGCCCCCCTTAAATCGGTTCCATTGACGAGCGGTGCCGCACCTTCTCCCAATGTTGCCGCTATTTCGATTCAAGGAACCGTTTCGCCAGATGACATTTTGAAAGACGCATTGATAGAATTGAACGGCTTGGAAGGATTGCCTTCGGTCAAAAAGGAGATCGATAATCTCGTGGCATTCCTAAAAATTCAGAAACAACGGGCACTGCACGGTTTGAAAGTTTCCTCTCAGGCATTACATTACGTTTTTCATGGCAATCCGGGGACGGGCAAAACAACAGTGGCACGGATTCTCGCCAAGATTTTCTGCGGATTCGGTGTCCTGAAAACAGCAAATTTTATTGAAATCGACCGAAGCGGATTAGTGGCGGGATACGTCGGTCAAACCGCCATCAAAACTGACGAGGTCATACAAAATTCTCTCGATGGCGTACTGTTCATCGACGAAGCCTATACGCTTGCCCGACAGGAAGGCGGAGCAGATTTTGGTCAGGAAGCCATCGACACGTTATTGAAACGGATGGAAGATCACCGCGACCGGCTCATCGTCATTGTGGCAGGTTATCCGGCATTAATGCGGCAATTCCTTCTCTCCAATCCCGGTCTTTCGAGTCGATTTACCCGGTCAATCACGTTTGAGGACTACACCGTTCCCGAAATGTGCCGGATTTTTGCAACAATCTGCAAAAAAGAGGAGTACGTGTTGACAAAAGATGCCCTCGCCAGTATCTATGTTCTGTTTAGTATTACACACAGCCGAAAAGATGAGCATTTCGGCAATGCCCGATTTGTACGAAATGTATATGAAAGTACGACGATGAAGCAATCTGCACGACTGGCAACGATGCATGAAATTACCAAACAGGCTCTTGCGACGCTTGAACGCATCGACATTCCGTTTGGCATGATATCAGACTTCGACGGAAATCTTCTCGATTTTTCACAGAGCCGCTGGCGGGCAGTCTGTCCCGGTTGCCAAGAGCAAATCAAGGCACGATTGGAATTCATCGGTCGTCAAGTCCGGTGTAAAAAATGTGATCGGTCGTTTGAGTTTCCGTGGTGGTATCCGATTCCGACGACGATTACGGGTATTCCGCCGGAGTTTTTGTAATTCCTTTTCATTTCACTCGACTCGGCAACTGTACCACTAAATCACGCAACGCTTGAAACGGTAAAATGTCTGGATCAAAAATAGTCAACGCTTTTTCGGCATCGTTTACCGCTTTTTCGGCGGCTTGCTTCGCTCCTTCAATGCCGAGAAAGTGCGGATACGACCATTTATCCATTTCGGCATCCTTACGAAGCCGCTTGCCAACGGTAGCCTCTTCGCCGAGGACATCAAGCAAATCGTCGGTGATTTGAAACGCCAAACCGAAGTGTTTTCCGAAGTCATCCAAAGCGGTCAGTTGCGGTTCCGAAGCGTTGGCAGTCATTCCGCCGAGTTTGAGCGAAACACGAATGAGCGCACCGGTCTTGCGGTGATGAACGTGTTCCATCATGCGGATGGTTGATTCGGTGTTGCCGATTTGTTTTTCGCGAAGCATGTCATCCATTTGTCCGCCGACGAGTTTGGATGCACCGGCAGCGATGGCGAGTTCTTTACAACACTGCCCTGCCAGTTCCGGCGGTGTGAGATTGCCGACCATTTCAAATGCGAGTGTCAAGAGAGCATCTCCGGCGAGAATGGCAGTGGCTTCGTCGAATTGTTTATGGCACGTCGGCAATCCGCGTCGGAGGTCATCGTTATCCATCGCGGGGAGATCGTCGTGGATGAGTGAATAGGCGTGAATCATTTCGACGGCACAAGCGGCGGACAGAGCATTTAGCCGATATTTCTCATTTAGCCGGTACTCCGGGTCAAAACAAAGTTCGCACGCTACCAAAACGAGAGTCGGACGCAATCGTTTTCCGGGCGCAAGCAGACTGTACCGAATGGCATCTCGGAGTCGTTCAGGACAATCGGAACCAAATTGCGTGGCGGAATCGAGTGCCGACTCGATTTCTTGCCGAAGCGAGTCGGTGTATTTTTTGGCAAGTGTGTTCAAATTGAGAATAGGAGGTTATCGTTAATGTTCATGTTCCATTTCTCTGGATCGTAACGTTGAGGCTTCGACAGCTCCGATTACGGCGGCACGAAAACCTGCCCGCTCCAATGCGTATACGCCGCTAATCGTTGTTCCTCGCGGACTGCAAACATTATCCTTCAATATGCCCGGATGGTCTCCTGTGTACTGGATAACTTTTGCGGCACCGAGGACGGTGTGAGATGCCAACTGGAGCGCAAGTTTTCGGGAGAGTCCCATTTTGACTCCGCCATCCGCCATTGCTTCGATCATCATGTAAACGTATGCGGGTCCGCTTCCTGATAGTCCTGCCACCGCATCGAGTTGCCGTTCGGGAACTTGAATGGCGATTCCGACCGTTGTTAACAAGTCGGTTGCCAATTTAACATCTTCTGGTTTTACTCCTTCCGACACGCAAAATCCGCTGACTCCTTCGCCGACCAAACAGGGGGTATTGGGCATCACTCTGACCAAACGAGCGGTATTACCGATTTCTTTCAGGTACGTTTGGGTAGAGATTCCTGCCGCAACAGTTACCCAAAGGGGATTCAATCCGAGAGCGCGCAGAGTACCGATTGACCGCAACACTTCTCCCATTTGTTGCGGTTTGACGGCAAGGAAGACGACATCGGAATTCGCAACGAGGTCCTTAATGGATTCCTTAATCGTTCCGCCGGTTTGATCGGCAAATCTCTGTGTGGCTTCGGTACTGATGTCGTATCCAAAAAGTTGCTCCTTCGTGATGGACTGCGTTTTGATAAGTCCGCGAGCCAATGCTCGTCCCATGTGTCCTGTTCCGATAAATCCGATGCGTTTGTCCATGGTATTTGTTTGGAAAAATTTTATCCTAACCTTCTCCCAGAAGAAAGGGAGGGGCAATTTTCGATGCGCATTATAGCAATATTTCCCGCAAGATGTCAAGCGTGTTCAAAACTAGCAACAAGTTGCGAGGATTGTGCCGAGTCTTCGCAACTCTGACTTTTTGGAGTTTTCCCTAAAACGTTCGGGCAATCGACTCTACCTTGTACGCCTCCAAAATATCGCCGTCTTTCAGATCGTTGAAACCTTTCAACTTGATACCGCACTCGTATCCGTCTCGAACCTCTTTTACGTCGTCCTTAAACCGTTTTAACGAATCCAATGGATACTCGCCAATGATTCGGCTATCTCGAATAACGCGAGCTCTACAGTCCCTTTCTATTATTCCTGAGATCACACGACAACCGGCAATCGCACCAACACGACCAATCACAATCACCTGTTGCACCAACGCACGACCGAGTTCCTTGACTTGCTCCACCGGTTTGAGCATTCCTTCCAACGCCTTTTTGATGTCGTCGGTCAAATTATAGATAATGTCGTATCGCCGAATCTGAATCTTTTTACGATCCGCCATAATCCGTGCATTTTCGTCCGGCACGACGCTAAATCCGACGATGATCGCATCGGAAGCATCGGCAAGTTGAACGTCCGCTTCGGTAATTCCGCCAACGGTTGCCTGTAAAATCTTGATCTTCACTTCGGGATGCGTTAACTTGCCGAGTTCCTTCCGAATCGCTTCGATTGATCCGCGAACATCGGCGCGAATAATAACGTTCAACGTTTGCACCGTTTGCGTATGCGTGATCCGTTGGAACAATGTTTCCAATGTGACGTGCGACTGAATGTCTGCCAATTCCCCCTGCCGTTCTTCTGCGAGTCTCTTTTCGGCAATCGACCGGGCATCCGAAATGTCGTCCAGCACACAGAATTTGCTTCCCGCTTTGGGGGCGACATCCAATCCGACCAATTGAACCGGCGTACTGGGCGTGGCTTCTTCGATCAATTTTTTCGCATCGAGCGTATCATACATCGCTTTGACACGACCGTAGGACGAACCACAAAGCACCACATCGCCGGTTCGCAACGTTCCCCGCTGCACCAGCATTTTGCACACTACTCCTTGTCCCGCTTGCAGTTCCGCTTCCAATGCCACCCCGATGGCGGGACGATCCGGGTTCGCTTTGAGTTCGTTGAGTTCCGCTATCGCTTGAATGGTTTCGAGAAGTTTATCGATTCCCAAGCCAGTCAAACCGCTACACCGGATAATTTCGGTATCGCCCCCCCATTCGCTCGGCAATAAATCATGTTGAGCAATTTCCTGAATCACCCTGTCAACGTTCATGCCGGGCAAGTCCATCTTATTGAGGGCAACAACAATCGGCACTCCGGCGGCTTTGGCATGCGAAATTGCCTCTTCGGTTTGCGGCATCACACCGTCGTCCGCCGCTACGACGAGAATCACGATGTCGGTGCAGTTCGCACCGCGTGCTCGCATTTCGGTAAAGGCTTCGTGTCCGGGTGTATCAACGAAAGCGATGTCTTCGCCGTTCGGCATTTTGACTCGGTATGCCCTGATATGCTGCGTGATTCCTCCTTTTTCGCCGGACACGACGTTCAGATGCAGAATGTGATCAAGGAGCGTGGTTTTTCCATGATCGACGTGTCCCAGTACCGTAACGACTGGCGGACGCGGACGGAGTGACTCCGGCGGTTCATCCCCTTCGAAGAGTGCCGTTACGAGTCGGTCTTCCAGCGTAACTTGTTCCCTTACCGACACGCTGACTCCGCAGGCTTCGGCGAGTAATTCCGCAGATTCGGTGTCGAGTTGCGAATTGAGGGTCATCGGAAAACCGACTTCAAGAAGTTTCCGAATCACGATAGCAACGGATAAGCCCGTGTGTTCGGCAAATTGTTTGACGGTGCAGGGGAGTTGAATCACGAGGTCTCCTTTTCGGGGAGCGGCAGTATTGACTGACCGCCCTTGAACTTTTTGCCGCTTCAACTGACGCGGAATCATGTAGCCGCCGTCATCGTCATCGGCAGAGCGGCGCATCGTTGCTCCGCTACGGCGTTTCCTCTTGTCTGCTTCGGAAGAACTGCCGAATTCGGTACTCCCCTTCGTGCGGATTCTGCCGTCCGGTCCCCTTACGCCTTTGCCGTCGGGCTTGGCAGTCTTTCTGCCGCCGCTGTCACGCTCCTTCCGCTCCTCTTCCTTTTTGCGTTTTTGCTCCTCATGTTTTTTGATATGTTCCTCAATGGATTGGGCAACGTTGCCCTTTCCACGCAACAATTCCGGCGGCAATTTCATGTCCGGCTTCTGTGCAGCCGGCTCTCGGGTTCGCAACGGTCGCGGATGAGAGGCACCCGACGGCAACGGAGCAAGATGAATGTTCGGTCCCGAAGATCTGCTCGGTCGGTCGCCGTCCTTCTGGCGATACTCGTCGAGATTGGGGATTTTTTCGGTGATTTTCCGCATCGGTCCCCGATAGTCGGGATTCATACGGATATTGGCAGCGTGTCCCTGCTGAGCGAAACCCGTCGTGAGCGGCGTGGCGGGTTTGTGAGGAGAGAAAGAAGAGGCTTTCGATTGTCCGCCAGACTGTCCTTGCTGTTTCGGCTTGTCTTTGCCATGCTTTTTAGAGCCTTTGGCAGGGAGTTCAATGCGACCAATAGGGGGGGGCAAAACGGTCTTGGGAAGGATGACCGGCTGGATGGGAGTTGGCAATGGTTTATGTTTCGGTACCACAGGCAATTCGTCGACGTGTTCCTGTGGTATCGATTCCGGCGGCGGTATTTCTTCGGGAATTGCTGACTGAGGTTCCTCGTGAGTCTCTGCCGCAACGGGTTCCGGCATTTCGGACTCCGCTTTGATGGGAGAGAATGCCGACCTGACGGAAGCATCGAGATTGATAACTTTTCTATCGGGAATGATCGGTCGTTGAAATCCCGAACTTCCCTGTACGGTGTGAGTCGCTTTTTGATCGTTCAGTCGGCTTTTGATCTGATCGACTTCTTCGTCGGTGAGTCCTGCCAGAGACGAACCTTTCCCCTCGATACCAAGGTGCTTGATCGCATCAAGGATTTCCTTGCTATCAACGTTGAGTTGTTTCGACAGAGCGTAAATTCGTATAGTCAAACGAGACTCTTTGGGAAAGGACGGCAAAATGGACGGTAGAACCAATAGACAGATACTCCTCGCCCATTGCCCATTTTACCGCAAATAATCGAACTGGGTAGTAGTCCCGGCGGTTTGGTTTTCACAAACACATCGAAAAATCGAACCTTCGAACCGTGAGTATCAGCGAGCGGAAAACCGGGACTTGCAATTTGCTGTCAGAAATGTAGAATGTTGCCGTCGAATTAATCAGCAAACGTCCCATGCGAAGTTTTCTTGTTCTATTGGTCACTTCGGTTTTGTTTCTGTCGGGATGTTCCGACCGAGCGGAACTTTCGTCGAGTACCTACGGAACAATTCTCAAAGAACTGCCCGAACTCCAAGAAGCCGAAGAACCGTTCGTTTTTCCTGTGGATGGAGACGACCATACGGACTGTACTTTCAATGAAGAAGACTATAATTGATACGTGCAAACGTTACCCTCCGTCTTTTTTTGGCCTCCTAGTCTCTTTGCTATTGCTTTTGGACAGGCGGCACAGCGTTCTTGTACTTCCCGCAACGTCCGCTCGCCACGGTGAAGTAACTGCGATAATGATAACGCCATATTTGTTAATGCCAGAAAATAACGGTCCCTCCCCCCTTGGAGGAGGGGTTGGGTGGGGGGAACTGCTAACGATTCAAGTCCTCACCCCAGCCCTCTCCCAGAGGGAGAGGGGGCAAACTTAAAACAGGGAGAAAACTTTCAGGCAAAAGCCTAAAGCCTAATTCTGTGCTCTGATGATTCGGCTATCGAGCAAACTACCGACTTTTCTGCAATCCAGTACTTCGAGGTCGAGAGCATTGTGCAGTTCAAGGATGTTATCCCAGTCTTCTTCGTCGTCGAATGTGAATCTCATATCCTCTACGTTGTCCAACCCTGCTGGGATTCGGAGCGTTGCCACTTTGTACGTATCCTTGTTGTCAAGGAAAAACGTACCGGGCATTTGACGATGGATAGAGTCGTCCGACTTCGAAGCGAGTTTGCGTATCGAACTGCTCCGATACCATTCCGGAAAGAGACCGTAGGGACGGCCTGCCGAAAAGATTTCATTCATGAACTGATATGCGGCATAGTCGCAATTTGTCGTCCGCTGAGCGGTACGAACCAGCCGGTCGATCAATTCCGAATCAAGGAAGGGCCAATCCGCTCCGATCAAAACACAGGATTCCGCAGAAAAATGTTCCAACGTGTCCTGTACGGCAGTTGCCGTATCCTGTGCTTTTGTCGAATAGACCGGAACATCGAAAGGGGACAACTTTCGGACAAGGTCCCCCTCAGGTCCTTCTTCGGCGATCACAACGACTCCGTTAAGGAGCATGCAGTCAGTCATTTGACGCACAACCCACTCCAAAACAGACTTACCCTCCAAACGCCGAGCAACGTGGCGACGTTGCCTATCGGTGAGTAACATCCCCTTTACAATGCCGAGTGTGTTTAACATTGCTGATCCTCCATTTTGAAAAGCGGTAGTCTGGAAAAAAGCAACCACCCATGGAAGCATTTCAGACTACCTACGACCTTATATTGTATGGGATTGTATCTGATTTTTTCTAAAAAAGCAAGACCTAATACCAAAAAAAAGAAAAAATAGGGAAAATTTCGAGAAACAGCGCAGTTGTAGCAGATTTTCCGGTAACACGTTATTCGAAAGTGCTGTATTTCCGCTCTCGGCGTTTCCTTATTTAGGGAGATTGGTAAAAAGTTGTTCGCCACACATTGCACTCCATTGATGGTCGGAACGCAAAAATGAAGGGAAGAGGGACAACAATTCTTCAAAATTAAATGAGCAATTATTGACGTGGAGAAATATATTTCGCAATCATCGCCACATCCTTATCGCCGCGCCCGGAAAGATTGATGACGATAATTTTTTCCTTCTCCATATTGGGGGCGAATGCCATCGCATGGGCAACGGCATGCGCACTTTCGATTGCTGGGATGATGCCTTCCGTTTTCGCTAAACACTCGAATGCCGCAACCGCCTCCGTATCGGTAATGGGAACGTATTTTGCTCGTCCACTCTCGAACAGTGCCGCATGTTCCGGTCCAATGCCCGGATAGTCGAGTCCCGCCGAAATCGAATAGACCGGCGCAATCTGTCCGTACTCGTCTTGGCAAAAATAGGATTTCATTCCGTGAAAAATGCCGACGCTGCCGGTTGCAAATGTCGCCGCATTTTGCGGTGTATCGACTCCCTCGCCTGCCGCCTCGCAACCGACGAGAACGACATCATTGTCGTTCACAAATTCGTAAAATGCTCCCATCGCATTACTTCCGCCGCCGACACACGCGATCACGCAGTCGGGCAGCCGACCTTCTCGTTCCTGCATTTGGGCTTTGATTTCTTCGCCGATGATCTTTTGAAAATCCCGAACGATCATCGGAAACGGATGCGGTCCCATCACCGATCCGAGAACGTAATGCGTGTCGGCTATTCGGCTTGTCCAATCCCGCATCGTTTCGCTGACAGCATCTTTCAGAGTCATCGTGCCGGAAGTGACGCTGTGGACTTTCGCTCCCAAGAGTTCCATCCGAAAGACGTTGAGTGCCTGCCTTTCGGTATCCTCTTTTCCCATGAAAATTTCGCATTCGAGTCCGAAAAATGCGGCGGCGGTTGCCGTGGCGACACCGTGTTGTCCCGCACCGGTTTCGGCAATGACTCTGGTTTTGCCCATTTTTTTGGCAAGCAACACCTGTCCCAGTACATTATTGATTTTATGCGAGCCGGTGTGGTTCAGGTCTTCCCGTTTCAGATAGATTTTCGCACCGCCGAGATGTTTTGTCAGTTTTTCGGCAAAGTAGAGCAGCGAGGGACGACCAGCGTAATCAGTAAGGAGTTGCGTGAGTTCCCTTTGAAAATCGGCATCATTTTTATAGAACGTGTATGCCTTTTCGAGTTCGGTCACGGCATTCATGAGTGTTTCAGGAATGTACTGTCCGCCGTATTGTCCGAATCTTCCGTTTGTTGTTTTTTCATTCTTCGTCATAAGTGCCGTGAATTCTAGCATATTTTGGGAGAGTGGGGAGTGGTTCGTTGGACACCGGTTTTCGCCGATAGCATATATGTACCATGTCAATAAATGTCTCTTTTTCTCTCCGTGGTTAAAACTGCCCTTTCCAAGAATTTTTCGAAATTGGTCTTTACAAGGAGTCGCCTTTTAGTGTATAGGATTGTTTGAAAACTGACAAGCCCTATTCGAAAAGGAACTCCCATGATTTTGCAAG
>Ga0082212_10002325_pt1 | contig 27853 bp, 18 predicted proteins | sample TergutNt197P3_FD_71548 | JGI IMG/M metagenome (GOLD analysis project Ga0082212, IMG submission 71548) | Neocapritermes taracua P3 segment gut microbial communities from Petit-Saut dam, French Guiana - Nt197 P3 | ecosystem: Host-associated > Arthropoda: Insects > Digestive system > Gut ...
ATACCAATGGTGGAGCAAATAGAACAGGAACGTATAGCACGTGTAGAAGAAGAAAGACGACAGCAAGAAGAAAAAGAAAGGCGGCAACAGGAGGAAAAAAGACGACAGCAGGAAGAAGAAGAAAGACGACAGCAGCAGGAAGAAACGAGGCGGCGAGAAGAAGAAAGGAGGCGACAAGAAGAAGAGCGTATAGCACGAATACGAAGACCAGCACCAAATTATAATGGATATAGATACCTAAAATCTACTGTGGAAATACAATCTCCAACAAGAGTGCGAGAGCAAATTTACAATAGTGGTATAATCATTGGTAAATCAAATGGTGGCAGGACTTACGTAAGATGGGAAGATAGCGATGGAGATATTTTACAAGAGTTTATTGGAGACTTTACTCGAAAAGAGGATGGCTTGTTAAGGTACGATGGTACGGTTAAAGACGGCTTTGGCGGTTCTTTTTTTGCGGGATATATTGTGTCCACACGAGATTTAACTGATTTGGCAAAAGGGCAAATCAGTCCAAATGGTGACAATATCGGGTTAGAATGGATTGGTGGTGGAGTAAGGTGGAGATACATTTATCGCATTGCCGGTAAGTAAATGATATTATAATGAAATAGCGACAGTATAGTAAATCTATCAATGCCTGCGACACAACGAGCGGTTTGGCGCAAGGGGGGCAGTAACCCGCAGAAAAGGTATTACAAATTTGAAATTGAGTACCCCGCAGAACTCTTATTGTCAGCCCCCCCTGCCGCCAAGCCGCCGGACGTTGGCAGCAACCCGGGCGAACCGAAAGTGCAGAACATTGACGGAGTGAATTAGACACTGAATTACTGTCCCCCGTGAAGTGGTTCTGTGAAAAATTGTGCGCATTTGAAAGTACCTGCATCTAATGAAAATTTCGTTTCGGGGGACAGAAATTCATTGTCTTACGGACTTTGTGAACAGACTGGACAATCAACTCACCCGACTGTAACCAACGTCCCGACAAGCAAGTGAAAATGAATTGACAAGCGTTTCGACAAGTTATTGCAGTCCGAAAAGGTTGAGAGAGAGCATTTCGACAAGTCAGTACAATCTGCAATGCTGCGAAAGTTCATCCGTTTTGACAAGGTTGTACAGCCCGAAAAAGCAGTGAGATTTTTTTTGAAAGTACGTGATGAAAATCGAAAAATTATACGTAATTTTGTAGCGTTGAAAGGTCAGTGCGACTGACCGTAGCGAAGCCGTGAGAAATAGACAGGTAAAGTTGAAACAGTCTCGAAAACTTTGTGTGGTATCGGTGGAGTTTGAATTGATAAGCATAACGAGTGAAACGAACAAGGCGACAAAAATGGGCTGCTTCCAACGTGCGGTTTGGCGCAACGGCGGCAGTAACTCCGCAGAAAAGGCAGTGCATAAATGAAAGTTAGTAGCCCGCAGAACGTTTAGTGTCAGCCGCCGCTTCGCCAAGCCGCCGGTCGTTGCATGCAACCGAGTGAGACGAGCGTGCAGACATTGACGATAGTAACAATTAGACACTGAATTACTGTCCCCCGTGAAGTGGTTCTTTGAAAAATTGTGCAGATTTTGAAAGGCAGTACTTCTATTGAGATTTCGTTTCGGGGGACAGAAATTCATTGTCTTACGGACTTTGTGAACGACAGGACAATCAACTCACCCGACTGCAACCAACGTCCCGACAAGCAAGTGAAAATGAATTGACAACCGTTTCGACAAGGTAGTATAGCCCGAAAAAGCAGTGAAACCGAAAGCGTTTTGACAAAGCAGTACGGCTCGAAAATGTTGAGAGAGCATTCCGACAAAGCATTACAATCAGAAAACGTTGCGAAAATTCAGCAATTTTGACAGGGTCGTACAACCCGAAAAAACAGTGAGAATTTTTTTTGAGAATAATGCAAAAAACTGACAAATTTTCCATAATTTTGTAGCGTTGAAAGGGCAGTAATTGAGACTGACCGTGGCGAAGCCGTGAGAAAGCAACAGGTAGAGTTTACGAGCGAGTTGAAACTGCCTCTAAAACTTTGTTTGTTAGTTTGAGTTGGCGAATAGAATGAGAATTTAACAGGAATGACAGACGACCTATTCGGCTGCAATGCAACGAGCGGTTTGGCGCAACGGCGGCAGTAACCACGCAGAAAGTGCCGTGCGGACATGAACGGCAGTAGTCCGCAGAACGTTTAGTGTCAGCCGCCGCTTCGCCAAGCCGCTGCCTCGTTATAGGCAAGCGGGCAAAAGCGCAGCGAACAATGACATAAAGAGTTGAAAATAAGAATAAAATTAAATTTTTTATTGTCTGTATCATGGAGGCAGACATAAAACTGAAAAAAAATGAAAAAATTAGGCTTAATGATTATTTCTGCATTGATTGGCGGAGTTTTTTTCTCAAGTTGCTCCAAGGATGAAAATCCGAGTGATTGGTTTGATACTGACGCATTATTTGAATCATCCATCGCGTTTATTGCACGGATTACAGATAACAGCGCCGACTGGAGTTTGTGTATTGTCGATGCGACTGGAAATGATATGCAAAAGGTAGTTGATAAGACGGTTGCCTGCAGAAAACCGGTGCGTTCTCATTCCGGGTCGCAATTACTGTTTATCGCTCAGAAATTCGACTACTACAATGATGACGACAATACATGGCATGCAAGTTCGCTGTATGAACTGTATATCGTCAACATTGACGGAACCGGACTTGTTTTGATTGACCGAATTGACAATACGGAAGACGGAAGCTTCGGTAATTTCGACTGGTCGCCGGATGACAGGCAAATTGTATATGTCCGTTCGTATGATAATTATTGGGACAAAACCTGTTTAATACTTTATAATATCGCGGATAATACTTCCGTAACTCTGCAAACTGAAGGAAATATATGCAGTCCGAAATTTTCGCCGGACGGAAAACAAATTGCATATTGTACATCGGTGGAAAACAGTCATCACATATACAAAATGGATGCTGATGGAAATAACAATCACTTAACCCAACTTGCCGAAATGTGCTCCTAAAAAAGCCGAAATTCGGTTAAAATTGAGCATAAAAAAAACCGTATAAGTCTAATATACAGCTATATACAAAAACAAGGATATACAAAAAGCCGTTTGTAGTCCCAGAATAATATATACAAATTTGGTCGTATTGATTTTTTACAGTATCTTTGCAGCGTCAAAATGTACAGTCATGTTTATAAAGAAAATAGACAAAAATAATATTAAAACTGGCCGGAGTTATTTTACTTACCGGCTTTGCGAATCGTACCGCATTGACAACAAGGTTCGCCACCGTAACATACTGAATGTCGGTAAGTTAGATAATATTCGCAGAGAAGACTTCAAGCTGCTGTGCGACCGTGTGGAGCAGAAAGTGAAGGGCGTAAACCCGCTTTTTTCAACTCTGCCGGACAATGTGGAAAGGGAGGCGGAGTTCATTTACCGCAGGATTTTGCACGAGAGGCTTCTGGACTGCAAGGCCGACGCCGTATCTCCTGCCATGGGAGAAGAGCCGGAAGGGTCTGAAAATCAGGACGTCCGTAAAGTGGATATAAATTCAATCATACATGAAGACAGCCGTACCTTTGGCGGTGAATGGCTATCTAAGCAGATGCTGGAAGGTTGCGGACTGTCCGGATTCCTGTCGGAGCATACCGATAATGAAGAGATGGAAAAATGTATGGAGGCTGAAATCATATCGCGGATGATTCATCCGTCGTCGGAACTGGAAACAAGCCGGTGGCTGGCAGGCGAGAGTTCGCTGTGCGAGATTCTGTCACTTCAAAAAACGCCTGGCCACCGCAAACTGTACGAAGCCGCCCGTGCGTTATACGGGCAGAAGGGCAAAATTGAAGATTTCCTCTATCAGTTCTTTTCATCGCAATATCCTGACAGAATGAGGCTTTGCCTATATGATTTGACCAATTTTTACTTCGAGGGTCGCAAGGAGCACTCGACGCTTGCCCGGTTCGGACGGAGCAAGGAAAAGCGCAAAGACGCCAAACTTGTTTCACTTGCTTTGCTGACAGACGGTCAGGGTTTTGTTCGCCGCTCGAAAATATACGCCGGCAACGTATCCGAACCGTCCACCCTGCGTGAGGTGATTTCGGAACTGGCGCCGGACAGTAAAAAAGACGCCGGTCTGTTTGACACGAAGCCGGTGGCAGTCATGGATGCCGGGATAACAACGGAAGCGAATCTGACCTATTTACGCAATAACGGTTTTGATTACGTCTGCGTGTCCCGTGGCGGATTGCAGGATTATTCGCTTGCGGAAACCGGATTTAAAACCGTATTCGACAACAGGGAACATCCTATAAAAATATGTTCGGTTATTGAGCACAGTCGAAATATTGCAACGCCGGAGGGCAAAGCGGTGGGAAAGGCAAAAAGCAAAGCAGAAGACAAAGCGGAAGATAAAGCAGAGGACAAAGCAGAGGACAAAGCGGAAGATAAAGCAGAGGGCGACCTATATTTATATGTAAAAAGCGAAATGAAGCGACAAAAGGAACAGTCGATGAGCAGCAAGCTGACCGGTCGCTATGTTGCGGAACTTGAAAAAATCAGGTCGTCACTATCAAAAAAAAGAGGGACAAAGGAGGAAGGGGCTGTCAACCAGCGTATCGGCAGGTTAAAACAAAAATACCCGTCCGTCGGCAAACTGTACACAATAGAACTGAAAACCGATGAAAACAAAACGGTTACCGATATAATTTACGAGCTGTCGAAACCGGCTGCAGATGCAGGCGTATATTTCATCAGGAGTTCTCGAAAAAAGCTTACTGAAGAACTTATTTGGGAGATTTACAATATTTTACGTGAAATCGAAAGTACTTTTTGCTGTCTGAAAGCTGATTTGGACATCCGACCCGTTCATCATCAAAAGGACAAAAATACCGAAGCGCATGAAACTTGAAAACAAAGACAGCCTTGTTTTACGTAACGTCACCCGTCCCAATCAGGAGCAGGCGATAATATACCGAGCATTAAATTTTAAACAGACAAGTCCGAATATTAAAAAAAAGCAGTAGTCCCCCATAAATGAATTTTAAAAAATGTAACTTTGTGAATATGTGACATTTACACGCCTTGGGTTGGCAAGTTGGGTTAAAAATTTCATCATTTTTTTGTTCATCATGGAACGAAAGAAAATTCATAATTCATAATTCATAATTCAAATTTACTCCTACCACCATACCTGTCTGCCGTTTTCGTATGTGAAAATCCTTTCGTCCTTTCCGTGTGAATGATTGCGTATCCAATAGATAGTGTTTGCCGGTACGTTTTCATACTTCAACACAATGTCGACGGCTACCCTCCGACCCAGCGATACCCACTGGTGATCGTGCCAGTACAACAGTTCGTGTGTGTCGCCCGGCGTAATGTCATTTCCGTCTCCCCGCGGCGTGTACGATATATGGTCTATCCGTATCGGAGCGCCGAAATCCATACCCACCCAGCATCCACTCGGTTCAGGCGCGTCAAAGAAAGTAAGCGGATCGTCGTCGAACACAGCCTCCCGCGTCCAGTCAGGGTGATTGTTATATGAACCTTCCGTCCCGATGATTTGACCGTATACAGGCATCTCCTGCCCCTGCCGGTAGAAATACAGTTCCGCAATATTGCTGTAACTATTGTCGGCGCTGTAATAACGCCAGTAGCGGTAAGGCGTTTCGACCGTGTCCGTCCGGAATGTTCCCGACTGAACCGTGAATCCCTGTATCTCATGAATTAATACCGCATCACTGAAATCCGCGCGTTTAGCCGCTTCAAACCGTCCGCCTTCCATACGGAGACCTACATGATAGCAGTGTCCGGCAATGAAGTATTTACGGTAAACGTCAATCGTCGCCGTTTGCGTTTTATCCGTTTCATATCGCCGGATGATTCCTTTTGGCGATATGGTAAACGGCGCAGCAAAAGGAACAGTCTGATTTTCGTCATAAAAGACGGACAGATACATACAGTTCCCACCCATAGCTGTAAACCTTACTTTATTGCCTTTTATCTTTCCATAATGAATTGGTATCCAGTCCTTGTTGTCAAAAACGGCTAAGTAGGCATACCTGTATTTTCGTCTGAACGCAGCTGGTATTTCTATCTCAACATCCTGCGTCATCATGTATTCATTTGTTACGTCTCTGATGAAAATGTTTTTGAAAGTGGCGGGGACGGATTTTTCCGCCGAATGAATTGCCACAATATCGCGGTTGACGGCATAATATTTTCTGAATACTTTTGCCATTGTCGCTTCCGGTTTATGCAATTCGCCCGGATTACTCCAGCCTGCCGAAAAAACCATATTCAATCCGTTGTTGTTCAACAGCACATTCCATGAGTGGGCAATTGCCTGAAAAGGCCATTGCGGCGTAAAGTCTTCCATCACCGGTATGCCCTTGCTCCGCATGACGGACGTAGCCAGAAATACATTGTCAGCGCACGATCCGTAGGGCATTTGCGCTAACGTGCGGATATCCCTTACAGGTACGGACTGAATTCCGCCAGGCGGATATTCTTGCAGGACTAACCCGATTATTTCTTTACTAACGGAGGTAGCCGCCCGAAAAGCGAGGTTTCTATACCGGTCGCAGAAGTGCAGTGTATCGATATCGCCTTTCAGCATCCCTTTGGCGTATTCCCGCCAGTCGTCCAACGGCTGCAGCTCGCTGCCTTTGTACGGCAGTATGTATTCGCAAAAATCATCAAATGAAACGTGCGTCGCCCATTCGCCGTCGTCCCAAACGGCAAAAGCCTGTTCGATATTGTTAATAAGATATTCGCCTGTAACCGTTTGAATATCCCAAACCATTTCTCTTATCCGGCTGTCACTACCGTATTTGGCCGAAACAGCTTCAATAATCTTTTTGTTAGTAACGTTGTCCGCGTCAGGTCTAACGCTTTTCGCAAGCTCGTCATAATACTGCTGCACGTAATCCGGATATTTGTACGAATAATGCCCCGGCATGTTCGAGATCAGGAAATGGGCAGCCCTCAGCTTATTCGGATTCGAGTCGCCGGCGTAATGCGCAAGTACTTTTTCCATTTCCGCCCGGTTACCCCCTGCAAACCGTAAAGCCTCCTCAAGATACACATCCTCCATTCCGCACGTAAAGCACAGAAAGCTTACAGTCAGTAAACAAAATCCAATCCTATACATAAACAAAATCATAATTCATAATTCATAACTCATAATTCGTTCCGCTTCTTCCCGCATCTCACTGACCGCCGTCGACTGTACCTTCGGCTCTTTTGTCAGGACAATTTTGGCGTTTTCCTGCGCTTTCTCCATATCCCCAGTTTCGATAAACAGTTTCATCAGCAGGTAATAAGGATATATACGGTTTGGCACAATCAGCGACACTTTCCACGTCAACAGCCTGCCGTCCGCCGAATCTTTCTTAAGGTAATATATGCCGAAAAAAGAAGCAAAAACCAAACATATTACCAAAACAAACACAAAGATTTTTCATACTTTTCGCGGCGTCGGTTTCGAGGACGGGTCAATGCGAGGGACGCCCCTTCCTGCGTCATTTTGAAGCGCTAAGCGCCGAAGCAATCCCTTGATGTCTAATAACCCGCGCCATCTGTCTGCCATGGCAACCATACTCCCTGCGATTGCCGCCAACCATGAAGCACGGCTCATGTCGGCAGGAAGCACAAGCAAAATAGCAACACAGGTCACCACAGCAACAATCTGTTTTATCATTACAAATACCCCTCTACTGGAGGGGCAGGGGAGGCACGTATACAGCGAAAGCGGAAACACAACCGCCAAATAACCTGCATACGGGCCTGGATTGAATAATGAGCCGGTGAGTTTGAAAAGGCCATGTTGCGATGGCAGTAAGCCATAGAGTTGCATCATTCCCCAGATTGCTTCAACTAATCCGGTGAGGATAATACAAAAACAGAGAAGATTTATTATCTGTCGATTCTTGTTTAATACTAATCGAAGGTACAGATATAAAACCAATAATAAAACCAGTATAACTAGTTTAGTCGTAATTGTAAAAGCATCATTGAAAACAAAGGCCGATAAGAAAATGCTACCAACAAAAAAGAGTACAAATCCATCAGTTAACAAAAATCGAAACTGTTGTTTGTTGAAAAAAAAATAAATAAAACCAACAATACTTACAAAACCCATACTGCTGTAAAACCAAAAGTATTTACCGGTTACTACTCCATTTAGTAAAAAAATGATAATATTTCTTTAAATTTGAGGTTCGACAATATCAAATATTATAGCATCTTCATCTATACTCATTTTTTAAGATTTTAACGTATATATAATTATAACAGGGTTATCATCCTCTTGGATTTCCATGATCTTTTTATTGTAATTAATTAAAGAGAAGAAATCTTCTATTACATAAATTGATTCAACCTCTTCTAATAAATAATTGCCATTGCCCCATCTTGGAAAAAATCTAAAATCATTTATTAAGTCATTATGAACTATACCGAAATTTGTCTCCTTATTTTTCATATCATGAACGCAAAAATGTATTTTATTATTATTAATATAATCAAAAATTAAAAATTGATTTGATACATAAAAATTCCTTTTTAGAACATACCTAAAGTTTGGGCTATTTATATCGTAATCATTAATATTTTCATTTTGCGGGAAATTTTTCAAATCAAATTTTATTTCATAAGCAGGAATTAAATTATTATTTATTTCTTTATAAATTATGTTTCTATACTTAGGAGATGAATATAACTTGTTATCAAATATTGCGAATGTATTAACATCAGACCAATTATACTCATGAGAAAGGAACCTTCTCGGTAAAAATTTATTCAATTCTACACTGTTTTCACTTATACTCGTAAACTGATAGTCATTTTTTTGACCGGTAGGCTCATTATTAATCCAACATATATTATCCTTTATAACAAATTGACTTCCGAAAGTTTTATAATTGTATTTACCCAAATACTGAAAATTAAAATCGTATTTCAGTATTGATTGATTGGGGAAGTCCAAAATATATAAAAAGTCGTCTTGAATGAAAAAGTCCATTATTTGAATATAATCGCCTGGCCCCTGACCTACTTTAGACAATTTTTTTTCAAAATTTCCATCATCATTGAAAATCATTAATGAATTCTGAAAAATATCTAATATAAAAATATTTTTATTATAGTATTTTATTTTTGATATTCTTTGAATCAAACAATCATCATTTGTTTCTAATTTTATTACCCTAACCTCTTTAATAAATGCAGAAGCATTAATAAAGTTGTTATTTAGTGATATTTGAATATATTCCACATCATTTAATTGCTGTTTTTTACAACAATTAAAAAATATTATAAAGAATAATAAGGTGATATAGTATTTCATTATTGATAAGTTTTAGATAAAATAGTAGAATATGCATATACAAGTTATGAATTATTTTACGCTAATGAATTTAAAAGGATTAAGCGCAATAAAATGTTACGCTTAATCCAAATAATAAATTCAGCAACTTGTTGACGTGCAGGACGAACTTGCTCCAGGATGAAAGCACATTATATAGCTTCCTTTAACATTTCCATACTTGTCAAAACAAGTAACAGACATTGAAGACCATTTGTCTTGGTCAAGTTCTTGAGACAATGCCTGTACATTGGCTAATGATAAGTCAGAAAATCCATTCTGTTGTGAACTTGAGTTCACATTCAATAAAGCCACAACTGCAATCAACATAGTAGCGGCCCCAAACAAAATCTTCTTTTTCATATTTTTAAAATTTTTTAATGATTAGTTGTTTAATAAATGCTCTAAATAATTGAATTATTGTATTAATTTCGACATTAGTTTACGTCTCATTAATAAAAGGGATAACTCTCTCGCGTAGCAAGAAGATTATCAAATTAATGAAGTTTTTTTGATAGCCTCCTTTCTTATTAAATTAAGATCGGGCAGTTGATTTGCAGTCTCAGAAAAACTATAAAACCAATTGCCTTTTTTCATTAATGCTTTAGTTTCTCTCTCGTTAATTACTTTTTTATATAATGCCCAAATAACAGTATATTGCGACGGATTTCCAACCATGATAACCTTGTTGTCTTTGTCCAGCAAAAAACATTGAAATTCAGTATTTGTAGGGAATTTGTTTATTTTGTCAGTCTCATTTTCCTTATCAATGAAGACGGAATGGCTGAATCCGTTGCTCTTGAAAATGTTTTGAACTTCTTTCTCATCTTTCATTTTAGGTTGGAAGATAAATACAAATTCGGGCTTTCTGATAAATGCAGAATCAGATTCATTCATAATCTTTTTCCAACCGGTAAGATTTAACCTGCAACTTGTGCATCCTAATGAATCAACATAGAGCAGGATTTTGTAATTATCATTATGCAAATCAATGCAGGTTGTATCCTTTCCAATAGGTATGCAAGTCAGTCCTTCGGGGAATTGGATTTCTTTCCCTGTCCATTCTTCAACGATTTTAGCAATACTGTCCCTCCTTTTATTTTCTATGCAGGAAAGAAAGCAAATTGAAAAAATGCTCAACAAAACAAGCGAACTTGTTAAATATTTGTATGTCAGGAAAATAAAAGATTTCCGAGGGGGGGGCATATATAATCGCCTGATATTTAGATGATTTAATTTTACAAATAAAAATATTCCGTCTGACAATTCCATTCAGGACAGACTCGCTCTGATTCAACAAGGTCGAATATTTACGTTTTCCATTTAGTAAATTCATCTTTTGTATCTTTTTAAGTTGAATAACGCCGCAAAGATAAAACAAAATAATTTACAGTGCAAATTATTTTCAATAAAAATTCAAAATAAATTTTTTTATTACAAGAAAAAATGTACTGAATATTACTATATTAAGCTTAAATACAATATTTTAACTCGAAATTCACCAATCGGTGGCGGATTTACGGTACAATTCATCAATCGGTGGTTTCTTTGTCACCGGATTGTGGGTCAAACCCGCAATGACGGGTAGCATGTGTTGTCATTTCCGCCTGTTTGATGTCAAAATCTATTTTAGTCGCGTATTCCAGAGCTCCCTGATGGTTTCTTCCTGCGAATAGCCTACCGGATTGGCGGCGCTTCGGGTGTTAGCAAAGTAGGAACGGTATGATTTCTCGCTGTCCGGATGAGAGATCATCCGGATAACACAGATTTGCAGGTGTCCGTTCGGATCGGTATTACGAAGCCAGTCAAAAGCATACCACAGCCATTTGTTGCGATAATCTTCGTCCTGTATGGAAAACCAGGTGATGTCGTCGTAACCCCAGCAGAAATGATCATTGAGGTCGGCCTCGCCTGCCGGCGGATTACGCCTCATTCCGAAGTTGTCAAATTCTACTAAATAAGGCATGCTCTCCGCTTTCCAGCCGCTGGGCGAGATAGCGCCCTGACTTTTCAGGAAGATGCCATCGCTGTGTCCTACTTCCAGAATACCTTCCATGGGCCTGTCGGGGACTTCTTTGATTCGAAGCGGGAACGAGTTGAAGTCCAGCAGGCTCACGCCGTCTTTTACCAGGCCGCCCTTCTGTGTATTTCTGTCCGGCGGCGTATGGCCGTCTAATAACACATAATGACGGCGGGCGTTCTTTTTCGCATAATCGCGAATCATATCAATGATTTCCTTGTAATGGTCTTTGTTGGGATCGTCGCGTCCGATGAGTCCAACCTGTCCCAGGTGGAACGCTTCGCAGCCTATGTCGATGTAGGATTTAGCCAAAAAGTAAAACCAGAATTTCGTTTCGGGGTTATTAACCAGCGGACAGCGTCCGCCCATCGGCGCCTGCGCATTGCTGACGCGCTTCGTCATTTCTGTCGCATTGAAATTGCGCCTTTCTACAGGCAGGTTGAACGCTTCAAACACCCATGCGGGGATAGGGAGGTTATTCACATCATTACTTACGCTTTCGAATATGCAAGCCTGAAAAATAATTTCCGGATCAAATTCATGCATCCGGTCAATAAGGCGTTTGCCATATTCAAGAAAAGCCGGATCGCCCAGCTTGCTTTCTTCGCTCCAGCGATACATGGAGCGGCCAATAAATTTGGCGCCGATGTTTTGCAACATGCGGATGTCGTCTTCCCTGAACGGGAATAAATACCGCTCCGGCGTTCCGGGAACTAAAAAATAACCTGCCGTCACAGAACGGTCCAAGTAATTCTCCAATACTTCGCGGCTGATTGATCCGTCGAAATAATACTTCGATTTTTTATCGAATTTTACAGTATCGCTGCATGTACATGCGTGCATCGCAGTCATCAGCAGAATTAAGACAAAAATTTTACGTGCAATCATCATTTTAAATATTTCATAACAAAGTTTATTTTTCGATTGACAGAAAGAACATCACCATACCTATACTTCCGGATTGAAGATGTCATCCCATTTGATGTCGGATTTCTCGCCAAGAAGTTTTTTGTAATCATCGGAAAACTTTTTAAAGGCTAATACGGCCTGATTCTGTTTCCCGAGTTTGAGCAAAGCGCCACATTTAATTTTAATGCCTTTTTCGTCAATATTATCCTGTACCAGAATGGCGTCGGCGATTACTGAAAGCAAAACATGGTCATTTTTTATTTCAGGTTTCTCCGACATGCTATACAGAAATTCAATGATCAAATCGGTATAATCGGATTTATATTCGTCTAACCATTCAAACTCGTTGAAGGGGAGCAGTTTTCCCTTTCTGATTTTTTTCAGTAAATCGCCCAGTTCTTTTTTATTAACGGCAGCTGTTCGGCTGATCGTTTTGATAGATGATTTCACATCTTCATAGTCGATGTAAACATTTTTATCGAACTGTATATACCATTGTCCTTTTTCGGTTTTTATTTTAATTTCTTTCATGCTGTTGAGCAACAGGCGTAATTTGTTGATGTACACATTGCGGTTGTTACGAGCGCTTTCATGGTCTTTGTGCTGCCATAATGCGTTTTGAATTTCCTCTGTTAAAATTCTTCCTTTTTTATTGATCGTATGAAGTAACAGCAGTAAAAACAACTGTTTGGTGGTGGGCGTAAATTGCTGGACGAGATTTTCATTCATCGAATTGATAATCTTTAACTCGCCAAGCAAATGGATAGCAGGATATACCGGCTGTTCATCTGCTTCAGGTTCCGGCGTCTCTTCATCTGTTTTCACGTCTGCCGACGGGTTATCGGTTGCATACGGGTTAATATGTTGAACACGTTTTTTTCTTTTTTTGATATATATAAATCCCGGTACCGATAGAAAAAGAAATAGCAGGATGGCGATGAGCCGACGGTAGCTGGCGGGTGTTTTTCGTTTCACAGCCTGCATGGTATCCTGAAAGCACAATGGCGGATAGGCAATTGAATAGACGGCAATTTCCCGTTCATCATTTTTTATATAAGAGGTCAGGGCAAATAAATGTTTTTCGTCGTCCGGTTTATACAAATTGCAAAACGACTGGACATCATTGAAGTAGAACGGGATTGAATCGCCAAGAATGCGACAGGACGGCCTGTCTATCCGAAATTCGCGTAACATGGCCGACGTCTCGTATTTATTATTGAAAAAAGTCAATGCATAAAAGAGATCGCCCGTTCCATTGGGTATAAGAGAATTACTGTTTAAAAACGCATTATCTGGCTGTTCCATTTCCCAGATTTTGGTTACCTGAAAAGTAAACCTGTTTACAGCATATAAATCGTAGAAGTTATAAGGCGATTCTTGCTGTCTGCCGGATTTGTTGCCATAGCCTCCGAAAAACAGCAGAAGTGAATCCGTGTACATGCCCATACTTGCCAGATAGCGCGGGTGTATCTGTCCTGACAGGTCATAACGGCTCCACTGAAAGCCGTTATTCAGATGATTGATTTGTAGCAGGGATGAATATCTGTAAAATCCATATCCGCCCATTGTGTAAATCGTTTGCGAAACGTCATCGTAGCAGGAAGAATGATGTGTGTAATGCGGCAGATATTCATCATCGCTGAAAAAACTCCACTGTCCGGTCTGAAAATCAAAATGGCTCAACGTGTCTTTTGTAAATTCATAACTTATTAGCATGTCGCTTGGACGGCTGAAAAACAGCTGATTTGTTTCCACAGGAAAAGGAACGCCCGTTAGGGGAATAATGGCGTCAAATTCATCGTTTTCAATACGGTAAGTATAGATTTTACTGGAATCTGCAAAGAAAAACCTTTGATTGTATTTATCCCATGCAATTTGCGGGAGTGCACGGTTTTGAACAGGAAAATGAAAAGATTTTATTTTTTTCCATTTTGTATAGCCGTCAATTTCCCAAATGGGGTTTACGACTGTTGCACAGGTCTGCCTGATCTCGTCATATACAATCTCCCCGGCATGTCTATCTAATTTCCAATGATATACCGGTTTTTTTTGGAAGTCAAAAAACCGGATATCTTTTATTGACATGGGTGGCACATCCGAAGTAGCAAATGTTTTTATATGATTACTACCAAAAATCAGTTGATAATCAGTAATTTTTTTAAAACTGTACGGGGCTGTCCGTTTCAGTCCGTTAATCTCGACGTCAATAAAGCCTTTCGCATGATTAAAAGTTAATTCAACAGGTATCCATTTGTCGGGTTCAATCAGCAAGCGCTCATGATTGGCGAAATGGATGACGGTTTGGTTTTCAATCACCAATAAAAATTCACGGTCGAAGGCTTCGTGTTCATCTAAAGGATTCAGACTTAATAAAAGATCGAAGTTGATGCTATTATTTCCTATCATACGAAATATATAACCGAAAGCAGTGGCGTCGGAACGTATGCAAAAATCGAAATGAATGGTGAATCCTTTCGGAAAATGAAAAGGTTTCTCAGGCGTAAGATTTAACGATGTTCTTTGATCTCTGTTTACGTTATGCGAATAAAAGCACAATCCGTTTTCTCCATTGTTACCTTGCATTTCTCCTGTGATGATGAGAAGAAAGATAACGCATTGGATTTTAATTATCTTGCGATTCAAGTTAATAATCAGACTGTTCATTTTAATGCGACTGTAAAAAACGAAAGAGGTTAATTCAATTATTAGTGCAAAAATAGGAATAATATTTATTAACAGCAATAAAATAAAAAAAAATCACACAAACTGCATGGTTTTGATAATTCCATGCAGTCGGTGACTTTTGAAACAGCACATCAATTACCTGTCAATCGATGAACTGTATAATATCCTGATCCCTATTTTGTTTTATCTAAATTTCCATTAACGCGAACCGTATCGCCCGCTTTTGTTTTGTAGGTTTTACTGACTTTGCCATATCGCAAATTTAACTTTCCACCAAGTTTGGAATGTACAGCCGTTTCTATTAACCGGCCGTTTTCCCACGATAGATCAACTTCAAATCCGCCGCGCGCCAATAATCCTTTTACAGAACCGCTACCAGCCATATCTGAAGGAAGCGACGGCAGCAGTTCCATTTCATATGAACCGTCTTTTTTGCGTAGCTGGCTTTGCAGCAACATCTCTGCGATGGCGGCCGTTGCTCCGAAGTTGCCGTCAATCTGGAATGGCGGGTGGTCGTCGAACAGGTTGGGAAGTGTTCTGACGCTGATCAGTTCGGACAGCAGTTTGAATGCATGGTCGCCGTCGTGCAGGCGGTTCCACATGTTGATTTTCCAGGCCAATCCCCATCCGGTACCGGCATCGCCGCGCGAAACAAGTGTCTTGCGGGCGGCTTCGGCTAATTCGGGCGTTCCTACCACCGTGATCTGATTGCCCGGATGCAAGCCGAACAGGTGCGAAGTATGGCGGTGACGAGGGTCGACCTCTTTGTAATCTTCCGCCCATTCCATGATACGGCCTGTCTCTTTACTTATCCTGGTAGCAGGAATCCTTGCGCGCACCTGTTCGCATTTTTTCATAAAATCCTTTTCAATATTCAGTGTTTTACATGCGTTGATGCAGTTGGTCAGCAGGTCGTGAATGATTTGCATATCCATTGTAGCGCCATACGTAAACTCTGACCGTGAACCGTCGGGGAGGAAAAACGAATTTTCGGGCGAGTACGACGGGTTTGTTACCAGTTTGCCGGCATAAGCCGTTCCGGGGGGCGCTTCAATAAGGAAGTCCATGATAAACTCGGCGGCGCCCTTCATTAACGGGAAGGCTGTTTTTTCGAGAAACTGTTTATCACCCGTATAGCAATATTGCTCCCAGGGGTGTTGAGCCAGCCATGCCGACCCCATCGGCCAGATTCCCTGCGGGCCGTCGGCCGGTGCGGTGAACCCCCACGCATCCGTCAGGTGATGAACGACCCAACCTTTTGCGCCGTACATTTCGAGCGCCGTTTTACTGCCCGGTTTTACCAACAATTCCATTAGCCTGATCATCGGGAGTTGCATCTCCGGCAGGTTTGTGATGCCCGACGGCCAGTAGTTCATCTGGAAATTGATGTTTGTATGATAGTCCGCATTCCAGGGAGCGTTCAGCTGCCAGCACCACAAACCTTGCAGGTTGGCGGGCATCCCACCCGGACGCGAAGATGAAATTAGCAAATATCTTCCGAACTGGAAATAAGTTTCAACCAGACCCGGGTCGGGTTTCCCGTTTTTGCGGGCAAGCGATATACGTTCGTCTGTGGGTAATGAGGATGCTTCGGACGGGCGCTTATCAATATCGAGCGATACCCTGTTGAAGTATTGCCCATGGTCTGCCATATGGTCGCTCCTGATGGCATCATACGTTTTTGTGATTGCCTTCTGAATGTCGGAAGCGCATTTTTCTTCGGGATTGCCGATGGGAGCGTTCATTCCGGCGATCAGGTTGTCGATGCCGGGGTAATTGGTCGCGCCTGAGATATAAAGCGTTAGTGTGTTCGCATCTTTAACTTTCAAAATCGGTTCTTCAGTAAGATTATTTTCAATCGAAACCTGTCCGTTATCAGCAACTGCCTGTATCCGGGATGCAAAACTCACATATTCGGCAGTGTTTTGAGGCACATTCCGGTCACCGCCGCCTCCGCCGGGTCTGTTTCTATCCCTTGAAGTGATTTTTCCGCTTAACAGCAGCGTATTTGTTCCTATGCCTTTCACCCGGGCATCGCGTTCGCGCCGCATGGAAAGCGACAGGTTGATTTTATTCTGCCGGTCTGCCGTAATACGGACTACAATTACATTATCGACGGCCGACGCAAACTGTTCGCGTTTGAAGCGAACGCCGTCGACGGTATATTCGGTCGTTGAGATGGCGGTAGAAATATCCAGTTGGCGTACATAGTCCGTTGCGTTCAGGTGAGGCATGTCAAAGTAAACTTCGGCAAGCGCCTGATACGATTTCACGCCGGACGGGTTGCCGAGCATCGTTTCGGTAGCCAGCGTGACGGCTTCTTTGTTTCTGTCCGCAAAGAGCAGACGCTGAACTTCCGGCAGCGCTTCGAGCGATTTCGGATTATTGGCGTTTACCGGCGCACCGTCCCAAAGTGTATTTTCATTCAACTGAATACGCTCGTCGGCCACGCCTCCGAATACCATTGCGCCCAGCCGTCCGCTTCCAAGTGGCAGCGCCTCTTCCCATATTTTTGCCGGCTGCCTGTACCATAAAATATTTTTCCCTTTCGGCCCGTCTGCCTTGCCCGTTACGGTTGCCCTGTCTATCCAACTGTTATTTATCCTGGTACGTCTGTAACTTGCATCCAGGCCGGTTGTCTGCTGTACCTTTACGATCGTATCGGCGTCATGATAGAGTTTATCGTAACAGATAGAGCGCAGATTACCTGCTCCGGAGAGGTCGCAATTGTGGTAAAAAGCATACCATTGACCTTTGTATTCCACAATCGATCCGTGGCTTGTATCGGAAGTCACGCGGTCAAGATAGACGCCCTTGCTGGTCCAGGGGCCTAACGGATTGCTGCTGACGGCATAGCGTAACAGATTGTTGCCTCTGGTATTATCGGCATACGACAAATAATAGATTCCGTTCCGCTTGTGTATCCAGGCTGCCTCATGGAAATCTTCCAATCCCTGCATATCAAGCAGCTCGCCGTCGATTTCCATCATGTTTCCTTTCAGTTTTCCGCCCATGCAGCGACTGCCGCCGCCATAATAGAAATAGGCCTGTCCGTCGTCGTCGACAAATACGCACGGATCGATCATCGCAAAAGCAGGCAAACCTTCGATATACCCTTTTACGACAAAGTCGGAAGCAGGCTTGTCGCTAATGGCAACCCCGATTTTCCATGTGTTATTCCAATCTGTCCCGCTGGGATGCGGGAAATAAAAATAGTACTTCCCGTCTTTAAAAGCGCAGTCGGGCGCCCACATAAACCCGCCTTCGGGACGTCCCCACTCAACCTGATCCGAACTGAGTATTTCGCCATGATCAACCCAGTTTACCATATCATCAGTCGAAAATACATGATACTTATCCATCAGATCGCACCCCCTGGCCGGGTAAATATCGTGCGAAGGGTAAACGTACAATCTACCGTCGGCCCATACATGCGCCGAAGGGTCGGCTGTGAACATATGCCTCACAAAAGGATTATTCTGCGCAACTGCATAGGTCGCTACAAACAAAATACTCCAAAAAATAAAAATACTTTTCATTTTCATCAACAGGTAATTATTATGGTTACAAAAAAAACTATTTAAAAACGTTTGTCAGCCGGTAATAGTTCTCCAACTGTTTAAGCATTATTCTTTCGCCGGCGCCAATCTCGATCAGGTCAGGCCCGTGATCAGCTCCATATCCGCCGTAGGCAGCCGACCGGATGTCGGGCAGGTAGACAGGCCATTTTCCTCCATTCCAGGTATAACCGAAAAAGAAAGGGATGGTATGCGGCGACATTTCACGCTTCCAGTCGAGTTGAAACTTTATGAAAGGCTCGCCGGGAATCGTTGCGATAGTAATCCTGTCATTGATTGAAATGACTGAAAAGTGAACGTTATATGCCAGGTTTTTGTCGAATCGGCCTGTAAAGTGTAGCGAATCGGTAAGTATTTTGATACCCGGAACATCATACGGATTGGGATACAATTCTTTTGCCAGTTTTACTGCTTCAATGGAGAGCAGTTTGCCCATCCGTTCAATCAGGTCATAATCGGAAGGTCGCGGATCATCGGGTCCTGTTCGTCCGCCATCTTTGAATAGAGGCGCCTGGTTGCCGGCGCCGCCCTGAACAAACAGGCAGGTGATCGTATTATCAAAAGCTTCTTCCGTATATTTGGTGGCATAACCGGCATAATCGCCCGATATTTCAAAATTATTCCATGCCACATCGGGGTGGCACGCATAATTCATGACAAGCGCTTTGGGCGTTCCGCTTACGTCTTCTATCCTGAGAACGCCTACGGAAGGATCAACCGGACCATGCGGGATGCGTTCGGGGTTGACTGCGCGATAATGGTCGTCGCCCAGCCAGGATTCGCGCGCCCGACCATCGTCGCGGATAATCAGACGCATAAAACCCAACTGGGGAAAAGCACGGTATCCGCCCGATATGCGCGCTTCAAACATTCCGCCGGAAGCCTGTTCGACAGCGTAAGTGATTTGCTTTTCCAGCCATTCGCCCGGCGCCCGTTCAGAAGAATGGGTATGCTGCGGGCAAAAATATACTTCTTTCAGGTTAAACTGTTTTTTTAGCCTTTCCACTAACGGGATGTTCGTATATCCCCCTAAATCGAGACCGACAAAAACAATACGGACATCGCCGGCTTCCAGTAACAGACTGCGTGCATATATTGAATCATGCACCGGATAACGCGGCTTCTCAGGCGTTATGTTCACTTTGGCTGTACCGGCTAACAGTTTATCGGCGCCAAAAACCTGCCCTGCAAATAAAATAGCCAGGCACATCGTAAAAGATAATTTAAAAGTTCTCATAAGGTACTAATATGACAATGGTTCGTTATAATATCAACTCCTGCTGCAAACGAATATCGTCCGACGAAGCCCCTATCATCAATTGATAAGCGCCCTGAGGCGTCGTAAATTCACCTTTCGTTTCATCCCAATAACGCAGCAACTCTTTCTTTATTTCGATTTCAATCCGCTTAGTTTCACCTTTGCGAATGGTATTTCGCGAAAAGCCTTTCAACGCTTTGTTAGGCATAATGACGCCGATATCAGGCAGTTTTACATAGACTTGCGATACTTCGTCGCCATCGTAACGGCCTGTATTTTTGACATTAAAAGCAACAGTCAGCACATCTCCCGAATCTTTTATTTCCGGCTTGCTGTATTGAAATGCCGTATAACTCAATCCGAATCCGAACGGATACAGTGGTTTGCCGGTAAAATATTGGTAGGTTCGCCCTTTTGTAATGTCGTAATCATCAAATGCAGGTAGCTCGTCCAACGAATTGTAATAAGTCAAAGGCAATCGTCCGGCAGGATTGTAATCGCCAAACAGGACTTCCGCGACGGCCGTTCCACCCTGTTCGCCCGGATACCAGGCATTGATAATAGCAGGCAAATGATCCTGCATCCAATTGACAGCCAGTGAGCTTCCGGCAACAAGCACCACAACTGTATTGGGATTGATTTTATATATTTCTTCAATAAATTCTTGCTGGTCTTCGGGCAGGAAAATATCCGCGCGGTCTCTGCCTTCCCGTTCGATAGTCTTATTTATCCCAAGTACAGCTACTACCATGTCACATTCGCGTGCCGCTTTGCCTGCTTCTCCATACAGGTCGATGCGCTCTTTTATACCGATGTTCGGCACGCGCCACTGTAAACGTGCCAACGCATAATCGCGGTTATCATAATATTCAGCTTTCAAATTATAATCCTTTCCTGCTTCCAGATAAACGGATGCAGTATCAATTGTAATACCGCTGCCTCTCCATTTTTCTATCAACATCTTGTCGTCCAGACTAAACCGACAGCCGTCATCAAAACTGAAACTGAATGTATAGATGCCCGATACGGTCGGACGCAGTTTACCTGTCCATCGGATAGATAATGGCGAATTGGGTACAAACGGGTCAGGCGCCTGGTTAGCCGGTTCAAAATTGATCCATTCTTCCTTTCGTACTTTTGGCGTACCTTGAAGTTGCATGTTATCAAAATATTCGGCTTGCAATCCATCCGGAAAATGGGCGCCTTGTATGAGTTCCATCCCGTCTTTTGCCGAAACCCAGGGGGCATGTACAATTTTGATTTGATTACCGGCACGGGTCTTGATGCCCTGCAAAATGGAAACAGGCTGATTCGCCGGCGTACCGCTATAATCGCCGAACTCCGAGTTGGCCGCATTGATACCTATGACAGCGATTGATTTTATTTTTTTCATGTCAACCGGAAGTGTATTTCTGCTGTTTTTAAGCAACACAATACTTTGACGCGCTGCCTCCAAAGCCAGTTGTTTGTGCTTTTCAGAGCCTATAACCGTTGCAGGTATCTTACTGTACGGATTAAGTGCGGGATCATCGAAAAAACCGAGGTGCATGCGCGCACGCAAAACGCGGTAGGCAGCCGTGTCAATATCCGCATCCGTAACCATGTATTGACGGTAGGCGTTCAACAAAGGTCTAACATATACATCATCGCCACATTCCAGATCAAGTCCGGCCTTGATGGAAAGCGTTGCGGCAGCTTCCTTAGTCTTTACATACTGCATAGCTGATACTAAAAGTGCAGGCCCTCCGCAATCTGAAACCACATAACCGTTAAATCCCCAGTCATGCCGGAGTACTTTTGTCAACAGCCAGGGGTTAGCCGTACAAGGCACATCATTGATGGCATTGTAAGCCGACATGATAGAGGCGGCATTTCCTTCTTTTACACACATCTCAAAGGCAGGTAAATAATATTCGCGTAATTGTCTTTCCGATATTTGCGGGTTGCATACAAAACGATTGTGCTCCTCATTGTTCGCTGCAAAATGCTTAGGTGTAGAAACAATTTTCAAATAGCGGCTGTCATTACCCTGTAGGCCTTTCACAAAGGCAACGCCTAAAACTCCGGTCAAAAAAGGGTCTTCTCCATACGTCTCGGGCGTTCGCCCCCAACGCGGATCGCGCGACATGTTGACCGTAGGCGACCAGAATGTAAGTAAATCGGTAAAACGAGCTGTCTGAAGTTTGCCTTGCTCCAGTTCGTTCCACCGGGCGCGCGCCTCGTCAGAAATAGCGGTCGCCACTTGATAATGCAGTTCGGGATTCCACATGCCCGCCAGCCCGATAGCCTGCGGGAAAACCGTAAAACGTCCCGGACGAACAACGCCGTGAAGCGCCTCATTCCCATGATAATACTTGGGAATTTCTAATCTTTCGATACCTGGCGAAGATGCCCTTAATAAACTGATCTTCTCTTCGACCGTAAGCCGCGAAAGCAAATCCATGATACGGTCGTGCTGCGGGATGTTAGGATTTCTGAACGGTTCCTGCGATTTTAGAATAGAAACAGAAAAAAGAAATAGTAAACAAATAATTGTCCGCATGTTGTAGTTTTTGTAATTCATAGTATACTGTATTACTGTTTTTTTTGCAAATAAAAGCATTACAAATTAAAAAAAACATAATACAACGATTAATTTTTTAAAATCTTAAATATTAATTACTTTTTTAATTATACGTTCTTTTCTTTGCAATAAAATCTTAATTAATTAATTATTATTATGAAACAAACAATTTCTTTATTATCTTTTATTTTCCTCATTTCGTGCAATAGCAATGGAGGTAGCCATAAATCCCCGGTGGATTATGTGAATCCTTATATGGGCAATATCAGTCATTTGTTAGTACCTACATATCCTACCGTACATCTGCCGAATAGCATGTTGCGGGTATATCCCGAGCGTGCTGACTTCACTTCGGATTTGCTGCGCGGACTACCCGTCATCGTTACCAGTCATCGCGGGAGTTCGGCGTTTAACATCAGTCCGGTACAGGGCAAATCGACATTGCAGCCCGTAGTGAACTATACGTATGATCTCGAAAAGATTACGCCATACAGTTATTCAGTCTATTTGGACGAAGCGCAGGTGCAAGTCAATTATGCGCCTTCGCATCAGTCCGGCATTTACGAAATAAGTTTCGATCAGGAAGGCGATAATTACATTGTTGTGAACACGCGTGCAGGGAGAATTACCGTAACCGAAAATGGCGTGGCAGGTTATCAGACGATCGGTCGCGGGAATACCCGCGTGTATGTAAGTATTGAAACGGAACAAAAACCGGTTTCCGTCGGAATCCTGGACAATAGCGGCATTGTAACAAACGAAAAAACAGCGGAAGGGCGTAACAGGGCTGCTGTTCTGAATTTTGGAAAGGAAAAAACCGTTCGTCTGCGTTATGGCGTCTCTTTCATTGACGAACAGCAAGCGTCCAAAAACCTGAAACGTGAAATCAATACATATGACTGGCAGCAGGTAGCTCAAAAGGGCCGCGACATCTGGAACAGGACACTTGGAAAAATAGAGGTGAAAGGTAAGTGCGATGACGACAAAACTATCTTTTATACATCGTTATACCGTACCTATGAGCGTATGATCAATATATCGGAAGACGGACGGTATTTCAGCGCTTTCGATGGTGACGGCGTTGTACATGAGGATGGCGGAACGCCGTTTTATACGGACGACTGGATTTGGGATACCTATCGCGCTACCCATCCGTTGCGTATCCTCATTGAACCGAAAATTGAAACCGATATGATCAGTTCGTACATCCGAATGGCACAACAGAGTAAAGAAAACTGGATGCCCACATTTCCCGAAATCACCGGCGACAGCCACCGGATGAATGGCAACCATGCTGTGAGCGTGATTTGGGACGCATATAGTAAAGGCCTGCGTGATTTCGACTTAAAAGCTGCTTATACTGCCAGCCGGAATGCCATCATGGAGTCGACATTGATACCCTGGGTTAGGGCCGAAGCAGGCGAACTGGATGTCTTTTACAGGGAAAACGGTTACTTCCCCGCCTTGAAGCCGGATGAAGCGGAGTATATCTACAATGTGAACCGTGGCGAGAAGCGTCAGTCGGTCGCCGTGACGCTGGCTGCATGTTACGATGACTGGCAACTTTCACAGATTGCCAAAACATTGGGACTTGAAGACGACTATCGGTATTTCCTGAACCGTTCGTACAATTATCGCAATCTGTATAACGCCCGGACAGGTTTCTTCCATCCTAAGGACAGGGAAGGCAATTTCATAGAACCTTTCGACTACCGGTTTTCGGGCGGTATGGGCGCGCGTGATTATTATGATGAAAACAACGGGTGGACTTACCGTTGGGATGTACAGCATAACTTTGCCGACCTCGTCCGTCTGATGGGATCGCCCGAAGCATTTGCCAACCATCTGGATGCTACTTTTCGCGAACCGCTTGGCAGGAGTAAATATGCATTTTATGCGCTGCTGCCCGACCACACAGGCAATGTAGGCCAATTCTCCATGGCCAACGAACCGAGTTTGCATATCCCTTACCTGTATAATTATGCAGGTCAGCCCTGGAAAACGCAAAAACGTATTCGCAGTTTGCTCAAACAATGGTTTCGGAATGATCTGATGGGTATACCCGGCGATGAGGACGGCGGCGGGACATCAGCTTTTGTCGTATTCTCCGCCATGGGTTTCTATCCGGTAACGCCCGGTCTGCCATCGTATAACATTGGCAGCCCCTTATTTCCCTATATCAAAATGGATTTGGGCGGCGGTAAGTTCTTTGTGATCGAAGCGATCAACTGTTCCGATGATAATAAGTACATACAGTCGGCCAAACTCAACGGTAAGGAATGGAACAAACCGTGGTTCAGTCATGACGACATCAAGGGTGGCGGTAAATTAACGCTGGTCATGGGCGCCAAAGCCAATACCGCGTGGGGAACGGATATAGCGCCTCCGTCGGCAGACAAATCAGTAAATTAACTTTAAATTATATATGTTATGATACCTGGAATAAAACAAATGTATTCAGCGTTGGGAAAAATATTTATTCTTGCTTTCATGGTAATATCTACTGCCTGTACAGGACATCAAAAACCTCAAAAAAGCATTCAAACGAAATACCCCACAAAAGACTGGGTCATATCCGACTTTATCGTGACCGATCCGAAGTTCGGCGCTAAAGCCGAGCCGGGGTTTGACAACAGAGCAGCTTTTCAGGCAGCTATTGATGCTGCGTATAATGACGGCGGCGGCGTTGTGTATATTCCGGCAGGCAATTATGAATTTCGCAGTACGCAAACCGGTGCAAGGACGGTTAGGGTGCGTCGTGATACTTTGCAGACTAATCAGGAGTTCGATTATGAATATGTCCTGAAACTGCCCGCAAGCGTTCAGCTTCGGGGCGACTGGGCTGATCCGGAAGCAAACAGCGGGAAAGTACTCGGTACAATCCTTGAAGTTCGCACAGGTAAAAATGCGCCCAACCATAACGGAATGGTTGCGAGTTGGTGGAACGATTCACAGGCAGGTAACGCATTAAGAACGACCTATACCAGTATCGCCGACAGATTTATAGAAATGAGGGAGGGTACTGGGGTTACAAACCTGTCGATCTGGTATCCTGAACAGGATATCAGCGATGTCAAACCCTATCCGTGGACTTTATTTCAAACAAGTGGTGACTGCGCGACAGTTGAAAATGTAACACTTGTAAACGCATACAACGGTTTCTATTCAGCGCCAAGCGAACTTCATTATGTTGTGAACAGTTATTTGACAGCGCTCAATACAGGAATCGAAGTTCATGTTTGTACTGACATCGGACGTATCGAAAATATTAAAATTAATCCGAAATACTGGGCAAATTCAGGTCTTCCAAATTCGCCATCGCTTGAGAAAGTAACGGCATATACGCGCGCAAACGGTTCCGGATTCAGGATGCACCGCTCGGATTGGGAGTATGTGTCTTATCTGTATGTTTCCGGTTATAAGACAGGTACATGGATAGGGAGAGAACCCGGCTATTCCGACACGCCAAACTCGCATTTATATGAAATCCATATCGAAAACTGCGATACCGGTTTATATGTTGAAGCTGTCAACCCGTATGGTCTGCTTATATCGAACGCTACCTTCGCGGCAGGTGATGAAGGCGCTGCCGTCTATTTTCATCATGACTTCAAAACTTCCGTACAATTCAATGGCGTAGATTTTCAGGGGTCTATTATCAGCGATGGCAGCGACGGCGTAATATCGTTTGAAAGTTGTACGTTTGACAGGTACAACAACTATGCACTTAAAATTAACAATGGAAACATACTGCTCACCCAGAGTGATTTTAAAAAACCGACCGGCCACGTGTATCTGGGTACAGCTATGAATATGCTTAAATCTGTCAATTCCGGACATAACCGCGTACTGGAAGTTAGCAATAACAGCAAAGGCGCAAAAATTGAAATTCTTACCGGCAATGAATATGCGTTTGATCCGATTCCTAAAAATATAAAAACAGATATTGAAGTACACCCGCGACCGGCATCCAATAAATTTATCAGAGTCGATCTGCCGCGGGCAACGGGATTTAATAACGAAATACCGACACAGGATGTTTCAATCGAATTACAGGAAACACTTAACGCACTTAAAGCGGCAGGCGGCGGTACGCTGTATCTGCCGGGTGGCAGATATTTGGTGGAAAATCCGCTTAAAATCCCTTCAGGTGTTGAATTGAGAGGTTCATGGGATGTGCAGCACCATACCCAGAGCGGCGGTTCGGCCCTGTTTACCAATTATACCGGCGGCAACGAAGTGGAAAATGGTCCTTCGCTTATTCAGCTTGAGGCAGGCGCAGGTATCAGAGGCTTTAACGTTGCGCAAATTAATATTGCAACTGACGGTTTTAGCGTCGAAAACCCCAGAAAAACACCTTTCCTGATACAGGGACAGGGTCCAAACGTTTATATTGTCAATGTGACCATCTCGGTAGGCGATAAGGGTATAGACCTCGCATCTTATAACACAAGCGGACACTATGTTGATTATTTTGCAGGTATACCGCTGAGAGCGGGTATATGGGTAGGCGGCGGTGCAAAAGGCGGATTTATCCGAAACATGCAGTTCAATCCGCATTATGGCTCCAGACTTCCGGAAGGCGGTCAGGGATATCCAAGAGTATCTATGATGAGATTCATTCAGTCAAACTGCAGCGCGCTTAAGTTTGCCGACGTTAAGAACCAGACCATTTTCAACAATTTTGTCTACGGCTCGATCTATGGTATACATTTCCTGAAAGATGCAATAACCGGTAATTACCCGGGAGAAATGACGGTGGTAGGCCACGGTTCAGACGGGTGTACGTATTCATTATTTGTTGAGGATGCCGACCGGAATACCAAAATAATTGCGATCAATTCCGAACTGGTAAATACACGGATTGCAGAACAGGCTGTCAGGTCATATGTACTCATGGGAGGCGAAGTGCAAACTGAAAAAGTTCACCCGGATGCACAACTGATCCTGTATAACAGCGCATTTTGGGGCAGTCCTACGGTGGGCGGTATTATCAATAATGGTGTTGTTCGCTATCAACAGGCTAACTTCCAACGCTCTGGCGCTCCCGGCGTAGACAACAGGGGTGGGAAAGTGCATGTTTATTCATCCTTTTTCGCACAGCCCCTTACAGGCGAGACTGCGGGAGACAATGTATACGCGCGATTGCATGCAACAGGTACCTCCATTGAACTCACTAATAATTATTATGTGTCCGGCCTTCGGCTTTTTAAGGAAGGCACAGGTAGGATTTACGGTACTGATACAAGCTCCGGTAAAGCCGATTAACGATTTGTGACTGGGAAATAAATTATCCCTTTTTCCCCTTAATATCCCCCTTCGGCGGATAATCCAGCGTATAATGCAGTCCGCGACTTTCCTTGCGTTCGATGGCTTGACGCATGATCAGGTATCCGACGTTGATCATATTTCGTAATTCGCATATATCGCGTGAGGCGATGGAGCGTTTGAAAAGGCTTTCCGTTTCTTCGTA
>Ga0082212_10001984_pt2 | contig 27833 bp, 30 predicted proteins | sample TergutNt197P3_FD_71548 | JGI IMG/M metagenome (GOLD analysis project Ga0082212, IMG submission 71548) | Neocapritermes taracua P3 segment gut microbial communities from Petit-Saut dam, French Guiana - Nt197 P3 | ecosystem: Host-associated > Arthropoda: Insects > Digestive system > Gut ...
ATTGTCGTGTACTTTCCCGCCGTCCGGCGGCATTACGCTCTTGCTTTGCGTCCAGCACTTTATTTCAGCCGCCGAAAAACGAACCGACCTCCCGATCTTTTTGTAGGGAATGTACCTCGTCAAAACCCACCTCCGAATCGTCGCGATTGAAAGCCCAATCATCTGCGCTACCTGCTCGGCATTGAGCAATGTCTCATACTCCATTGTTTCTTCCCGCATACAAATTGTTTCTTCGTCCACAAAACCCTCCGCTATCACAAATTATTAAGCCGCCTTCATACGGCTTCTTTCATTTTTTGCTTATGGCTCCCCAAAATAAATGGTAGTTTTGCACCATTTTCACATTCAGTTTTCACTCCGCTGCTTTCTCTTCGTTTAAGTTATAAGCGGCCATGAGCCGTATATCACCCCGTAAAATGCGCAAATATCCTTTATCATAAAGCGCTTACCGCCAGCTTCGTCCTACCAGGTTAGGTAGGTTTTTGACTTTTTTCCCGCTTTTTCCGGCAAACACTCAAGGTTTTGTGCAATTCCACCTTTACCATACAGCCACCGCCGCCCATCTACACCTAGCCGACCTGCTAGGTTTTATGATTTATTTTTGCGGTTGTTTCAAAGAATCAAAATACGGTTTTTGTGCAAATTTCAGGGTTTTTGCGCATGAACTCCCCTTTAAGTCCTTTCAAACAGGGGAAATACGGTTTTGAGCTTTTTTATGAATCATTTATCTGCGCCGTTGCGGCAAATAATGGCGCTTATTCGTGGTGGTGGTTTTACCCCGAATAGTGCGGCTCCTCCCCAGGGGCCTCTAAAGGTGAGCCCCTGGGGGCCCCTCCGCACTATCCGGGGTAAAACAGTGCGGCGGCCCAGGGTCAAGGTTGGGCGTTAGTCCTTCCCTATTTTCCCGGTTCGATATCGGGTATTTTCGGAGGTTTGTAAATGCAATCTCAATCCCAAAAGCGGTACTATTCTCCGCAGTTTTCCGCGCTGGCCGCGGTCTCCGTCCGGCGCCTCGCCTGGGCACTCGGTTCGTCCATGCCTGCCGCAGTAGACCACATGGTCCGGCTTCTCCCTTCCTTGGTGGACCCGGCGGAAGTCTGCCTGTCCTGCCGCGACTGCTCCCGCTGCTCGTCCTGCGTTTTTCAGATCCACAGTGCAAGCAAGAAAGATGCCGCAGGGGTGGCGGTTCAGTAGTTTGTAACAAAGTGGCTGCCCTTTGCTCCTTGGGCAGCCCCTAACCTGTTTTGTCTACGCGCTTTGTTGAGCCTCTGTCTTGACGATATGCAAGGCTACAGCAGGGCTTTGTTCCGGCTTTTCGCTCTTAATCCCCAACAAGTCATTCTGCACCTTCGGAACCTCGGTGAACTCCATCGGGTCAAAATGGCAGTACCATTCGGACATACGCTCCGTTTTATGGCCCGTCACCGCCTGCACCTGCTGAATGCTCAAACCCGCTTTGTGAAGCTCCGTATTGCAGAAATGGCGCCACGCATGGAAGCATAAGCCCCTCTCCTTGATTTCCCCTTCGCTCATTCCGATTTTTTCCAATGCGTCCAGTAAGCCGTCATAAAGGTAGCGGTTATTTACCGGGCTTGCCCCGCCGTTCGTGGAGAATATAAACCCCTGCCCGTTGATCGCTTTCAGTTCATTGAGTTCCTCCACCATGCGCGGGGGAAGCGGCACGTTGTGCTTGAACTTCGTTTTCGTTTCACGGTATCCGAATTTGTCATACTGAGCGCACAGGTATAAATGCGTGTCAAACAGGTACTCTCCCCGTAGGCCCAACACTTCACCGGCCCTCATCCCGGTCAACGCCGCCAGCTTGTTCCCCAAACACGCTATCCGGTCATTGTCCCATACTCCCCGCCAGTCCTTAATGAACAAGGCCCTGAATTCGTCCGTGGTTATTATCTTAATCGGTTTCCGGTCGTTCTTTAGTTTTGACACGTCCTTGGTCGGATCGGAGGCAATGATCTTTTTCCGCACCGCCCAATTCATCATCACCTTGAGGATCGCGAAATTACCGTTGATGTAGGTGTTCTTGTATTCCTCTCCAACCATGTAATCAAACCATTGTTCGATTGCCTCGCTGGTAATACCGTCCAGATTCATTTTCCCGAAATACGGTACCAATTGCTGCTTTGTTATCATGCCGCCCCTTTTGGCGTAGGTAGGGGCCAGGTCGAACCGTTTCCGGCGTTCTTTGAGGTAGGGGGAAGTATCCCAATCCCACCAGCCTTCCGCATATTCCTCAAAGGTCAGTACATTGCCCCGTTCCGGCAGCAGCTTCCCCTTCCGGTTTAATAAATTGCAGTAATTCTTGGCCGCCGTCCTGCTTGTCTGCCCGGTCGTCCACGGCCCCCGCCGCTTGCCGTTCTCATCATAGGCATAGTAGTACATGACTTTTTTCCCCGATGGGACGGCCCTTGAAAAGAGCGTAAAATCGTTATGCATCGCATAACCCCCGTTATTTGAAAATTGATGTCATAGGCGATGACAGGCAATTTTCGTGAGTTTGGGCATACTTTATTAGCAACGCTAATTCTTTACAGAGTAAATACTTACTGAGGATTAGCGGTTATGTCTTTAGGTTTTTTGGGTAAAGACCGGAACATCTGGAATTCCCCGCGAGAATAGATCAGCGTATAAGCTGATTTTTAATGCAGATTAATTGTATGGGAAACATAATACAAGCGCTATTCACCGCTTTTCCCTATAGTTTGGCATGAACACCCTTCTATCAAAACTGCCTTTTTGGCGCGAAACCCTGCGAGAGACGTTTTTCCCCCAGGGGTGCGCCCTGTGCGGAAAGCATCTATTAAACGCAGCTACGCTTGGGCAAAATATGGATGCCCTTTACGGTTTATGCCGCCCATGCCGGGAAAGCCTTGCAATCCCGGCGGCGGAGCGGGGGCGCTGCCAGGTTTGCGGCCAGCCGCTAATCTCGGAACAGGGGACTTGCCTTTCCTGTAGGAACGGCCCGGAACGGTCATTTGACCGGCTTATTGCCCTTTACCCGTATATGGGGAAATACAAAAAAATACTTGGGGAATATAAATTTAAAAAACGCTTATGCCTTGGCAATTTTTTTGTTAAAAAAATATGGGATGGTTTGGATTTACTACTGGAAAAAGAAACAAAGAATGATTTTTTCCTTGTGCCGGTTCCCCCAAGGCCGGGAAAAATAAAACACCATGGCTGGGATCAAATTGATTACCTTGCAAAATTGCCGGAAATCAATTTTAAACAAAAAATATCATTACAATGCTGCCTAAAGCGCCTGCCTTCGGTAAGCCAGAAAAAATTAAATAAAGAAAACAGGCAGCAAAACCTTAAAGGCAAAATAATTGTTAAAGATAATTTTACCCTGCCGCAACAAAAAACCGCAATCCTCTTCGATGATGTTTATACAACCGGGGCAACCATGGACGCCTGTGCCGCAGCATTAAAGACAGCCGGTGTGGAACGGGTATTGGGGGTATGCCTTTGCTATGATTAACCTTTAATTTTTCGTACAACAGCGACCCTGTCCGGGGCTTCGTAAAAAGCGCTGCCCATAACAATCACATCGGCGCCCTTGTCAATTGCCAGCGCAGCATTGTCTGCGGTAATTCCGCCATCGACGGACAACAGATAATGATAATCCTCTTTTTCACGTATAGCGGCAAGCTTTGCGACTTTTTCCAGGCAGGAAGGGATCATCTTCTGGCCGCCAAAGCCAGGGTTTACAAGGAGGGTTAATACCAAATCCAGATCGGGGAGCAGTTCATCCAAAAAATGCACCGGGGTACCAGGTACAATACAGATCCCGGCTTTCATACCGGCAGCTTTAACCTGCTGAATAATACGGTTAGCATGGACTGCCGCTTCTATCTGAAAAGTAAAGTAATCTGCACCTGCACTTGCGAAACTTTGAACAAAATCCTGGGGGTTACTTACCATAAGGTGGCAGTCAAGGACAAGGCCGGTAACCGGCCGCAAGTCGGACACCGTTTTTGGGCCAAAAGAAAAATTCTGGGCAAAGTGCCCGTCCATTACATCAACATGAAGCCAGTCGGCTCCCGCTTCTTCGGCAGAGCGGACTTCATCCGCAAGGTGCCCGAAATTCGCCGATAAAATCGACGGGGCGGCAAGCGTTTTGTTACCCATAGTTTCCCCTTTAATGATCAAAGCTAATTATCTGTAATGCAGTAAGTTCGTCGGTAAAAAGGTCTGTTACAAGGCCGCCCTTGAGCGCGGCATGGATCGCCCTGGCTTTTTGCTTCCCGCACGCGACCCCCATGCGCCTTGGTATCTGCAAAAAATCTTCCGGCTTAATGCCAACGACCCGGTTATTAATCGGGCTTTGCATAAATTTGCCGTCTGCATCGTAGTGGTACCCGCAAAGATGGCCGCATGAGCCTTCGTTATAAACCTGGCGGGCTTCTTCTGCCGACAGAAAACCTGCCTTTACAACGGCGCTGTCTTCGGGAAGGTCCGAACTTAAACCTACCAGGGCAAGATCAAGCGATCTGGCTTTTTCCAGGGTTTCGCGGATGCCGGTCTCTTTAAGCAGGGCGTCGCGCAGTTCACTGCTTTGCACCAGCACGGGGGAAAGTACCGGGAAAAAGCGTGCGCAGAGCTTATCCGCCAAAATCCTGGCTAGTTCCGCCCCGTCGTAATACAGGGCGGCTGCGCCCAGCCCCCCCACCAATTGGATTACTTCGCAGTCCATTAAGCCGAGCTTTGGAAGCTGCCTGATGGTATGATACAGCGCCGTCCCCCAGGAAATGCCTATCTTCATATTGTTAAGTATTACAGAAGACAGAAAACCGGCGGTTTCAAGGCATGTTTTGTATAAGGTGAGCGCATAATCGTCTTCCTGCGGGACTATGCATACAGTCTCAAGTTTGTATTTGTTTTTAAAGAGCTGCCCCGTTTCGCTGCTGAACGGCGATTTGTCATTAATCCTAATTTCTACAATACCCTTCTCCCTGCATTCCTTTAACATATTTGCTACGGTGGGCCGGGAAATTTTATACAGCTCGGCAATCTCCGATTGCGACATGGAGTCAAGGTAATAATGCTTTGCCATTTCTACCAGCAGTTCGAAGGATTTGTTCATAATCTGATTATACCAGAATCAAGAGCGGCGATTCCAGAATATCCTTAATTTCCTTCAAGAACATCGAAGATTCCGCGCCGTCCACAATACGGTGATCATAAGCCAGGGAAAGCCCCATTATTTTCCGGCTTACAGCTTTTTCCCCTTCCAGCTTAAGCTGATCTTCCACAGCGCAAACGCCGATTATTGCCGCTTCCGGCTGGTTAATGACAGGCGTAAAAAAAGTAATGCCGTACATGCCAATATTGGAAACGGTAAAAGTACCGCCGGACATTTCTTCGCCTTTAATGGTACCGTCGCGTGCTTTTGCGGCAAGTTCTGCGGCTTTTAATGATAGCAACGTTAATGGATAATCATGCGCATTATGGATTACCGGCACAACAAGCCCGCGTTTTGTCGCAGCCGCCATCCCCAGATTGATGTTTCCCTTGTAAATAACGTTATTCCCTTCCAGAACGGAGTTAAGGCGCGGATATGCCAATAGCGCTTTTACAACTGCCGCAAGCACAAAATCGTTAATGGTTATTTTGCCCGGACGGCCCAAAGCGGCTATCGAATTGTTCAGTTCTTCCCGCAGTAAAAGCATATTTGTTACATCTGCTTTTATTTGCGCCGTTACCTCCGGTATGGTTTGCCTGCTCTCTGCCATACGCTTGCCGGTAATTTTTTGTATATTTGTTAACGGTACAGCCATATCCGCCCTGGTTACACCAGCATTCCGGGAGCCGGAAGAAAACAGCGCTCCGGCGGGTAAGCTGGTTATGGCAGATGCGGCTTTGAATGAAGTTGCTTCGACCGAAGTTGCTTCTACAGAAGCGGCTTCGACCGAAGCCTTGTTGATTTCGCCGAATTTTCCTGTTGGGACAATTGCATTGAGCTCAATGCCGCGCTCTTTTGCTAATGCCCTTGCCGCAGGGGTCGCCATAATGCCATAAATTGCAGCGGATGCCAAATCGGCGGAAGCTGATCCTGCTGCCTTCGCTGCTGCCCCGCTTGCTGCATTGTTCGGCATCGCTCCTGGCAACGCAGCAGGCGGCGTGTCCTGTGCTTTACTTTGCCTCGTTTCCGCAGCGTCAGCCTGGAACGCTCCGCCTTGCGGTGCAGCTTCGCCAGCTTCCCCCACCCATGCAATAACTTTGGTAACAGGGACTGTTTCGCCGGCCTGGTTCAGGATTGCCAATATGGTACCGCTATAATCTGATTCCAGCTCCATGGTTGCTTTGTCTGTCTCGATGAGCGCTACAACATCGCCTTTTGCTACCTTGTCGCCAATTTTTATTTTCCATTCGAGTATTATACCTTCTTCCATTGCCATGCCTGTTTTTGGCATGATGATTGAATTAGCCATGTAAAAACCGCCTCCTGGCAGGAAATATACATAATAACATTATAATATTATTATGTTATTACAACATTGATTCTATTGCCGCTGTTATTTTTTCTTCTGTAGGCACTACCTGCGCCTCAAGGTGAGGGTTGTAAGGTATCGGCACATCAAGGCCGCCAAGACGGCGTATTGGTGCATCAAGGTAGAAGAAAGCGTCGCTGTCTGCGATAACGCTTATAATTTCCCCGCCAAAACCGCCTGTTTGCGGCGCCTCGTATACGACAAGGCATTTACCTGTTTTTTTAACCGAGCTTACCAGCGTCTCCCTGTCCATGGGAACGAGCGTCCGCAGATCTACCACTTCCGCATCTACACCCCTGGTGTTTGCCAGTTCTTCTGCAACCTTAAGGCAACGTGGCACCATACGCCCATACGTAATGACAGTTAAATCTTTCCCTGCCCTTTTTACATCTGCTTTACCCAAAGGTATATCATAGTCTTCTTCCGGCACCGGGCCTTTGGTACGGTACAGCAATTTTTGTTCCAAAAACACAACGGGGTTTGGATCATATATTGATGATTTTAAAAGCCCCTTTGCATCGTAAGGTGTAGACGGTATTACAACTTTTAGTCCGGGGATATTGGCAACCCATGCTTCGGGGCTCTGGCTATGCTGTTCTGCCGCGCCCGTTCCGGAACCGGCCGGCGCACGGAGTACCATGGGTACCGACCCCTGGCCGCCGAACTGGAAACGGTTTTTTGCCCCCTGGTTAATAAGCTGTTCCATGGCAAGGGTAATAAAATCACTGAACATTATTTCCATTATGGGAAGCAGCCCTGTCATCGCGGCGCCTACCGCGCAGCCGGTAATAGCAAGCTCTGTAATTGGCGTGTCAAGGACACGGCCTTCGCCGAATTCTTCTATCATGCCGCGGGAAACGCCGAACGCGCCGCCATAAACCCCAACATCTTCGCCCAGCAGGATGATACGCTTGTCCTTCCGCATCTCCTCGCACATTGCCTCTCTTATCGCATCCGCATAGGTTATTTCCCTCATGGTAAAACAGCCTCCTTGCTGCCAATATATTCTCTGCTAAAGTACATACCCGTTCTTGTGTTTTTCGTTCCGCATATCGCCTTCCGCAAAAACATCGTCAAATATCCTTTCAATGGATAATTCGGGGGAGCTTTCGGCAAAGCGCAGGGCTTCGGCAACGTCTTCCTCTGCCTGCTTTTCGATTGCCTCCAGCTCACTTTTAACAAAAACTTTTTCCTTTAGCAAATATTCCCGGTAACGCTTAATGGGGCATTTTTCTTTCCATGCGTTTACTTCTTCCTTGGTACGGTACAATTGGGGGTCGCTTTTGGAATGGCCCATCCAGCGGTAAGTATTAAGTACCATAAGCATGGGGCCGTTTTTAAGAACATATTCCCTTGCTTTTTTTGTTTCCTCATAAATTAAAAGAATGTCGTTGCCATCCAGGGCGATCCCCTTCATCCCATAAGACGAAGCGCGGATAGAGATATCATCTATATGCATTGATTTGTTTACATGGGTGGACATGCCGTAATAGTTGTTGGTACAGACAAACAAAAGGGGGATCTGCCAAACCGAAGCAAGGTTCAGCGACTCATGGAATGCGCCTTCGTTGGAAGCACCGTCGCCGAAAAAACTTACTGTAATGTTGGGCCGCTTAAAGTATTTCTGGGAAAGGGCCGCCCCCGTTGCGACGGGGATGCCCCCACCCACAACGCCGTTAGCCCCAAGGCTGCCCACGGAAAAGTCGGCAATATGCATGCAGCCGCCCTTCCCCTTGCAATAGCCGGTCTCCTTGCCAAGGAATTCGGCCATCATCTTTTTAATGTCCATCCCTTTGCCAATCGCCTGGTTGTGCCCGCGGTGGGTCTGGGTGATCATATCCTCTTTTTCAAGTGCGGCGCAGACCCCGACCCCGGTCGCTTCCTCGCCAATGCAAAAATGGGCAGTCCCATGGACTTTCCCTTCGACAAAAAGCCGGGCCGCCGTTTCTTCAAAATTCCGGGTCTGTACCATTTTTAGGTACAATTCCCCATGTTTTTCTTTGGGAAGTTTCATGTTTATAGTATGAGATAGTTTATAAAATTTGTCAAATGGTAAATTTAATGAATTTTTCTTTACAATTGACAGGAAAAAGCTTATGGCGCACACATTTTTTGTGCTTTTAAATTTTCAATATCAGACGCCATAATAAAGGTGGTGAATGGGGTGCTTTACTAAAGGGTATATCCGGTGAGCCTGTAAATTCCGGAAACAGATTTTTCCCCCTTTGCCTTTCAAAAACAGCTATCCAAAAGCCAAAAAAAACTATACATTATTAAGAAGGAAAATACGTGAATATTGTCATTCTGGATAGTGCGTTTAAACATGATATTACCGAAGATAGAATACTATCATGTTTGTTTAATGCCAGGGGTGATAAACTGCTGGATGATCAACCTCCAAAACGTCTGTTGGCAGGCTTTGATAACCTGGGAAACGCACTTGAGATTATTGCAATTGAAGATGATGAACATGAATGTTTGATGGTGATTCATGCAATGGAACTTAGAAAACAATTTTATTATTTGCTGGAGAGTAATTAAATGGAGTATAGCAAAATTGACCTTGAACGTATAGTTGACGAGGTAGTTACCGCAGAAGAGCAGGGAAAAACGCGGAATGCTACAAAGCAGGAAACGATGATTGTCCGTCTTGCTGCTCTCAGCGCAATTGTAAAAAAAATGCAATCAATAGTTGAGAATGACAAAGAACTAATTGGGGTCTAAAAAGAGCCTAAAGCAAATACCATATTCCTACTCTGCGCCAGATTGCCTGCCATGTAGTATATTCTCACTTTATTTCCATAGTGTAATTCCTTTCATAAAAAAGTTAACTCCTCTATGGTTTTTTTCTTCCTATTGTGATATAATATATAAAAAACATCACTGGAGGAAAAAATGAGTTGGCTTCAAGAAGTTTTTAAGGTAAAAAAACCTGTTATCGCGATGTGCCATTTGCAGGCTATGCCGGGGGATCCCCGGTATGATCACAAAAAAGGCATGGGCTGGGTTGTAGAAAGGGCTCGCACGGACCTAATGGCCCTGCAAAAGGGGGGTGTGGATGCTGTTATGTTTTCCAATGAATTCAGCCTGCCCTACCTTACCAAAGTTGATCCGATCACTTTTACATCTATGGCCAGGATTATTGGCGAGCTGAAAAAAGAAATTACCGTACCATACGGGGTTAATGTATTGTGGGACCCTGCCGCTTCGATAGATCTTGCCATGGCTGTTGACGCCTGCTTTGTCCGGGAGATATTTACCGGTGTTTATGCCTCTGATTTTGGCCTTTGGAATACAAATGCCGGGGAAGTAATCCGGCACCAATACAGGATTGGCGCCCAGAATGTAAAACTCCTCTTTAATATTGTCCCCGAAGCTGCAGTATATCTGGGAACCAGAAAATTCGAAGACATTGCAAAATCTACGGTATTTAATTACCTTCCGGACGCCCTGTGCGTTTCGGGATTAACCGCCGGGACGGAAACAGATGCGTCTACCTTAAAAATGGTAAAAGAGGCAATCGGGGAGACCCCTGTTTTTGCCAATACCGGGGTAAGGCTTTCAAATATTGAACAGCAGTTGTCTGTTGCCGATGGAGCAGTTACGGGCACCACATTTAAAAAAGACGGTGCATTCTTTAACCCGGTAGATGAAACACGGGTAAAGGAATTTATGGACAAGGTTAAGGATTTTAGGAAGACCCTTTAAAAATTACAGGCAGAGGCTGCAATGGATAAGCGCTGGCAAAAACTTGGCGAACTTCTTGTTAACTACTCAACAAAAGTAAAAAAAGGGGAAAGGGTCATGATCGCAATGATCGAGCCAGATACCTTCCCGCTTGTGGAGGCGGTTTACCGTGCTGTTATTAAGGCCGGTGCTTTTCCCCAGGTGCAGTTTTTATCGGAAACACTGCGGCGTTCGCTTTTATGTTACGGCAATCAGGAACAGGTAGAATGGGTCCCGGAAATCGAAGCATACGGAATGGACTGGGCCGACGTATATATCGGCCTCCGCGGGGCCCATAACCTTTTTGAACTGCAGGACATCGATGCGGAAAAGCTTGCCGCAAATCAAAAAGCAAACGGCATTATCTCGTCTCTGCGCTGGGAAAAAACCCGCTGGGTTGTTATCCGGGTACCCAACGAAAGTTTTGCACAGGCCGCCGAGACAGACCTTGAAACAATCATGGACATGTTTTTCGATTCCTGTTTTCTTGATTGGGAAACAGAAGTTAAGACCTGGGAAAACTGGTCGGCCACGCTTCGTAAGGGGAAAGAAATACGGGTTACCGGGGCAAAGACAGACCTTTCTTTCTCTGTAGCAGGGCGTAACTGGGTGCCTTATGGTGGGATTACCAATATGCCTGATGGGGAGATCGCGACCGCCCCGGTAAACGGCACGGAGAACGGCATGATTTATTTTGAGCTTCCCGCTGTGCTTGGCGGCCGCCTGGTAAAAGACCTTACTTTGGCCTGGGAAAAGGGGGAATTGATTAGGGCAGAATCGTCTACCGAACAGGATTTTCTGCGATCAATTCTTGACAGGGACGAAGGGGCAAAAAAAATCGGTGAGTTTGCCCTGGGGACCAACCCAAAAGTAACCCGTTTTGCCAACGATATTTTAATAGACGAAAAAATGGCCGGCACGGTACACATTGCCATGGGCAGGGCTTACCCTGAATGCGGCGGGACCAATAAATCTGCGATACATTGGGACATCATCAAGGACACCAGAAAAGATGGGGTAGTTTATCTTGATGGCAAGGCAATTTTGGAAAAGGGGAAAATAACCCTGTAAAAGGAGCGGCACATGGAATTATTTCTGGGTATTGATGTTGGGACAAGCGCGGCCAGGGGCGTAATTACCGATATTACAGGGAAAATTCTTGCAGACGCCCGCTGCCCCCATGAGGTTTCCATGCCCCACCCTGGCTGGGTTGAACAGGATGCCGACAAAGTCTGGTGGAACGATTTACTGGAAATAACCGGCGCCCTCCTAAAAACACCCGGGATAAATCCTGCTTTTATAAAAGCAATTGGCATAAGCACCATTTGCCCCTGCGTCCTGCCTGTGGACAAGGCCGGGAAACCGCTGCGCCCCGGCATACTCTACGGAATAGACAGCCGGGCCGGGGCAGAAATAAAACAGCTGGAAGATCGTATCGGGAAAGAAAATATTTTTAAGATGACAGGCCAGTACCTTTCTTCCCAGTCATGCTGCCCGAAAATTCTGTGGATAAAAAATAACGAGCCGGAAGTATATGAGAAGACAGATTGTTTTTTAACCGGCCAGGGTTACCTTGTTTATAAACTTACCGGCAATTACAGCCTCGACATATACGATGGCATGGCCTATGCCCCTTTGTACGACCTCCGCAAAAAACGCTGGGATCCAACATATCAATCAGAAATTACAGAATTATCACGGCTGCCTGAATTAATCTGGACAACAGATATTGCAGGAAAAATAACAGCAGAGGCAGAAAAAATTACCGGCCTTAAGGAAGGCACGCCTGTTATCTGCGGCACAGCCGATGCGTTGTCGGAAGCGATCTCCGTTGGCCTTCATAAAGACGGCGATATGATGATGATGTACGGGTCAAGCAATTTTTACATTATGAGGACAGAAAAGCTACTGCCGCAGGAAAATTCCTGGGCCAGTTATTTTGTTACCCCCAGGGCAGAACACCTTTTGGCAGGCGGCATGACCAGTGCCGGGAACCTTTTTAAATGGCTCCGCGAAACTTTCCCCGGCAGGGATTTCCCGCAATGGGAAGCGCTATCTGCGGAATCATCTCCGGGCGCGGGGGGCTTAACGCTGCTACCCTACTTTGCGGGGGAACGTACGCCAATCAATAACCCTAATGCGAAAGGAAACCTGTTCGGCATTACACTGCGTACAAAAGCAGGCGATGTGTACCGTGCTTTTCAGGAAGCATTGGGGTATGGGGTTAGGCATAACATCGAAACACTAAAAGAAAACGGGGTGGAGGCAAAACGTATATTTGCAATCGGGAGCATTGCAAAAAGCAGCCAGCTATTGCAGATAATCAGCGATATATCCGGCTGCCCGCAGCTTGTCGCAAAGGAAAAAGCAGGCGCATGCTATGGGGACGCTTTTATGGCAGCCCTTGGCGCAGGTTTTATTAACGATATTTCCGACATTGAAAAGTGGGTTGTATACGAGAACGAAATAACCCCCAACAGGGAAAACCGGGAACTATACGACAAAGGGTTTGAACGGTACAAAGCCCTGTATAAAGCGCTTGAACCATTTATGTAAAAAGTTCAGGTAAAAAGTATTTCCCAGTTAAAACCAAAAGTCTTGTTAAGGTCGACGTAGTAAAAATCCTTTTCTGGTGTTGATTTATCGAAAATTACATACACATTACAGGTCTTTTTCTTTGCCAGGGGCGCATGGTGCCAGGACAGTGGGTTAAATATAACCGCATCTCCCCTGGGAACAATAAAAGCCTTTACTGTTGCCGGGTCTGGCAACTCCGGGTTATTTTTATCGCTTAAAGCCGCGACAACAACAATTTCGCCGCATGCCACAAGAACTTCGCTGGTGTTTTTATGGTGTTCCAGGCCGTCTTCCCGCATGGTTTTCCTAAGTACGGTATTTACAATACTTATTGACGTTTCGCCATCAACTTTAATCTCCCCAAGGGCGTTCCAGAATGCAAAAACCTTGTTCCTTGAATCGGGTTTTCTGCTTTTTGCAGAAATATACTTCCCAAAGGGGGCAAAATTTTTAACCGTAGCTTTTACTGCTATTACCTTTTTAATTTGCATACAAACTCCTTAATTTACTCTTTTGATTCCTTTTGAACAACCATAATGCGTTTCCGTTCGTTGTATTTGGAAATTATAAAATTGATCACCATTATCAAAAGAAGGGCAAGCCCCCATAGCAGTTTTTTGGTAAACGCGGAAAACGCCAGCATTGTTAACCCGCTCTGGGTAAACTGGAGTATCATTATTCCCATTACAAGGCCGATTAAACTTGCAACGCCCCCCTTGGGGTCTGTCCCGCCAAGGACAGCTACCAAAATTGCCTGCAGGAGGTAATCTGTCCCATAGCCGGGGCGCATGGAATTGGCCCGGGAAAGCATTATCAATGACGAAATACCGGCGAGTATTCCTGTTAACATAAAAGTCCTTATTATAACCATGGTGTTGTTAACGCCGGAATACCGGGAAACCTGCGGGTTTGCCCCTATCATGTACATATTAAACCCAAGCCTTGTCCGCCTTAGAATGAACCCTACCAAAAATGCCATAATAACAAAAAGGTAAAATGGGACCGGGATATTAAAAATTGAACCGTTCCCTATAAAATCAACTTCTGCGGGGAACCCTGTAACGCTGTAGCCTTTTGTTAAAAGGATAGCGAGGCCCATCAGCAGCCCCTGGGTGCCCAATGTCGCAAGTATTGGCGGCACCCCCGCAACAGCAATCAGCGTCCCATTAAACAAACCGCAGAGCGCGGCGGTTACTATTACTACTACAACAACAAAGAATATAAGCGTACCGCCCGAATAAAGAGCGGACTCATTCCCCGCAACCAGAATCTTTGCAGCAAACACCCCGCAGATATTGGCAATTGCAACTACCGACAGGTCGATACCCCCAACAACCATCGAGAGCATCATAGCAACCGTTAATAAGCCGAATTCCGGAAACTGGGCAAGCATGTTACGGAAGTTCCTGGTTGTTGGGAACCGCGAAGGGCTGAGCGTAGAAAACAGGATAAACAGGCCAATCATTAAAATAAACAAGGTAATGTTTTTTGCCTGCCCGGCAAAAAAAGTACTTATAAACTCAGGCGTTGTTTTTTTCCCTTTTGAAGTTGTCATCTGATTCCCCCAACACCTTTCATCAATTTAAGTTTATTCTGCACATTTGTTATTGTTACGCCTATGACGATGATTAACCCTACAAAGAAATCCTGCCAGTAGGAGGAAAGGCCAATCAAAACAAGGTTTTTCTGCAGGATCATGATCATTGCTACCCCAAGCATGGTACCGGTTAGGGTGCCCGTACCCCCGGTAATCCTTGCCCCGCCCAAAACAACGGCGGCAATAACAATCAGTTCCGTACCAATCAGGTACATGGGGTTTGCATAAACGATCAGGCTTATGTGCATAATGCCCATAATCCCCGCAAGGAAACCGGCATAGCAGTAAATAAAGAACTGGATTTTATGCAGGTTAAACCCTGCCCTCTTTGCAGCCTCCGGGTTCCCGCCAACAGCATAGATACCGCGCCCTATCATGGTAAAACGCAAAATAAACCAGGTAAGAAGGAGGAGCGCAATAAGGATAATAATAAATACCGAAAGCCCCTGCGGCGTCCCGTCGGGCAGCGACCATTTTATTACATTCATCGTCCCAAAATCCTTAAAACACTGCGGAAGGTCCCCGACATTGTAGGATTTTGTCCCGACAAATTCCGCCATTGCGCCGTGGAAAAGGCTTGCCGTCCCCAGTGTCGCTATAAGGACAGGTATTTTGAATATTGACACAAATACCGCATTAATTGCGCCCATACCTATGCCCAGTGCAATGGCAACGGCAAAAGCCACAAAAATATTGTTTATCCCTGTCGCAAGCAGGAAGCGTGTCGCCATATACTCCGAGCAGATTGCCACAGCGGTACATGATACATCTGTCCCCCCGGAAAGAAGGACAATAAACACCCCGATTGCGAGGATCGCCGTACCGCAGGTGGTTTTTATCATTACGGTAAAATTATCCAGGGTAAGGAAAACAGGGCTTGCAATTGTAAGCGCAATGCAAAAAACAATTAAAACAAGGGCAAGGTAGGTCTCGTTGTGGTTAAAAAGTTTTTTTATATTCATCCCACTGCCCCCTCCAGAACAGTTTTCCTGCTCACCAGGTCAAACAATTGCTCCCCGCTAATATCAATGCTGTTTTCTATTTCCTTTGTTATCCGCCCTTCGGACATTACCAGAACCCTGTTGCAATTATCCAGGATCTCCGGGATTTCGTCGGAAATCATTATAATTGACATACCGTCCCTGGCAAGGCCCCGTATAACTTCGTGAATATTGTGTTTGGAGCCTATATCTATGCCGATTGTAGGGCCGTCCAGTATAAATACCTTCGGTTTTGTCGCAAGCCATTTGGCAAGCACGACACGCTGTTGGTTGCCGCCGGAAAGGCTGGATGCGGGGTACCGGTGGGCACCTGTTTTTATGGCAAGCTTTTTTATCCAGTCATTTTTTTCTGTATCCATTTTGCTTTTTACCAGTATTTTAAAACGGTTTAAAAGCTTGTTCAGTACAGTTATGATTATATTATTCCCTATAGACTGTTCGGCAAAAAGACCCTGGGTAAGGCGGTCTTCCGGCAAATAGGCAATCCCGGCAGCAATTGCATCCTGTGGCGAATTAATTGTTATACTTTTTCCATTAATCGCAATTTCGCCGGAGTCCGGTTTATTTAACCCGAATATTGACAGGGCTACTTCTGTCCTGCCCGAACCAAGAAGGCCGGTAACGCCAAGTATTTCCCCTTTTTTTAAATCAAAGCTGATGCCGGAAAACTGCCCTGCCTTGCTTAACCCCTTTACGGAAAGGACAGGCTCTGCAGTATCGTTAAAGCGGTAAGGCTCGACTTTAAAATTCTGCCCGGTCATCAGGAATACCATTTTGTCGTTGTTCAGTTCTGCCGCTGGGTATACTCCTATTTTTTTCCCGTCTTTAATAATGGTAACACGCTCGGCAATTTCGAATATTTCGTTAAGCTTATGGCTTACAAATAAAACGGCTATCCCTTTTTTCTGTAATTTTGCAATTACTTCGAAAAGGTGGACAACCTCGTCCCTGGTAATAGCCGAAGTAGCTTCGTCCATAATAATTAGTTTTGCGTTCTGCGTAAGCGCCCTGGAAATGGCAACAATCTGCCTGCGGGCTATTGACAGGTTTTCTACCCTTTCGTACAAATCTATTTCTTCGCCGATTTCTTCGAGCGCTTTTTTTGCTTCCCGGTAAATTTTCTTCCAGTCGATTACCTGATAGTTCAATTCCAGCATCTGGTTCATTGCAATATTTTCTGCGACAGTCATATTGGGAAAAAGCGAAAGGTCCTGGTAGATAATCTGGATGCCGGACCGGATCGATTCAATAGCATTAATATTTTTTAATTCAGCGCCATTAATGGCAACTGTCCCCGAGTCGGGTTTATAAATACCCCCGATAATTTTTATGAGTGTAGATTTTCCCGAACCGTTTTCGCCAACCAGGCAGTGGATTTCGCCTTTCCCGATTGAAAGGTCTACATTATCCAGAGCCTTAACACCTTCAAAAGTCTTTGTAATATTTTTAACTTCCAGGAACATATCAGCCATACACTTCTCCGCTGAAAAAATACAGGGGAACGGCAACCGTTCCCCTGATAATCAAGAAAAACTAGAGCTTATAGCTGCCGTCGGGGTTTCTCCATTCGCCAAGGTTGTTTTTGTTTACATCAACCCAGGCTGCGCCGTAGAGGACAGGGACGCCGTGTTCGTTGTTTTGAATTGTTACGCTTTCATAGCCCTTCGCGCCAAGGTTTGCGCCAACACTTATGGTTTCACCCTTAAGGGCTTTGTATGCAGCATCGGCAGTCGCATAAGCCGCATCAGCAGGGACCCAGAAATGGAGGGAAATAGCAGCGCCATTTTCCAGATAATCGCCGGCTACAGAAGGAAGGCAGGTGCCAAAAGCAGCCACGCGGCCGATAAGCCCGCGCTCTGTAATTGCCCTTGCAACGCCGGGCATTGTGCTCATGGCAGACCCCATTAAGGCTTTTACATTGGGGTTGGCCTGGAGAAGTTCCATTGCCCGCTGATAAGCCATCTGCTGGTCTTCATGCTCTTCGATCCTGGTCTGGGCAAGTACAAGCCCGGGGTATTTTGCTTTTGCCTGGGCTTCTTCGCCGTCTACCCACTGGTTGTGGGTCGGGGATGTAAGGAACCCGACGAAAGGCTGCCAGAGCCCCTGGCCGCCCATCCAGTCTGCCATTACGTCCATCATGTGGGCGCCGTATGCAGTGTTGTCAAATGCTTCAACATCGTAGTCCGCATCGGACTGGGTCCCGGCTTCGTGGGTCAGGACTTTAATGCCCTGTGAACGGGCACTCCTGAATGCGGGTACCAGAGACGCTGGGTCATTGGGTACTACAAGTATGGCGTCTACGCCCTTGGCAATCAGGTCATTTACCAATGCAACCTGTGCTGCAGGGTCTGCGGTAGAAGCCCCGATTTGATAGGCATTTACATCCGCATGTGCGTCATTAAAGCGGGTCATACCCACTCTGGTGCTGTCAAACCATGCAACGCCTTCCAGTTTAACAACCATTACGATTTCATACTGCTTTTCGCCGCCGCCGCCGGCAGAGCTGCTGCCGCCGCTTCCGGAACAAGCGGTACAGCCAACGCAGGCTGCAAGTATGGCGCTTACAATAAGCAGGACAATCAACGTTTTTTTCATTCAGGCCTCCTGATATATTTTGGTTATCTTATCATAACACGCAGTTGGCAATTGTCAAGTACCAGTTTTACATTTGTAAAAAACCAAAAATGCAAAATTTAACTGTAAAAATACCAAGGGTACCGCTAAAAACAATAGTTTTTGGAGCTGATCCGCTAACTTAGCGTCCCGGCCAGCCGCCTGGACTCGTCTTTTAGAGCATGGTATGTCGCTTCGTACTGGTGCACGTATTCTTTGTATATTTCCGTATTCCCGGGGTTCGGGGTAATTGTTTTCCCTTTACGAACCATCGCCGCGGCAGCGCTGTTCATGTCTTTATACCAGCCGGCGCCAACCGCCGCAAGAATCCCCGAACCCAGCGAAACGGCGTTCTGATCTTCCGGGATCATAATCGGTTTACCGGTAACATCCGCGTTTATCTGCATCCACAGATCGCTTTGCGTCGCCCCGCCGCATGCAATAATCTCGTCGATGCGGAAATGCTGCTCCATTAAATTCAGGATAACCTGCGTCCCGTACACAACGCCTTCCATGATAGCCCGGAAAATATGGGCCGGGCCGTGTTTAAGGGTAAGCCCACGGATAACACCGCGGCTTGACGGGTCTACCCAGGGGGTCCTGTTGCCCTGCCAGTGCTCCAGGACAACAAGTCCTTCCGAGCCGGGAGCTATCCTGGCGGCGTCTTCGTTCATAATATCGTAAAGGTGGCAGCCGCGTTTTTCTGCACGTTCTTTTAAACCTGTATTAATAAAATTGGACATAAACCATTTCATGATCGAACCGGTGGAAATTTGCCCCGCTTCCACAGTCCATGTGTCGGGGGCAAGCGCGTCGGGGAAACTGCCAAAGAGCCCCTTTACATGAAGCTCCCTGTCCGAAAGGCCAATCTGCAGCTGGGAAGACCCTGTTATAAGTGCAAGCTGCCCTGGCCGCAAGGCGTTAACGCCAATTAGCCCTATATACGCATCGGCGCCGCCGCCTGCCACCGGGATGCCTTTTGTAAGTCCCGTAGCTTCTGCCATTTCGGAAGTAAGCCCGCCGACAACTTCGCCGAGCTTTACAACCCGCTTTGGGAGTTTGCTTTCTATGTCATCGAGCCCTACTTTATCGTAAAGGGAAACTGCGCGCCCCCCTTCCCGGAAATTATAAAACCAGCGTATCGAAGTTGTATTGATATTGGCGGTAAGCTCGCCGGTTAACCTGTACGCCAGCCAGTCCGGGTGGTCAAAAATCACCGATGCCTGCCTGTAGACCTCCGGCTCGTTCCGCTTAACCCACAGGACTTTGCAGGGGAACCATTCCGGGGATACCTCCCCATAGCCGGTATATTTTAACGCGCCGTCGCCGCAGGCGGCAATTTCCCTTGCCTCCCCTGCGCCGCGTATATCCATCCACATTACAGCGTTCCGCAGCGGCTTCCCGTTTTTGTCCAGGAAAATTACCGTGCAGGAAGTACCATCGAGCCCAATACCTTTTACCAAAGAAGGGTTTATATTCGACGAGCTAATTGCGTTCCGGATTGATTCAACAAGCGATTTTTCCCATTCGCCTATGTCCTGTTCGCCCCAGCCGGGGTGAAGGTGGATATTTTTATTTTCGCTTACACCAAAGCCAATACAATGCCCTGCAGCGTCATATACACCGGTCCTTATGCTTTCTGTCCCGGCATCAATCCCCAACACATAATCTGCCATGACTGCCCTCCTTTTCTGTAATTGGTGTTTCTTTAAAACTGTTAATCGTGCGCGGGGTTTTTCCGTACTTTTTCTATTGATTTTGAAACGGAATCTTTTAAAGTTTTTGCAAAATGCGTTTCGCCCATTGCCTGGGACGCATACTGGGTACCCAAAAGCGACACCCGGTAAAGCGGTTTTACCGCATTCAGCGCCATGGCGGCCATGTCTACAACACAGGTTTCACAGCGGCAAATTTGCCCTTTATAGGCGCCAAGCTGCTTCCCCAATTCCTCGATTACCAGTTTTTCCGATTCGTTTTTTAAAATATCAAAATCATATTCATCAATAAACGCCATCAAATTCCCTCCATTACAATAATAGCACTATTGATAGCCTTTTGCCAGAGATTCAAAACGGGCATATTTTGGTATAAAAACTATATCCACTTTCCCCACAGGCCCATTCCGCTGTTTGGCAATAATAAGTTCTGTTTTGCCTTCGGCGCCTTTGCCCTGCCTGGGGTCGTTTTCCCGCTCGCGGTGGAGGAACATAACCAAATCCGCGTCCTGTTCGATTGAACCAGATTCGCGTATATCTGCAAGGTTTGGCTGCTTGCCCTCGGCATCACGCCGGAGCTGGGACAAGGCCACTATGGGGATTTGCAGTTCCCGCGCCAGGCTTTTAAGCGAGCGGGAAATTTCTGCTATCTGTTCATGCCTGGGTATATCGCGGTTTTCCGAGGTAATGAGCGTTATATAATCTATAAACAGAATTTCTATTTTATGCTGAAAATGCAGGCGGCGGGCCATTGCGCGCAGCTCCATTAGTTTCATGCCGGGCGTATCGATTATATAGAGGGGCGCTTCGTAGAGCCGTTCCGCAGCATGGTAAATTTTTGCCCTTTCGCTTTCCGAAAAAAAGCCTTTGCGTATCTTTTCCGACTCTATCCGTGACTCCGAAGAAAAGAGCCTTAATACCAGGGCAATATCGGACATTTCCAGGGAGAAAAAAGCGGCGGGGATTTTCTTGTCTATTGTGATGTGGGATGCCATGGTAAGGGCCAAAGCTGTTTTCCCCATCGACGGCCTTGCGCCAATAATGGACAGTTCGGAATTCTGAAAGCCGGAAGTCATATTGTCCAGGTCGTCAAAGCCGGATGGTATCCCGGTATAGTTTGTTTTTGACTTTGAAAGTTCCTCCAGCCGTTCAATTGCCTTGTTGACAAGCTCCCGGGTGCTTTTGAATGTAGTACGCAGGCGATCTTCGCCCAGTTCCAGGATACGCTGCTGGGCTTCTTCCAGGATCATCCGGCCTTCTGTCGATTCATCGAAGGAGCGTGTGCTGATTTCTGCAGAAAGGCGTAGCATTGCCCGCCTTAATGAACAGTCCTGGACCAGGGCGGCATAATGCTCGATATTGGCGCTGGAGGGCACCGCATTGGTAAGGGATGCTACATACGCAGGGCCGCCGGCAGCGTCAAGTTCGCCCATCTGCCGGAGCTCTGCAACCACGGTAATAATGTCGGCTTTCTGCTGCCCCTGGCTATGAAGGCGCAGCACCGCCTTGAACACGCGCTGGTTCGCGGTGGAATAAAAATCATCGGGGCGCAGATATTCTAAAGCGCTGTCTATTGCGTCATTATCCAGTAATATTGCGCCAAGGGCAGCCTGCTCCGCTTCTTCGTTGTGCGGCGGAACCTTGTCCTTTAACGGGGCTGCCATATACTATACGGGGACGCTGCTGCCTGCTGAATCTTCCGCTGCAGAAGGGGCTGTTTCCGTTACAGGCGCATCAGTTGTTTCTGCGACAGATGTTTCGGCGGCAAATGTTTCGGCGGCAGTTGCCTCGCCGGCTGCGGTTTCTGCTGCAGCATCCGCGCTCTGCGCTTCTTCTGCCTGGGGCGTTTCCATTCTCTGGTGGTCGCGCCTGCCGCGGCGGGCTGGGGCGGAAGGAGTTTTTGTTTCTGTCTTTACCGGCTGGCCTTCGATGGAAACAGAACATTCCGCGGCAGCGTTTTCGTAGAGCTTGACGGTAATTTTATATTTACCGACGCTTTTAATGGTATTGCCGGGAATTTCAATCTTTTTCCTTTCAACCTGGAAACCGTTTCTGGCGAGCTCCTCGACTATGGTCTGGGTTGTAACAGCGCCGTATAGTTTACCGTTCTGCCCTGCCGGCATTACCAATACCATGGAAAGCGCCTCCAGTTTTTCCTTAAGGCCGGCAGCGTCCTGCCTTTTAAGCGACTTGCGTTCTTCGATTTCCCCGCGGCGGCTTTCAAAAAGTTTTTGTGTTTTTTCGTTAAAAGGGAGCGCTATCCCCCTGGGGAAAAGATAATTGCGCGCATAGCCTTTTGCGACATCTTTTACATCGCCTTCTTCGCCAAGCGTAGCCAGGTCTTTGTTTAAAATTACCTTCATAACCGAACTCCATACATTAAAATATTCGATACAAGAGCGAGTAACCCGCCCTTCATTCCCGGAGTAGGAACGATCGAAAACCGCAAACTGCGGTATTTTTATAGTCCAGGGGGCCGTGCCCCAAAAAACCTACTGCTGTTTCGGCGCCCGGAAAGGCACCCAATTTTCTGCAATACCAAGTATAACGATCAGGGCCAGCATTACCATATTAACCTGCGGCCGGAAAAACAGGATGATAATGCCCACATTTATTAATATGCGGGGCAAAGGCGGGATCCGTAAAAGAAAATGCATAAGGATCGCCCCGCCCTGAACCAAAAACATTGTAGCAGAAAGGACAAGGACATTCCACCCTGCAATTTCCAGAATTCCAATATTTACTGTTTTTCCCAGAAGTACCGCCCCAAGGGACAATGAAAGTACCCAGATTAAAAAAAACGGCGCATGAAAGTTAAGGAATTTATTTGCTTCCCCGGCCTGGCTGCGCCGGAAAAAGCGGCTAACCAACAATGCAAATTGGCGGTTTATCCACCAAAAAACCAGACAGGAAAGCGGTATGCCCCCGCGGATTACCAAAGATGCCATCCCGGCAATGGTTTCTTCCAAAGTTTGGCCAATACCTTCGCTGTTCCCGGGTATAGACCCAAGGGCTTCCAGCTGGCGCGCGATAACAGCCTGCATCCCTGTATCGTTCACCATCCTGATAAAATACGGCAGGAAAACCAAAATACAAAAACAGGCACCTATAGCCATACGGTACGGGATTTGCTCCAGCATCATAAACCTGCCCGGCGGTACATTTATCCAGGTAAAAACAAGGATCATCGCCGAGTAATAAAAGATATTCCACTGGAGCAAAACCGGGTCTGCACCAAAGTAAATATTAAAAATAAAAGATGCACCTGCATTTATAGCAACAGCCAGTATTGCTGCAACCCATGCAAATTTTCTGTTGCAGAAAAAAGCAGCAATGCCAACAGGGAATAAAAAAAGAAAGAGTAAAAAACCTGTTTTAAAGCAGGCTACACTGGCCGCAGCGCACAAAAACGCTATTATTGCCTGCTGTATGCCCCCATTTTTGGCGGGGTCGTCTTTCTCTTGCAGTACCGGCGCAGATTCCGCATTGCCGGGCCAGGGCGCTTCTTCCGGTAAATTCTCTGGAGGTCCCACCGTTCACTATTCGGCTACAAACGGCAGCAGAGCAATAAGGCGGGCCCGCTTAATGGCCACAGCCAACACCCTTTGATGCTTGGCACAGGTACCGGTAATGCGGCGCGGCAGAATTTTCCCGCGTTCGGTAATAAACTTGCGCAGTACATCGGCGTCTTTATAGTCTATCTTCATTTTTTGGGTACAAAACCTGCATACCTTTTTCTTGAAATAAACTTTGCCTTTGCTTCTCCCGGTTTTCTCGTCTATGTCCCTGCCGTCCATCTGCATATCCATATTACGGTCAAGGCGGCTTCCCCGTTCTTCCATGTATTTTTCGTCAGACATCCTTTAACTCCTTAAATAACCCAAACTTTTCCCAAAAACAGGCAGTAAAATTAACTTACCCTGCATCAGAAAGGTATATCGTCTGTAAAACCGTCGCTGTCGTGATCGCTGCCCGGGCCGCTATCCTGCCGGCCCCCGCCATAGCCTGTATTCCCGGCACTGGCGCCGCCGCGCGGGCCTCCGCCGGAATGCGAACCGTCATTTGCGCCCCCGCCCAAAAGCTGGATATTGTTGGCGACAATTTCCACCTTGGAACGGTTCTGCCCGTCCTGCTCCCAGCGGTCCTGCCGGAGCTCGCCATCGACCCCTATCTGCTTCCCTTTTACCAGGTATTGATTAAGGGTTTCCCCCTGCCGGCCCCAGAGCACAATGTCGAAGAAATTAGGCTCGTCAACCCACTGATCGCCCTGTTTCCGGCGACGGTTAACCGCTACAGAAAATTTGCAGACAGCCTGGCCGCCTGCGGTATATTTTAATTCGGCGTCCCTTGTAAGCCTGCCTACAAGCACTACATGGTTAATGTCAGCCATCTTGTTCCTCGGCTTTAACGAACAGGTAACGCATAAGGTTGGCGTTTAGCTTAAAAATCCTGTCCAGGGCAGCGATTTTTGCCGGATCTGCCTTTATAATAAAGAGCAGGTAACGGCCCCGTTTCCGTTTGTTGATATCGTAAGCCAAATCCCTGTCCCCAATTTCGTTGGTTTTAAGGATTTCCGCCCCCTGGGCGGCGAGATCGTTTAAAACGGTTTCTTTTCCGGATTTGTACAGGTCTTCTTCCAGCGGGAAGATGACTGTCAGCTCGTACTGACGCATGTGGTCCTCCTTACGGACTAAATTGGAAGCACCCGCAAAGGGCGCCCCAAAGAGGTTAATTTACCCTAACAAATCGGAAAATCCTTGTCAATACCTGCCCAATAACTGCCGAAATTCGAAGTGATGAATAAGCATATCAATTTTGAAGACAATATCTTTGTTTTAAACCTTAGGATCAGGATGATTCAGGACCTATTAATCCTGGACACCGACACAAAACTTTTTTTACATAAAACCCTGGACGATCTTGATTTTATCAATTCAAGCCTTAACACCCTGCTTTCCAGCCTAACGGGGAATTCCCGCTTAATAGAGCGCGACGAACAGTTCCACAACCTCCTGGAAACAGAGCGCCAGTATTGCGAAGTCCTTAACGAAATGGACCACAGCGAAGGCAATATTTCCGCGATCCAGTACCCCGAATTACGCGAACAGATTAACATTTTTTTAAGCCGTTCCCAGGACAGGCAGAATTCCATTAATGAACTGATAGTAGAATCAAAACACCTTGCGCTTGAACCTGTTGTAAGTTACGACGAGCTCCACGAACTGCTAAGCCGCTAATGCTTAGGGTAACGGGCGGGGTTCTTAAAGGCAGGACAATTTCCGTCCCCCCAGGCATAATCCGGCCCGCGATGGACAGGATGCGGGAGTCTCTCTTTGCCGTATTGGGTAATTTGCACGGCGCATCCTTCCTTGACCTTTTTTCCGGTTCCGGGATAATTGCCCTGGAGGCTGCTTCAAGAGGCGCGGTGCATATAGAAGCCGTTGAAGCGGACAGGCAAAAACTTGCGTCCCTTATCAAAAACTGCTCAATATCCCCTGTCCGCATAAATTGCCATTGCCTGCCGGCAGAACTTTTTATACAACGCGCAGCGCATGCCTATGATTTTATTTTCTGCGATCCGCCTTTCCCGTATCAGCATAAGCATGATCTGGTTACAAGGATATTAAATTCCCGCCTTATGGGCAGTAATTCAATGCTGCTGATTCATTACCAGAAAAAAGAAAAAATAAACTTGCAAGAAAACGAATTATTTCTTGTGCAGCAAGATTCCAGGCAATATGGAAATTCTGTTGTTGATTTTTTTATAAAAACTTGATTGTTGAAGTATTATTTATTATATTCTTTTATATTTATAATCATTGATTTTTCTGAAGCTGTTGATTATACTTTGTAGGCAAGTATCAGGAAAAATGATGGATTTTAAAAAGGTCTTTGATCGTTTTGAAAAGCCGGAAGGTTTTATCAAAACAACAACAGGTCCTAACATCGACGGCAGTACAAAAGCGGCGCTTAACCGAAAGGGGAATGCGCTTTTTAATGCTGGGGATGCAGAAGGTGCCAGGCGGATCTTTTTAACCACAGGCTATTCAGACGGGTTGTCCAGGGTCGGGGATTACTACAAATCCCGGGGAAAAATGCTGGACGCACTCAGAATGTACTGGATAGCCCCTGATCGTACCAAAGCTGAACCACTAATCCAGCAGTTGTCAGAAATTATCAGGGCCTTTATTAAAGAAGAGGTTTCAGATGAGTGATGGCAGTACTGTATTTACCGTTTTGGAAGAGCAGGTAAATCTTTTTGACGAACAAAATGGCGAGAACGGCAATGTAACCGAAAAATCAGAGCCTGATATTTCCAATTTATCAAAACAGGGGTATCAGTTTTTACGCGAAAACAGGCTTGACGCTGCTTCCGATTGTTTTAAAAAGATACTCGATGTCGATATCTACAATAATTATGCCCTTGTCGGCCTTGGGGACGCAGCAAGAAAACAGGGATCCTGCCGCGATGCGGTAACATATTATATGCGCTGCCTGGAAAACCATCCCGGAAATAATTACGCGCTTTTCGGCCTTGCCGACTGCTACAAGACATTAAACCAGTTTCACAAGGCAATAGAAATTTGGGAACAATACCTGCTTCATGATGATAAAAATATTACCGTGCTTACCAGGGTTGCGGACGCTTACCGGAAGGTGCGTGATTTTAAACATTCAAAAGAAGTGTATTTAAAAGTTTTGGAAATGGAGACTTCCAATGCGTATGCGATTATTGGCCTTGGGCACCTGCACTACGATTTTAAGGAATACCAGAACGCCCTTTTTTACTGGCAAAAAATGCTTGAACTAAGCCACAATAATGTTGACATTCGCGTGCTTACATCTATCGGGAACTGCCACCGTAAATTAAAAACCTTCGAGAAGGGGATAAGCTATTTCGAAGAGGCCCTTGCCCGCGATCCCAATAACTTTTATGCGCTGTTCGGCCTTGCAGACTGTTACCGCGGCATGAACCAGCAGCAGAATTCCCTAAAATACTGGAACCGCATCCTTATGCAGGACCCCCGGAACAAGGTAATACTTACAAGGGCGGGAGACGCGTACAGAAACCTTGCCGAACATGACAATGCCAGTGATTATTACCGGCGGGCGCTGAATATAGAATTCGATACCTATGCAGTACTGGGTCTTGCCCTTGTTGCAAAATCGCAGAACAAATACCTTGAAGCGATTGAATCTTTAAGGCATCTTATTCAGCAGGACCCGCGCAATTTCCGGCTGTATATTGAGCTGTCTGATTGCTGGTACCGCAAAGGAGAAAAAACCCAGGCCATTGAAACACTTGGAGAATTCCAGAAACAGGGATACCGGAACGCAAAAGTTTCCGAACTCCTTGAATATTACAGAAACTAAAAAGCTCCCCCTTGCCGGCTTAACCATCCCGGAAATTGCCGCTGTTTTGCATAAAATCCCCGGTATCTCCGCCCCCCCCTACCAGGCCGGGCAGATTTTTTCCTGGATTGCAAAAGGCGCACAAAGTTTTGGCGAAATGACAAACATCCCAAAAGCGCTTGCGGGGAGGCTGGAAGAATACGCTACCGTAAGAAGTATAAGCCCTGTACAAAAATATGTGGATAAAGATAAAACAATAAAACTTGTCTTTGAATTGCCGGACGGGCCCCATATAGAATCTGTACTGCTGCCCATGGCGGCAGAAAAAAGCACTAAAGCAGAACAATACACAGCCTGCCTTTCGACCCAGGCTGGCTGCCCCATGGGCTGCGTGTTCTGTAAAACAGGCAGCATGGGGTTTTTAAGGGACCTTACTGCCGGGGAAATTACCGAACAGTTTTTATTTTTAAGCGATGAACTAAAAAACAGCCCCGTCAAAGGGAGGATATCCCATATAGTAGTTATGGGCATGGGCGAACCCCTCCTTAATTTAGTCGCCCTCCGCAAAGCGCTGGAAGTACTATGCGACCCCATGGGCGTTAATATTTCCAAACGCAAAATTACCGTTTCGACAGCGGGGGTTTACGGGGGAATTATTGACCTTGCAAATAACGGCCCAGGCATGGAGCTTGCCGTCTCCATTGCCAGCGCCAGGGACAGCCTGCGCAGCTCCCTTATG
>Ga0082212_10002326_pt1 | contig 27828 bp, 23 predicted proteins | sample TergutNt197P3_FD_71548 | JGI IMG/M metagenome (GOLD analysis project Ga0082212, IMG submission 71548) | Neocapritermes taracua P3 segment gut microbial communities from Petit-Saut dam, French Guiana - Nt197 P3 | ecosystem: Host-associated > Arthropoda: Insects > Digestive system > Gut ...
CTCGTTAGTAATATACAACTGAACAAGTCCGCTGGCTGCTATCGTCGTAATGTCTACAATGCCTCTGTCAAGTATTGCTAAGACATCGATCAGCTTCTTTTTGTCTTCTTTGTTTTGCGACAGTTCGGTTTTCCCAAGCCACTCAGCAACAGTGTTGTCATCTAGTGCTACATGTGGTCCGAGATATTGGATAAATTCGGTGATTGGTTTGAATAGCTCATCATTACGACCAATCAATAGCATATTTCCATCACCTAGCAGATAATCCCCAGCAAAACGTTCACCTTCCCTTCTAAAATCACATGAAAGGGCGTAGTTGGCTGCGGAATTGTTTGTCCTGTCACCCAGTATACCCGAGGCACTATTGGACAATGCATATTTGTTGTTTTTTTCAAGGCGAAGTGAATGCGTATCATTCAGGTGTATCTCAATAGGTTCCTTAGTATCCATATTATGGAAGAGAGGTTCCCATAAAGTTCTTTCCGATGCATTGACTTGTTTCGCGCCTCTAAACCCCAAGAGCTTCCAAAAGACATTTGAGTTTGCGTAGTCCTGGAACAGGAACAGGCTGTCAAGGATGCTGCTTTTTCCAGCATTGTTTTTTCCAGCAATTATAGTTATGGGCTTTAGCTCCATGGAAATATTTTTGAAGCATCGAAAGTTGTCAATCTCTAAGTGTGTATACATTTTAGCTCTCCTCTGCAAACACGTCCTGCATGTTTATCTGACAGCCGTTAAGCACGGCCACTGGTATCGTGTCATTTTCAACGTAAATAGTTGTAAAATATTCTCCATCCCTTAATACATGGACAGACACGGCTCTTTCGTCGGGGTCAACAATCCAGTATTCACGAACGCCGGCACCAAGGTATTTATTAAACTTCACTATCCGGTCGAGCCTTGCGGTTGACGGCGACAGTATCTCAACCACCATGTCTGGAGCACCGTCGCAGCCCTTGTAGCTCAGTTTTGTTTTGTCACAAACAACCACAATGTCAGGCTCCACAACGGTGTCGTCCTCATTTTTAGCGTTAAGGCGCACGGCAAACGGGGCTGCGTACACCTTGCACGGTTTACCGTATAAAAAGTTGGAAAGCTGCCGGGACAGTTCCATGCTGATCCCCTGATGCTTGCGAACTGGAGGCGGCGTCATCATAGTCACTGTGCCCGGAACCCCTGTAAACTGCTTGCCGCCAACGTACGGCAAGCCGTCGATCAGTTCATAACGGGCTTTGTCTTCCCACATTTTATAGTCAGCATAAGTGTAACGTTTCGGACTTTTGCTTTTAATAGCTTGCATATAAACGCCTCTCTCTTTCCAGATTTCCTCTTTCGATTATATACTAACGGCTCAAAACAGTCAATCCCAGCCTGTCAGGATTGGCTCAAACAGCTAGCAGGCACATGCCAATATAATTCTGCCCCAACGCGATGCCGCCGTCATTTGGGCTGACGGAGATGTTGTAGTACACGTCAAAACCGCCGTCTCTCAGCAGTTTAAGCACCATTTCCGTCAGCACCCGGTTCTGGAACACCCCGCCCGTGAGCGCAACCTTGTTTATGCCGTCCCTCTCCCTTATTTTAACACACCGCTTGAAAACCGTGTCCGCGACCTGCCTGTGGAACTTCAATGCGAGGCTGTCCTTTTCGCTTCCACCCGGGTTCTTCAGCGCTCTGGCTGCCGCGTCTTCCAGCAGTATGGCGCACTCTCCTTCGTAGCTGTTCTCGTGGCATATGCCAAGGAGCGATGAAACTGCGTCAAACAGCCTTCCCATGCTTGAGCTTTCAACTGTGTTGATCTTCTTATTTACAGCTTCTTTCACAATATGCCAGTTTTCGTTTTCGGTTACGTTGCTGGCTGCAATTATCTCTGTAATGTCCACCACGAACTCGTCGTCAGCGCACATAACAAGTTCCCCTCTTTCATGTACAAGGGCGTAGCTGACCGCCGATTTCCATGCGTCACTGACCAATGCGTCGCCGCCAACCATGGTCACATATTTCAAATGCGCGTCACGTATGAAACTGCCGCCTTCGCAGATCAGGAATTCACCGCCCCATACTGCGCCGTCCAGCCCGTACCCGGTGCCGTCGAAGCTGACTCCTATTACAGGCCCTGTTAAATTGTGCTCTGCCATTACTGAGGCCACATGGGCGTGGTGATGCTGAACGACGATAAGCTTTGCCCCGTGCCTGCTGGCATATTTATTTGCGTACTTTGTCGTCTCGTAGAGCGGGTGCATGTCGCATACTACAGCTTTTGGGTTTATTCCGAAGAAGGTTTTCATGCGTTCGACGTTTTCTTCATACACCTGCATGTTTTCCAAGCTGTCAAGATCGCCGAAATACTGGCTCACATACGAAAACGCCCCCTTGCTGAGCGCAAAGGCGCTCTTGAGCTGCCCGCCGCAGGCGAGCAGCTCGGTGCTTTTGTCAGGCACCTGCCCTAAGGCCCTGACATAAAGCGGCACGGGGGCGTAGCCCTTCGACCGCCTTATCATTTGCGGCTTGCCGTCGATTACGCGTACGACTGAATCGTCGACAGCGACCCGTATTTCCCGTTTGTTGTAAAAAGTCCCTGCGACAAGCCCCTTTGACTTTGACGCAAGGGCAAACATATCGTCGTCGTCTTTCACCATAGGAAGGCCAGAAACGTTGGCACTGGTCACAATCAGAGGTTTGCCGCAAGATTTCAGCAACAAGCGGTGCAGGCCCATGCTTGGCAGGAACGCACCGATGAACCTGCTGCGTTTGAATTCGGAAGGGCCGTTTTCTTTGCCTGTCGCCTTATCAACCTGTTTTCGCTCAAGTAGCAGGATGGGTTTTGCAGACGATTCAAGCAGGTTTTTTTCGGTTTCGCTCATCTCGCAATACTCTGAAACCTGCCCGGCGTTCAGGAACATCACGGCAAAGGGCTTTGATTCCCTGGCCTTTGTCTCGCGCAGCGCCGCAACCGCGCAGTCTTGAAAGGGGTCGCAGATGAAATTGTAGCCGCCTGCGCCTTTTACGGCTATGACTTTTCCTTCGTCCAGCAATTTCACTGCAAGCGACAGCAGCTCTTCAGTGCTGCCGACTATGTCTTCGCCGCCGAATGCCTTGTATAAAAGCTGCGGGCCGCATTCGTAGCAGGATATGGTCTGGGCGTGGTACCTCCTGTCAGCGATGTCCGTGTACTGCTCACTGCAGAAGCTGCACATTTGAAAGTCGTCCATAGACGTGCTTTCCCTGTCATATGGCATTTTGTCGATAATAGTGTACCTAGGGCCGCATTCCATGCAGCTGATGAATGGGTGTCGGTGCCTTTCGTTTGCAGGATCGTCCATTTCACTTATGCAGCTTTGGCAAATAGACAGGTCTGCCGGGATCATGGCAGCGTCTTTGTCGCCGTCAAGGCTTTCTGATATTTTGAACCCTTCAAACTCCCTGTACGGTACGTGCTCCCTCTCAATATGTATGATTTCAGCCGGCTTGGGCTTCTCGCTTGTCAGAGCGTCGAGGAATTCCGAAAGCCGTGCAGGTGTATCAGTCACGGTTATTTCAACAAGCCCCCCGGTATTGAGCACTTCGCCGCGCAAGCCTTGGCGGGCTGCCAATTTTGCGACAAAAGGCCGGAAACCTACCCCTTGGACTATTCCCCATATGGTAATTTTTTCTGTAGTTTTATCATCTGCCATGATGCTGGTTGCCATTGCAGGCTTGTCCTGCTTTCCAAGAGAGCCACGCGGCTGCTTCTTTGAAACCCTCCCCTGACTTCCCTGAAGTTTTGAAAACCATGGCGTCCTTGTTCAATGCCCTGACGCCTTTCATGAAGAATTCCTCGTCAAAATCCACATAGGGCCGCAGGTCAACTTTGTTCAATACGATCATGTCTGCTTTTTCAAATGCCAATGGGTATTTGTACGGTTTATCGCTTCCCTCAGTCACGGAAGCCACAAGCATCTTGACGTGCTCCCCTATGCTGAACTCGGCGGGGCAGACTAGGTTTCCAATGTTCTCAATAAATAATATGCTGTTTCTGCCTAAGTCTATGCTGTCAACCATGCTCTCCACCATCGGTGCATCCAAGTGGCAAGCCCCAAAGGTGTTTATCTGATATGCCTGTATCCCTAACCCCAGAAGCTCCTGCGTGTCGATATCCGACTCGATGTCGCCTTCGATGACATATGCGACGAGCCCGTCAAGCCGCCTGATGAGGTTTTTAAGGGTTGTCGTCTTGCCCGCGCCCGGTGCACCCATAACGTTTACGCAGAGGATGCCGTTCTTCGACAATTTTTCGTTGACATGGGCAGCGATGTGGTCGTTCTCATCAAGTATGCCTTCCATTACGTTTACTTTTTTCACGTCATGCATTTATTCAACCTCAATTTCCTTAATGTAGAATTCCTTTCCGATTTCTGTAGGCTGCCCGTCTGCCTCGCATTCCGGGCACGCAAAAGACATGGGTTTGCGCTTAAAAAGCGCCCCACAGGACGGGCACCTGAGCTTGGGCTCGATGCGCTCGATTTCGAGCATGGCGCCTTCGCACAAACTGCCTTCAGAAATAGCGCGGAAGTACATATCAATAGAATCCCCGACAAGCCCGGAGCAATCGCCAACGACTAAAGATATTTTTTTTACGCTGCCTGACTGCGCTAAAAGACAGTGCTTTTCCGCGATTTTTATTATCTGCTGAGTTATCGGGTATTCGTGCATGCTGCCTCCGTGATTCAGCAATTGCAGAATTAAGGGCTGCCCCAATCTTCACTATTGAAGCAGCCCTCTCTTTTTATGCGTACCGATGCGTAAATTACTTGACCAGTTTTTTGCTCTGATCGCGTATCGTCCTCCAGATGCCGACGTTATCCAGTGTCGGATGGTCGTCTGGGTTGAATACGGGATCTTTCCCTGCTTTTACCTGCGTCTCGTAGTCTTTAAGGAGAAGCAGGCCCTTGTTGTGCAGGAACAATATCGCGATAACGTTGATCCATGCCATCAGGCCTACGCCCACATCGCCAAGGTCCCAAGCCTGCGGAGCCGCCAAACTGGAGCAGAGGAACACCACCAACACCATGCAAAGACGCAGGACGAGCGTTACCATCTTACGTGCGCTGCTGTCCTTTTCTCGGAACATGTATGCAAAGTTCGACTCTGCCTGATAGTAGTAGGACATGATTGTCGTGAACGCGAACATTGCTAGGCAGATGGCCACAAAGGACACGCCGAAGCCGCCTGTTATAGTTGAACCGACGCCCGCCTGTGTGAATTCCGGGCCGACGATTCCGTTTGTTGCAAGATCCTGCACCTGTGCACCTGTATGGAGATAGGACGCACCGTCGGCAGCTGCTATGCTGCCTCCTGCGCTCTTACCGCCCAAAACGTTGTAAGCGTCTGTCATGAGGATCATGAAACCTGTTGCCGAGCAGACGAACAGCGTGTCGATGTAGACTGAAAACGCCTGCACCAAACCCTGCTTGGCTGGATGGGAAACCTCAGCCGCAGCTGCTGCATGGGGCTGGCTGCCTTGCCCTGCTTCGTTGGAGTATATGCCTCGCTTGACGCCCCAGGTAACCATCGTACCGAACAGGCCGCCGTAAACGGCATGTGCTCCGAAAGCGCTTGAGAATATTAGCCCAAGCACCTCGCCAAGTTTGTTTATGTTCATAATGATGACAACAAGCGACATAAGGACGTAGAGAACCGCCATGAACGGCACCACCTTGTCTGCAGTGGCAGCTATGCGTTTGATGCCGCCAAAGATGATCAGTGCCAGCACGCCTGCTATGACCAGCCCGGACACCCAAGTTGGAATGGTCCATGCATTTTCAAAAGCATGGGCGATTGAATTGGATTGTACGCCAGGCAACAGAAGGCCGCATGCAAACAATGTCGAAACGCAGAAGAACATGGCGTACCATTTTGATTTCATGCCATAAAGTATGTAGTAAGCCGGACCGCCTCGGTACTGCCCGTCCAACTCAATTTTGTAAAGCTGCCCTAACGCGGATTCCATAAATGCGGAAGACGCCCCTAGGAAAGCGCTGAGCCACATCCAAAACAATGCGCCTGGACCGCCGTAGAAGATGGCTGTAGCCACGCCCGCGATGTTACCGGTACCGACCCGGCCTGCCAAGGCAGTACACAGCGCCTGAAACGATGATATGCCCTTATCTGACTTCTCACCCTTGAACATTAGCTGAACCATGGGCTTGATTAGTCTGACCTGCAGGAACTTGGTGCGGATGGAAAAGTACAAACCAACAGCTAAAAATGACCATATGAACCAAGGCCCCCAAATGATGTCGTTCAGGAAATCAGCAATGGACTGAATAATACCCACTAGATGAATACCTCCTTTGTTATAAAAATAAGTCCAAATAAAAATTTACCCGCATTCGGCGCACATTTGCGCAGGTACGCAATGCGCAGTTACACGCTGCGAATGCTATAAACGTTATAAATGACATTTTTGTTATACCATACAGGAGTATTGTTGTCAAGCCCATCGCGTCCATGTTCGGCAAAAAGGGGACGGTTCCTGTGTCTGGCGTGACACAGGAACCGTCCCCTTTTGTCATCTGTCCTATTCGGTCAGCTTTTTATAGCCTTCATACCTGTCTTTTGCGTTTTCCTCGGCCCTTGCGAACAGTTCCTCCGCAGTGTCGGGGAACTCTGCAAGCAAGGATGAGTACCTCACCTGATCCATGATGAAATCCCTGAAGCTGGCAGCCGGCGGCTTTGAATCCAAGGTGAACGGGTTCTTGCCCTGCTCTTTCAGAAGTGGGTTGAACCTGTAGAGGTGCCAATAGCCGCATTCCACAGCTTCTTTTGTGTTTTCTTGGGTCTTGCCCATCCCTTTTCTCATGCCGTGGTTGATGCAGGGGGCGTAGCAGATTATTATCGAAGGGCCTTTGTAGCTTTCCGCTTCGATAACTGCCTTCATGAACTGGTTCTTGTCTGCGCCCATTCCTACTTGGGCCACGTAAACGTAGCCGTAGCTCATGGCCATCATGCCGAGGTCCTTTTTCTTTATCTTTTTGCCGGATGCCGCAAATTTCGCAATCGCAGCAGTAGGCGTCGATTTTGAAGCCTGGCCTCCTGTGTTTGAATACACCTCTGTGTCAAACACCAGCATGTTCACGTCTTCGCCCGAGGCGAGGACGTGGTCGAGCCCGCCGTACCCTATGTCGTAAGCCCATCCGTCGCCGCCTAGGCACCAAACGGATTTCTTCACGAGGAAGTCTTTTTTGGCCAGGATTTCATCAGCAAGCTCTTTTGCTTCGCCTGTCAGCCTGGAATTGTCGATGGCAGCGAGCACCTTTTCGCTCGCTTCCCGTGACTTGCCTCCGTTGTCGAAGTTGTCAAGCCACTCAGCAAATGCATCCTTGATTTCCGCAGGCGGATCTCCTTCAAGGACGCTGCTCATGCAAAGGGCGATTTTTTCCCTTATCTGCCTCACGCCTACCGCCATCCCAAGGCCATACTCCGCATTGTCTTCAAACAGCGAGTTCGCCCATGACGGACCCCTGCCGTTTTCGTCTTTGCAGTAAGGCATCGATGGAGCCGACGCGCCCCAGATGGACGAGCACCCTGTGGCATTGGCGATCATCATCCTGTCGCCGAAGAGCTGCGTTACCAGCTTGATGTAAGGGGTTTCCCCACACCCAGTGCAGGCACCCGAAAACTCCAGGTAAGGTTTTGCGAACTGGCTGCCCTTAACGGTGCTCTTCGCCATCAACCCATCCCTTACGGGTATCTTGGCGGAGTAATCCCAATTTGCTGCCTCTTTTTCAACTTCTGCAAAGGGTTTCATTTCGAGTGCCTTTGTCTTCGCCGGGCAGATATCCACGCAGTTGCCGCAGCCCATGCAGTCCATGGCAGAAACCTGCATTCTGTACCCGTATTCCTCAAATCCTTTCCCCGACGCCTTTATTGTATTAAAACCGTCCGGTGCAGCTGCCTTTTCATCGCTGTTCAAAAGGATCGGCCTGATTGCCGCGTGGGGGCAGATGAACGAGCATTGGTTGCACTGTATACAGTTTTCTGGCTTCCATTCAGGAAGGTTGTCGGCAACGCCCCTCTTTTCGTATGCGGAAGTCCCCACCGGGAACGTCCCGTCAGCAACGTCTTCGAATATGCTCACAGGAAGCGAATCCCCCTCCTGCCTATTCATAGGCACCAAGACTTCTTCAATGAACTCAGGGATGTCTGCCTTCGCTTTTTCGCCTGCGATTGCGTCTTTCCACGACGCCGGCACTTCTATTTTCGTGAGCCCTGCCACTCCAGCTTCTATGGCGTCATGGTTCATTTTGACAACCTTTTCGCCCTTGTTGCCGTAGCTTGAGACCACTGATTCCTTGAGGTAGGCAACGGCTTCGTCCACAGGGATGACATTCGCAAGCTTGAAAAACGCAGCCTGCATTATCATGTTGATCCTGTTGCCAAGCCCAATTTTTGCCGCTTTGTCCGTAGCGTCTATGGTATAGAAACTGATGTCGTTCTGCGCGATGTACCGTTTCATTTCAGCGGGCAGGTTTTCTTCAAGGCCGTCCTTGTCCCATATGCAGTTCAAGACGAATGCGCCACCTTTTTTCAGCCCCTTGAGCAGGTTGTACTGATTTACGTACGCTTGGTTGTGGCATGCAACAAAGTCGGCTTCGGTTATCAGGTACGTTGATTTGATCTTGTTCTTTCCGAACCTTAGATGGGATATAGTGACGCCCCCCGATTTCTTCGAGTCGTAGGCGAAATACCCTTGCGCGTACAGGTCCGTCTCGTCGCCGATTATTTTAATCGCGCTCTTGTTCGCCCCTACCGTGCCGTCTGAGCCAAGCCCCCAGAACTTGCACCTGACAGTTCCCTTTGGTTCTGTAGTAATATCTATGGTTTCCAGCGACGTGTTCCTCACGTCGTCTACGATGCCAATTGTAAAGTGGTCTTTTGGCTGGGGCTTGCCCAGGTTTTCATACACTGCAGCTATCTGGCCCGGAGTAGTGTCCTTGGATCCAAGGCCGTACCTTCCGCCGAATATTTCAGGCGCATCCTTCTCGCCGTAGTACATAGACTTAATGTCCATGTACAGCGGGTCGCCCGGCGCCCCCGGCTCCTTCGTCCTGTCAAGCACGGCAATCTTCTTGACTGTTTTCGGGATGACGTTTTTCAGGTACTCAGGTGCCCAAGGCCTGTAGAGCCTTACTTTCACAAGGCCGATTTTTTCGCCTTTTGCTGACAGTGCGTCTATGGTCTCTTCAATGGTCTCGCAGACCGAGCCCATCGCCACGATGATGTTTTCAGCGTCAGGCGCCCCTACGTAGTCAAAGAGCTTGTATTCCCTGCCTGTCAGTTCTGATATTTTCTCCATGTAGCCTGCCACTATGGCCGGCAGGGCGTCGTAGTACTTGCCTGCCGCCTCCCTAGCTTGGAAGAAAATGTCGGGGTTTTGCGCCGTCCCGCGCACCACGGGGTGTTCGGGGTTTAGTGCGTTGTCCCTGAACTTCTGCAGGGCTTCCTTGTCAACCAGGCCATTGAAGTCCTCATAGCCAAGAGTTTCTATCTTTTGAACCTCATGGGACGTCCTGAACCCGTCGAAGAAGTGCAGGAACGGAACCCTGCCCTTGATCGCAGACAGATGCGCTATGCTGCCAAGATCCATCACCTCTTGGACGGAATTCGAGCAGAGCAGGGCAAACCCCGTCTGCCTTGTGGACATGACGTCCGAATGGTCGCCGAATATGCAGAGCGCATGCGCCGCAAGCGTCCTCGCTGATACGTGGAATACGCCGGGCAAGAGCTCGCCTGCAATCTTGTACATGTTCGGTATCATGAGAAGCAAACCCTGCGACGCCGTATAGGTGGTAGTCAGGGCACCTGCCGCAAGCGAACCGTGGACCGTTCCGGCTGCCCCGCCTTCTGATTGCATTTCCACAACTTTCACTTCTTGGCCAAAGATGTTTTTCTGGCCATGGGCAGCCATGTCGTCGACAACTTCTGCCATCGTTGAGGACGGCGTGATGGGATAGATCGCAGCCACGTCCGTGAACGCGTACGACACGTATGCCGCAGCCGTGTTCCCATCCATCGTTTTCATTTTGTTTTTTGCCATAAACAGCCTCCTTACATAAACAAAATACAATATCTATTCCGCTGCTGCGGCTTCAGGTTTTGGTTGTTTCTGCTGCTCCGGTATGCTGACGACGTCCGTGATCTTTTCTGTGCCCGGCGCCGTGTACTCGGGAATCATGCGCAAGCATTTCTTCGGGCAAGTTTCCACGCAGCTGCCGCACTGTATGCACTGCATCCTTTCGATAGCCCATGTCCGCTGGTCTTTTGCTACAGCGATTGCATGGGTTGGGCATTTCTTTGCACATATCCCACAGAGTATGCAGGACGCTTCCTCAATTCCGATGCTGCCCCTCGTCCTCTCTTCCCATTTCCTTGGGATGACGGGATACATGAGTGTTGCAGGCTTGTTGAACAGGCTTTTTAAGACAACTCCTCCGATTTTGAATGTACCCACCTATCTCACCTACCTTTCCGTACAACTGATGCATGGGTCTATAGTGAGCACAAGCACCGGCACGTCTGCCAAGTCGGCGCCTTGCAGCATCTGCACAAGAGCCGGTATGTTCTGGTTCGTCGGTGTCCTGACCCTCATCCTGTCAAGGAATTTGCTCCCCGAGCCTTTTGCGTAATAGAACGCTTCGCCTCTCGGCTGTTCCATCCTTGCAACGAATTCGCCGTCCGGGTTCCCCTTGACCGCTATTGCAATGTCGCCGTCAGGTATTCCTTTTGCTGCTGTCTCGATCAGCTCTATTGACTGAAACACTTCCCGGATTCGAACGGCTGTCCTTGCATAGCAGTCGCCGCCCTCCTCGATCACGGGTTCAAATCCGAGCTCGTCGTATACGCCCTTGCCAGTGAGCCTCATGTCCTGCAAAACTCCTGACGCTCTGGCTACTGGCCCTACGGCACCGAATTCCATAGCTTTTTCCTTGCTCAGGACGCCCACGCCCAGCGTTCTGTTTTTGACAGATTTGTCTGTGATGAACACATCCGTCAGCCCTTTAATTTCGGCTTTGATTTTATTAAGGCCATCAACGATGCCGCCCAAGGTTTCGTTGTCCACGTCCTTCCTCACGCCGCCCACCTTGCAGACCGAGAAGATGACGCGGCCGCCTGTGGTTTTTTCAAACATGTCCAGTATGGTTTCGCGCAGCCGCCAGCAGTGCATGAACAGGCTTTCAAAGCCGAAGGCGTCAGCCATGAGGCCGAGCCACAGAAGATGGCTGTGAACCCTTGAAAGTTCGTGCCATATGGTCCTCAGGTAGTTCGCCCTTGTCGGCACCTCCACTTTCATCAGCCCTTCGACGGCAGCGCAGTACCCCCATCCGTGGCCAAAGCTGCAAATGCCGCAAACCCTTTCAATGACATACACCATTTCGGCGTACTCTTTCTTTTCAACGAGCTTTTCAAGGCCCCTGTGAATGAATCCGATGGACGGTATTGCTTCGACTACGGTTTCGTCTTCAATGACAAGGTCAAGGTGGATCGGTTCCGGCAATACCGGATGCTGGGGCCCGAAAGGAATAATAGTTCTTTTACCCATTTTGCTCTGCCTTCCTTTCTTCATTGTTCGGATTCCATGGCGTAGGCTCTGCGACTTTGAAGAAATGCCCTCCGTAATCCAGCACCGAATTGTTGAACTTGACCCCAAACAGGTCATGCATCTCGTTTTCATATATGAAAGCATGCCAGATTGTATTTGAAATGCTTTCAAGTTCCTGCCCTTCGCCGACCGTCAGCTTCAAGTTCAAGAGCTCGTGATCCTTGTCAAAGGAATACATGATTTCGAGCCCTTCCTGAAGTTTTGTGCAGCATGCCTGCCCCAGTCTGTACCCGTCAGCTTTCAAATCCTGAACCTTGCCGAGCAGTTCGGAAGCCGTAACAGGTACAAAGTTCTGAATTAAATATTTTTTTTCACTCATTTACGCTTCCTCCTTTTCTTTTCTCAGATAGGACTGACAGCCCTTTGACAACGCCGTCGATGATAGCCTCGGGCCTTGCCGCGCACCCCGGTACGTACACGTCGACAGGTATCACTTGGTCGACCCCGCCAAGTACGTTGTAGCATTCCTTGAAAATGCCTCCGGAATTGGCGCATATCCCTATTGCGACCACAACTTTTGGGGAAGGCATCTGCTCGTATATCTGTTTTACGACTTCTTTGTTCTGTTCGTTGACGGATCCTGTTACCAGAAATATGTCTGCATGCTTCGGGTTGCCCGTGTTGATTATCCCAAACCTTTCTACGTCGTACATCGGCGTCAGGCAGGCCAGCACCTCAATGTCGCAACCGTTGCAGCTGGAGCCGTCATAATGGATTATCCATGGTGATTTTGTAACATATGACATTTTTTCACACCCCCCTTAACCAGTGATGCCGATCAGCATGTTCAGGACAACCGGAACATACAGGACAGCCAAGTTTGCAAAACCGAGGGCCGTCGCGACTATCCACGACGAATTGAGCGCAAATTGCCATTTCATCCTGGCAAAACTGTTGTCGATGAATATTTCAAGGAAATACGCAGCTAGGCAAACGATTACCCCGGCAATGATCCCGGCCTGCGTCCCGTTAGCGAAAAACAGGAATATGAACCCAAGCAGGAATATGTTTTCGTACCAATGGGCTATTTCTATCAAAGCGAGGGATTTTCCCGATATCTCGGTTGTCAGCCCCTTGACGAGCTCCTGGTGCCCGTGATGAGACATCGAAAGGTCGAAAGGCGACTTCCTGAATTTTATCGTCAATATGAACAGGTACCCTAGGAAAATGCCAACCAGAGGCAGGAAAGCCATCTTTTCATGGGCTATAATCGCAGAGACCTCAAAGCTTCCGGTGTACAGGAAAAACGCCACCGCCATCATTAAAACCATGGGCTCGTACGCCATCGCTTGAAGCAGCTCCCTTTCTGCGCCGATCTGCGCATACGGCGAATTCGAAGAATACGCAGCTACCACAAGGAAAACGCTTGCCAGCGTGAGCGAAAAGATTATTAGCAGCAGGTTTTGCCCCGCAAAGAACAAACCGCCCGTTACAACAATGAAAATGAGAAAGCACATCACATAGAAATCCTGTGTTTTGTTAACTGTGATGGCTTCCTTTTCCATCAACTTGAACACATCGTAAAACGGCTGTATCACAGGGGGTCCTACCCTGCCCTGCATCCTAGCAGTAATAACCCTGTCGAGCCCGGCAAGGAAGCCGCCCACAATCGGGGCGAAAATGAGGTATGCAGCAACCAGCACGATGATCTTAACCATTCAGCACACCCCCCATCATCAGCACAACCCCTATTATTATCGAAAAAATGACGACGATCACCGCTGCCGACGATATGCCGCCTATAGCGTTCATCTTTGCCTCGCCGAAGTACTTCTCCATGTACCAGTTCCGAAGCGAGACGGTAACGTCTTTTTCCATGGCGCCGCGGAACGTCAGGTTGTCGCCGGCATTGACGCCTGCCATGTAAATCGGGACGATCTTCTTTTTTGTCCTTCCAAAGAAGAACGTGGTCAGAAGCACCACAAGGGCAAGCATCGCCCACATGATCCTCATGTCGATGTCGGACAGCAACCCGGCATGAGCGCTTTTGAAGACCACGTCTATGTACGGCACCACCGACGTTGATGAAACCATCGGGAACAAAAGGCAAATCAAGACGGTCATGGCTGTCAGCGTACCCAGCACTGACCATTCGCCTCTGTGTACGCCCGTTTGGATGTTCTCCCTTCCCGACATTATTGCCGACATCTTGCCGAGCCACTTGGCCCAGTAAAACAAAGTGGCAGCGCTGCCAAAGCAGATGAGCATGACCAGAATGATGTTGTTTGACTCAACAAACGCGGTCATCGTAGCCCATTTTGAAATGAGCATCCCGAACGGGGCGAGGAACATCCCTGCAATCCCGATCATCATAAACGCTGCGAGCCTTGGCATTCTTTCGAACAGCCCGTCCATGTCTTCTATGTCCCTGCTTCCGATGTTGTGTTCAGCCGTGCCGACGCAGAGGAACAGCAGCGACTTGGTTATGGCGTGGAATATAATGAGCATTACCCCTGCCCACACTGCGCCGTAAGTACCGACGCCTCCGCAAGCCACTATCAGCCCTAGGTTTGCGACGGTCGAATATGCAAGCACCCGCTTCGCGTTGCTCTGCGATATTGCCGCCAGCGACGCCATTAAGAACGTGATGCCACCCACCATCATGACCATAATGCCTGCTATGTTGAACCCGAGAGCCGGGGACAGCTTGATTATCAGGAACACCCCTGCTTTTACCATTGTTGACGAGTGAAGCAGTGCGGAAGTGGGCGTGGGTGCCACCATTGCGCCTAGCAACCAGCTGTTGAACGGCATCTGAGCCGCCTTTGTAATCCCTGCAAACGCCAGCAGTGCTACAGGTATCCCTACCATGAAGCTGTACTGCGACATGCTGCTGTAATTGAGTATTGTATCCAGCTCGACTGTGCCGAACACTATGCCCATGAAGACTATCGCAAGCACAAATCCGATCCCTCCTAGCAGGTTCATAACAAGAGCCCTGAACGAGTTCCTAATAGCCTCCTCGGTTTTTGTGTAGCCAATGAGGAAGAACGAGCAAAGCGTGGTGATCTCCCAGAAGAAATACATCCAAAGCAGGTTGTTTGACACTACGATGCCGAACATTGCAGCGAGGAACAGGAACATAAGGAAGAAGAACCACGGCCTTCTGTCCTTTTCCCCCTGATGGTGATGCTGAAAATCTTTCATGTAAGGAAGCGAGTACACGCATATCAGCGTCCCTATCACCCCGATAATCAGTATCATTATCAACGACAGTTTGTCGACGTAGATGTTGCTTTCGACAGGAATACCGTGCCCTATGCTGAATTCGAACCAAATCATGATCGGTGCCTGAATTGCAGCAAGGACAGAGGCTAGGTATTTTTTGTACTTTATACCTAGGACAATAATGACAACAGCAAGGCACGCTTCGATTGCAGCCATCGCATAACCGACCGCCTCGCTCTCAAAATCGAATGGTTCGTGCCCAACGTCGAAATATTGTATAAAAAGAAAAATCGACACTCCCGCGATGACCAAGGATGCGACGGCCACCACAGCGTCCCTTCCCGCGTCGGCCTTGACGAGCAACAGAGCTATTGCGGCAACGAGCGGAAAAATAATTAGAAATAAAATGAGTTCCATCTAATCCTCCTAACATTTTGATTTACGATTTTATTATATATTCACCTGTCGAAAAATACAAGTGTTTTGATGTGTCAATTGCAATTACGGCAACTTTAGCTTTTTCGGTTCCACCCGCCATGCCACAACTGCGGAAATCGCCCCAATGATGATGAATAATATCGAAAGTATTTGAATCACCCTCAGCATCCCTTCAAAGTTCGACAGTATGCCCTTCCCGTACTCTTCAATGTAATAACCCGGCATCCACATCTCGCCGTCTTCGTTGAGCTGGAAGAGAAGGTTTTCGTTGCTTCCGAAATACCCCTCGTCGAACTCCTCAAGATACTCTGCCTTGTAGTCTTCTATGCTCTGCCCTGCTGCAAGCACGTCTGCCGGGTCGGCGTAGTAACCGGGCTCTTCTTCACCTTCAAAGTAGTTGAGCCATGGGATCGCTATGAACCCAATAAGCGCAAAGCCTATGAACATGCCTGCGATTTTCCTTGTGTCGCCTACAGCAAGCCCAGTTTTTTTGTTCACCGGGTATGTTTTGTGGTTTTTCTTTGCAAGCCCTCCATACATCTTTTTCCAAACAAAGTACAGGACTGGCCCTGAAACAATGCCTATCATACCGCCCATGAAATAATCCGTGCCGTTCAGGAAGAACACCATGATGGCAATGAATATGGGCACAATGCAGATCAGGCAGAGGAACCCGTAGCCTCCAGGCACCTTGAACTGGTATTCTTCGGCTGGGATGCGCCTCCTCAATATCATTGCGGATATGTACACCATGATGTAGGAAGAGACCAGCAGGAACACGTCGATGATGATGACCTGCTTAAACGCAAACTGGCACAGGATGATGTTGACAACTGCCACAGTCAGCACGGACACATAGGGCACTCCGTATTTTTTATCGCACTTGACCAAGATCGGCGGCGCCAAGTTGTCGTCCGCAAGCGCGAAGAAGCCCCTTGACCCCGAGGCTATGTACGTATTGTATATGGAGCATTGAGCCAAGACAGCTATGATGACGAAGAAAATGCTGAACGCCGGCCCCCAGTAGGTTTCCACCACAGTTGCATAGCCTATGCTGCCTGCTTCAGTGCCCCAGTCTTCGTATGGTTCGATGGAGGCAAGCCCCGCCATGGTCGGGAAAATGTACACGCACATGATCAACGGAACCGTCAGTATCGTGGCTTTCGGTATCACTTGCGGGTTTTTCACCTCTCCAGCTATCGTGGACATGGATTCGTAGCCGGAGTACATCCAGACACCGATTGCGATGCCCATGCCTATGAAGTATATCCATTCTTCAAATGCGATCCCGGATGCGCCCATGATCTCTCCATGAGCGGTAAACGGCACAAAGGGGTTCTGTTGCCAGTTCGAGAAGCCGCAGATGGCAACCATGGCAAATGCGGCAATGACAAGCAGCGACAAGATCGTGCTCACTATCCCAACGTCTTTTACGCCGCGGATGTTGATGTACGTAAAAACCAAAATCATCCCGACCTTGAAAACCATTTCCCAAGTCCGGGACAAATCCCATTGCGAGGCTAGGTACCCCCCTGCCAAAATGACGTACAGTGTATTGTCGATGTAGATGGAAATCGTCCTCCACCAGCCTGCCTGAAAAGCCCAGAATTCGCCAAGCGCCTCTTGCACCCACTTGTAGTACCCGCCCTCCTGCGGTCTTACTGAACCAAGCTCAGAGGCAACAAGCCCAAAAGGAAGGCCCCAAACAAAGGGGAGCACCATGAGCATCAACAGCGTCAACCCAGGGCCGGCAAGGGGGATCATTTCCTCTATCCCGTAGCACCCTGCGGCAACCAAGCAGAATATCATGAACACGACAGTTGAAACTTTGATGTCATGCTTTTTCAAGCCATGTTCCCCGACGTCCACCGCAATAGATTTCTTCTCCCTGTCACTCATAACAAATACCTTCTTTATTATAATTCCCTGCGCCCTTCTACAGCTTTGAGCAGGGTGATTTCGTCCGCGTATTCCAGATCGCCTCCCACAGGTATGCCGTGGGCAATCCTCGACACTTTTATCCCTGATGGCTTAATCAGCCTTGATGCGTACATCGCCGTCGCCTCTCCTTCTATATTGGGATTCGTTGCAAGTATCACTTCTGTAACGTCGCTTCCCTGAAGCCTGACTATCAGCTGCTTAAGGTTGATGTCGCTTGGCCCAATCCCGTCCATTGGGGAAATTGCCCCATGGAGCACATGGTAAAGCCCGTTGTACTCCCTAATCCTTTCAATTGCCGCAACGTCCCTCGGGCTTTCCACAACGCAGACAACATGGGCGTCCCTCTTTGAATCCGAGCAAATCAGGCAAGGATCCACGTCAGTCAGGTTGCCGCAGACCGAGCAGTACCTCATGTTTTTACGGGCGTCTGCAATCGCCTCCGAAAGGCTCATTGCTTCTTTTTCCCCCATCGACATAATATGGAACGCAAGCCTCTGCGCACTTTTGCCGCCGATGCCTGGAAGCTTTGAAAACTCGCTTATCAGCTTGGCAAGCGGTTTGGCGTAATAATTCATTACATCATGCCCGGCAGCCCAAACCCGCCTGTCAGCTTGTTCATCTCGTTTTGCGATATTTCTTCCATTTGCCTGAGTGCTTCGTTTGCTGCCGCCATGATCAAATCCTGCAGCATTTCGATGTCGTCCGGGTCGACTACGTCCGGTTTTATCACAATGCTCTTTATTTCCTTGGTTCCGCTTACTGTGACGGTTACTGCCCCCCCGCCTGAAGTGGTTGTCGTCTCCATTTCGTCGATCTCAGCCTGAACCTGTTCCATTCTGCGCTGCATAGCCTGAACTTGCTGCATTTGCTGCATCTGCTGCATCTGTTGCATCTGCTGCGACTGCTTCTGCATGCCTCCGCCGCTGCCGGGTTTCTTCCCGGCCCTCATCCCTTTGCCCATAGCATCCTCCTTTTATTCTTCAATCTCAACACTGAGTCCAAGCGCGTTTCCGATTTCTGCTGCAACGTCTTCAATCCGCTTTTCACTGCTGTTGCCGTCCTTTTCATCTTCAATGACGCATTTTATTGTCCTGTTTTTCCCTGTCCTTTTTTCAAGCAGCTCTTCTATTGTGCGCTTGTGCTTGTCGATGATCCCTTTAACTGATGCGGACCTCGCGGCAACTATGTATTCGTTTTCAGACGTTGTCCGTATTTCTGCCTTGCGGATGATGGTAAAGCTGCCCCTTAAACCGTCAGCACCTTCGAAAAGGCTGTCCCACAGATTGTTTTGGAATGCTTCTGGGCTTTCTTTGCCGTGAAGAGCATCTGCTTCTGTTTTCTGTTGCGGTACAGGTACAGGTGCGGGTGCAGCCGTCCTCTTTTTCGGGGCAGGCGCCGCCTCAAGCGCGGCAGCCCCTTCAGACAGCAAAACGACGCACAGCTCCGCTAGTATCCGTGGCTGCGTCGACCACCTCGCCTCCGCAGACGTCTTCGACACTTCACGTATCGCATGGTTGATGTCTGCCAAGGGTATCCCCTCGCTCTGCTTCGTAATTCTTTCCGCGTTTTCGTATGACACGTTCAGCATGTCCGCAGGCTGCTTGATGAATTTGGCTATCAGAAGATTCCTGTAGTGGGCAAGCATATCCCGCAAAAACTGCCTCGCGTCTTTCCCTTCTGCCATGAGCCTGTCAAGCAGCAGCAGCGCTTCGCCCCCGCTGCCGTCCTTTATCATGTCTGCCATGTCCAAGTACACTTCTTCGCTTGATGCACCGATTAATTCCAGCACGTCTTCACGGGTCACCTTCAAATCCCCTGCGGCAATGCACTGGTCCAATATGCTCAGGCCGTCACGGACGGAACCGTCGGCGTTCATGGCGATGAGCCTAAGCGCTGCATCAGAGACGTCAACGCCTCTTTCCCTGCATATCTTCTCCATTCTCTCTCTTATTAGGGTTTCCGATACGCGCCTGAAGTCAAGCCGCATGCACCTCGACAGGATTGTGGCCGGCAATTTCTGCGACTCTGTCGTCGCCAGTATGAACACTACATATTCGGGAGGCTCTTCAAGGGTTTTCAACAATGCGTTGAATGCGCCGGCAGAAAGCATGTGAACCTCGTCTATGATGTAGACTTTCTTCCTGCCAACGGCAGGCGGGTATTTGACGCTTTCCCTCAGCTCCCTGATGTTGTCGACGCCGTTGTTCGAAGCCGCATCGATCTCAATCACGTCGATAAACCTGCCGTTCTTGATTGCCATGCAGTTTTCGCAAACACCGCAAGGCCGCCCAGCATCTGATGTGCAGTTGACCCCTTTTGCGAATATCCTCGCCGTGGTCGTCTTCCCTGTTCCCCTGCTGCCACAAAAAAGATAGGCATGGCTTGCTGTATCATCCTTTATTTGGTTTTTGAGTATTTTAACGATATGCTCCTGGCCTAGAATTTCTTCGAAGGTTTCCGGGCGCCAGGCTCTGTACAGTGCCAGATACATTCAGTTGCCACCCCATCTAACGAATTGCCCTTTAAAAGCCTCGCCGGGCACCGGAGCAGGCTTATCCGCGGCACATAGGAGGCTCCGCTTATTGCTGCTTCCTTCCGGACCTGACAAGGTTCACAGATTCCTATTGCGCGGGACCCAAACCATACCAGGCGAAGCTTTTAAAAGGCGATTTCATGTCGTAATGCTTCAAAAACAAGTATAGCACAAGAAATGTTGCGGTTCAACAGAAACAATTATTTTTCGTATCGTTCCAAGTTTACCTAACTCGGTATATTTCGTCGCTTTCAGGCGGCCCGACTTCAGTTGCCTTCCCTTCACATACCAGTTTCACGCCAAACCCCTTTTCCTTCACCTCGCCGATCAATGTTAATTTGACGCCAGCCTCGCACATTTTCCGCGTCAGTTCATCTTTGTTTTCAGCCGCCGTTATTATCACCATGCTCCCACTGGATATTAGGCAAAGCGGGTCGATGCCGTAAATACCGCATATCTTCTGAGTGGTGACTGTTACCGGAATTGCCTCATGCCATACCTCTGCGCCAACGCCAGAAGAATGGCAAAGTTCCCAAACTGCGCCAAGCAACCCGCCTTCAGTAACGTCGTGCATTGCAGAAAACCCTATTTCACCAGCAACAACACCTTCTTTTACAACGCTGATCAACTCCAGGTATGATTTGGCTTCCTCTATTTCTAAAGGCGACAACCTCCCGAGGAGCTCGTCTTCATGGTCGTATGCGATTATCCCGCTTCCTTCCAGCCCTGCCGACTTCGTCATGAAAACCAGGTCGCCCGGCCTAACCTTTTGCTCTGGCCTTGCCGCCGGCGCCCTACCTATAGCCGTGGAAACAATTACCGGCTGGCTCACCGCTGGTGTTATTTCTGTGTGGCCACCTATTATTTCAACGCCAAGCTCAGCGGCAGCTCCCCCCGCCTGCCTCATTATCTCGCCCACCTCTTCCTCCGTCGTGCCGACAGGAAGCATGACTGAAAGCATTATACCCAGCGGCTCTACCCCGTCTGACGCTATGTCGTTGCAGGATACGTGAACCGCAAGCTTCCCTATTTGAGAGGCTGATGCGGTTATCGGGTCTGTCGACATGACGCACTTGTAATCTCCGAAATCAATTGCCGCGCAGTCTTCCCCTATCCCAGGCCTTTTAAGGACCTCTTCCCTCTTGAACTTGATGTTATTAAAGACGATTTCCTCTAAAAGCCTGCTGTCGAGCTTTCCCGTTTTAAGCATTTTCCTTTTCCTCGCTCTTAACGCAGCCCCTTTAAGAATTGCCTCTCTCATGTTTTGTTCAAATTCGTCAATTGTGTATCCTCGTGATCCAAGCATGCGCGCACGCTCGGCTTCAATCAAATGCATTGCCGCTGTCAGATCATCTTCCCTGCGGTTATATGATTCAATATCCATCAGAACAGTGTCGCCGGTACCATTTCTGGTCAAGAATACCGGCGTTTTAGTTGCTCTGCATATTTCAGCGATGCTATTGTAGTTTTTTCTGAGTTCGCTTGATGACTTAATAATAGTGCTCATGATTCCCTCTCCTGCTTGTCAAATTTATAGTTATATTATACCCTAATATGACAAAACGTCAAGAGGGTTCAACTGATTCAAGCAGCTCCAAAAAACCTTCCTCAGAAATTATCTCCACACTCAGCTCCTTGGCTTTTTTGTTCTTTGAGGAATTCGACAGGGTGTCGTTGTTTATAAGATAGTTCGTCTTTGATGTCACTGACGAGGCAGCCTTTCCGCCGTTCTTCTCTATGGCTGCAACTAAAGCCTCCCTGTTGTCAAAATGCGCAAGCGAGCCTGTTATCACAAACACCTTCCCAGCCAGCCGCTGCGTCGCCCCAGTTTCCTCTTCTATTTCAAATTCGGTCTCGGCGAGGATCCTGCTTACGCTCTCTTTAGCCAGCTCTGAACCGAAATAGCCTACGTACCCGTCGGCCATAATGTCTCCGATGCCGTATATCCCGGACAGCTCCTCCCTTGAGATGTTCTGTATCCTGCCCCAGCTCTGCCCACAGGACTTGCATATCATTTTTGCATTGGCAACGCCTATGTTCGGAACGCCCAGAGCGTAAAGCAGCCTTGCCGGCGTCGTCTTCCTGCTCCGGTCTATGGATTCAATCAGATTGCTGTACGACCTTTCGCCGAAGCCTTCCATCGAGACTATTTCTTCCCTGTGTTCAGCTAGGCAAAACAGGTCAGCCGGCTCCTTCACAATGCCCATCGCAACGAATTTTTCAATGGTAGCTTCAGACAAGCCTTCTATGTTCATCGCGTCCCTGCTGGCAAAGTGGGCGACCGACTTTATGTGTTTGGCCGGGCAGCTTGCATTTGCACAGAATAGGGTTTCGACGCCGCTCTCTGACTTTATTTCAGTCTTGCCGCCGCATACCGGGCAGGCCTCCGGGATAATTATGCTGCCGCTTCTTGTCAGGTTTTCCGCTATCTGGGGGATTATCATGTTTGCCTTGTAGACGGTCACCATATCACCGACGCCAAGTTCAAGCTCTTTTACAATGCTCACGTTGTGTACGCTCGCCCTGCTCACCGTGGTCCCCTCAAGCTCTACCGGCTCAAAGATTGCAACGGGGTTTATGAGGCCGGTCCTGGACGCGCTCCATTCTATTTCCTTCAGCACCGTCTCTCTTAATTCGTCCTGCCATTTGAAAGCTATCGAATCCCTTGGGAATTTCGATGTGCTGCCCAGCGACCTCCCGTAAGCGATGTCGTCGAAGGCCAGCACCAGTCCGTCGGATGGGACGTCGTTTTTCTCAACGCCGCCTGAAAACCACTTCACGGTTTCTTCAACGTTGTTTTTGTCCACCATCCTGTATTCTACGGTATCAAAGCCTTGCGACACAAGCCATTCCATCTGTGCCCTGCGAGAGTCTTCAAGACCTGGGGCGTTTTCTGCTTTAACCAGTGAAAACGCGTAGAAACGCACGTTCCTCTCGGCTGTTGTCCTGCTGTTAAGCTGCCGCACCGAGCCGCTGCACAGGTTCCTTGGGTTCTTGTATTTTGAGCCTTCGTCCACAATGGCAGCGTTGATTGCCTCAAAATCGGAATACCTGATGACAGCCTCCCCGCGCAGCACGAGTTCCCCTGCAAAGGATATCTCAAGGGGTATGTTCCTGAAAACTTTAGCGTTTGACGTGATGACTTCGCCGATCTCGCCGTTGCCCCTAGTCACCGCCTTTTGCAGTTTTCCTCCGGCATAAGTGAGGACTATCGTCAGCCCGTCCAGTTTCCATGAAAGTATCCCTTCGTGCTCTCCGAGAAATTCAATGAGAGAGCTGGTTTCTTTCGTCTTGTCAAGTGAAAGCATTCTCGTTTCATGCCGTTCCTTGGGCAATTCTTCCAAGACTTCATATCCAACGTTGACGGTTGGGCTGCCAGCCAGCACGATACCTGTTTCTTTTTCAAGTGCTGCAAGCTCGTCATAGAGCCTGTCGTACTCAATGTTTGGCATGATTTCGCGGCTTTCTGTGTAGTACGCCTTGGCGGCTTCGTTCAATACCGCAATTTTGTCTTTCATCAGCCCTGTTTTGTCTTTCACTTTACCCCTCCAGTTTCTTTATGGGCGCAACGCCCTTTGCAAGTTTTTTGAAGCCTACGGAATCAAACATCACGCTTACTGTTTTTGTATTTGCTTCTATGACAAGGCCGTCGCCGAATTTGGCGTGGCTCACCCGCTCCCCTGCTGCAAAATCCGGCCCCGCAGCAGCCGCAGGCGCAGCCCCTGCCCCAGTAGCTGCGGCAGGGGCTGCGCTTGCGGCTGCGCCGGAAACCACCTGCGTCGTCTGCTTAATCTGCTCAAATGGGCGAAACACCGTACCGCTGCTGTACCCGTCTGACCATTTCACGCTGCCCGCGCCTCTGTTCTTTCTCCCGTCGTATATCGGAGTCCCTGTTAGCACGGATTTGTCGATTTCTTTCAAGAACTGTGATTCCCGAGTGTAGTCCGTCTTGCCGTACAGCATGCGCATCGACGCACTGGTCAGGTACAGCTTCTCCATGGCCCTCGTCATCCCGACATAGCACAGCCTCCGCTCCTCTTCAAGGCCGTCTTCCTTCTCCATGGCCCTCCAGCCTGGAAAGAGCCCGTCCTCTAGGCCAGCGAGGAAAACCACCGGAAATTCCAGCCCCTTCGCGCTGTGCATGGTCATCAGCACTACAGCGTCCTCGCTTGCGTCGTGGTTGTCAACGTCTGCCATCAGCGCGATTTTCTCCATGAATTCGGCAAGTGACAGCTCCGGGTCATCCTTTTCGAAATCGTGTATGACCGATTTGAATTCCATGATGTTCTCAATCCTGCTGTCCGATTCGACGTTGTTTTGCTCCTTAAGCGCCTGCAGGTACCCTGTCTTTACCATCAGCGCGTCATAGATGTCGGAAACCCGCATGCTGCCCTTTTCCTGGTTGTACTTCCTGATGACCGAAGCCATCTCTCTGATTTCCCGCGCCGCTTTTGACGACAGGCCTTCCACTATTTCATTGTCTTCCAGAATGCTGAAAACGCTTTCCCCCCGCACTGCCGCCAGGGTTCTGAGCTTTTCAACCGTCCTGCCGCCCACCCCTCTCTTGGGTTCGTTGATGATCCTCACAAGAGCCACGTCGTCTGCAGTGTTCTGCACAAGGCGCATGTACGACACCATGTCCTTGATTTCTTTTCTGTCATAGTACCGCACCCCGCCCAGCACCCTGTAAGGTATCTCCTTGGCAGACAATGCATCTTCGAAAGTTCTTGATTGCGCGTTAACTCTGTATAGTATCGCAAAATTCGCGTATTTCAGCTCTTTTGAATGCAGCCTCTCGATTTCTGAAGCGGCAAACCTAGCTTCGTCCTTTTCGTCGTCTGCCTTGAAATACGTTATCTTTTCGCCGGCTTCCTTGCCCGTCCACAGCTTCTTGCTTTTCCTCTTCTTGTTTTTTTCGATTACAGAATGCGCTGCCGCCAAGATGTTGCCATACGATCGGTAATTCTGTTCGAGCTTCACTGTTTTGGTATTTTTGAAGTCCCTTTCAAATTCCAGTATGTTCTTTATGTCTGCCCCTCGCCACTGGTATATGCACTGGTCGTCGTCGCCAACGACGCAAATGTTGTTGTGTGCTTCGGCCAGCAGCTTTATGAACCTGTACTGTATGAAATTCGTGTCCTGGTATTCGTCTACCATTATGTATTTGAACCGTTTCTGGTACTTTGCTAGAATTTCTTCGTCTTTTTCAAACAGCCTCACCACGTTCAATATCAAATCGTCGAAGTCCATGGCGTTGTTTTTTTTCAATGCAGCCTCGTAATCCGAGTACAATTCGTATATCCGCTTGGCTTTGAAGTCGTCGCCGTTCTGTTTCAGGTAGCTCTCGGCACTGACAGCTTTTTCCTTGCAATCGCTGATTATTGCCAGCACGTATGCAGGAGTGAACTTCTTCTCATCCAAATTCCTTGCTTTGACGCAGTTCTTGATGACTGTCTTCTGATCGCCCGGGTCATAGACGACAAAATCGCTTTTGTAGCCAAGAAGCTCAGCATGCATGCGGAGTATCCGCAAAGCAGCGGAATGGAACGTCAAAATCCATATGTTGACGCTTCCTGCCAGCAGGTTTTCGACCCTGTCCCTCATCTCCCTTGCCGCTTTGTTCGTAAAAGTGACTGCCAAGATGTTATATGGAGCAACGCCTTCTTCGTTGACAAGCCAAGCAATCCTGTGTGTCATAGTATTCGTCTTGCCGCTTCCTGCCCCAGCCAATATTAGGAGCGGGCCTTCTTTGTGAAAGACCGCTTTTTTCTGTTCATCGTTTAATTTTTCATATGTGTCAGGCATAAGAATTCGCCTCCTGTATTATGTACCTTGCGAAATGCTGCTTCGCGCTCTGGAATTTTTCTTTTCCAATCGCAAATGAAAAACCGTTTTCGAAAAAGATCGTCTGAGCTTTCATCTTGTTCACCTTGTCCATGTTTATTATACAGCTTCTGTGGCATTTTAGAAACCTTTCGTCAAGGTACCTTAACAGTTCTTCAATTTTGCCGTAGCGCCAATACTCCGCGTCTTCCGTGTAAATCATGGTCTTCCTCAAATCCTGCTCAATCATCATAATATTGTCGATAAATATTTTGCTGGTTTCGTCCCTTTTTACGATAGGTATGTAGTTTCTCATTTCAATCACCTTTAAGCAAATCGCGAACCACCTCGCCGGCAATCAGCAGCCCTGCAACTGCAGGGACAAATGCTATGCTGGCTGTGCCTTTGAAATTATCATCAAATTTGTCAGGCAGTTCGACAGAGAAAAGTACTTTCACTTCCTTGATTCCCTTTTTTGCCAGTTCCTTCCTAATTTTTTTAGCCAGAGGACATGAATGTGTTTTTTCTATTTCGCTGATTCTGAACTTCGACGGATCTGTTCTGTTGCCTGTACCCATCGAAGATATGATTGGAGTATTCAGCGCCTTTGCCTTTTCTATCAATAGAACCTTGGCTGCTGTGTCATCGACAGCGTCTACTATGTAGTCGTATTCTTCAATCGTGAAGCTGCCTATGCTTTCTGCCGTCAATTTTTCTTTGAACGCGCTCACTCTGATATGCCCGTTGATGTCAGCAATCCTGTCTTCGAATGCATCTGCTTTGTACTTCCCGACAGTGCTTCTCAAGGCTATTGTTTGCCTGTTGACATTGGTGATGTCTATGGTGTCATAGTCCACAATGCCAAGGCGCCCTATGCCTGTCCTTGCCAAAGCCTCTACTACATGGCCGCCTACCCCTCCCAGCCCAAAGACTATCACGCTGCTGTTTTTCAACTTGACAAGATTCTCCGATCCAATCAGCTTTTCTGTCCTGTCATATATGCTTTTCATCATGTCATTCCTCATCCGCTATTAATAGTATAAGATGTGAAGCTGCGCTAATGTCAATAGCTAATTTAAAAAAAATTAACTTTTTTTCTGACAAGCTTGAGCTTTTTTGTAGAATATGGTTAAACTCTGGTTACTTCAATGGGTTTCGTTACACTATATGGTTTAATTATGTGCAATTGTCGCCACATGTAATTACCATTTAATGTGATATTTGGCTCAAAATGTTTCTCCATAGTCTAGTGTTACTGCAAGCTTTTGCCTCGCGAACAGAAAACCGGCTGCCCCAAACAGTCAGAAACCATAGGGGCAGCCAGTTTACATTTTGCATCGTTCGTTCATGGCCAGTTCGTTTACGATTCTCTTATGTATGAGACCAATTCTCCCACAATTTCATAAGCCGCAACTGACACTGGCCTTTCCCTGTCTCCATCGACAAGCATAGGCTTCCCGTCAATGATGTCCCTCGCCCTCTTTGCAGCAAGTATGACTAGCGTATACCTGCTGTCTGCCTTCTTCCGAATCTCATTAATTGAGGGGTACAGCATTTACATCTCCTCCCTGTATTTATCGATCAGTTCGTAGACGTCATGAGACACCCTTGAATGCTCAGCGGTGATAATTGCCTTTATCCTTGTCACCGCCTCATTGAGCTCGCCGTTTACAACGCAGTAGTCGTACTTGTCTATATAGGAGACCTCTGTAAGGGTTTCCTTTATCCGCTGGTTGATTACGTCCTCGGTTTCGGAACCTCTTCTTGTCAGCCTTTTCCTCAGTTCACCCATCGAAGGCGGCAGAATATAAATGAATATGCCTTCCGGGTACTGTTCCTTTATCTTGAGAGCTCCTTGAATGTCTATTTCCAGTATTACGTCCTCGCCTTCTTTTAGCAGATCCAGAACCGTTTGCTTCGGTGTCCCGTAGTAATTTCCGTAAACTTCCGCGTACTCCAAAAAGCCCTCTGATTCAACTATGCTTTCGAATTTTTTACGGGTAATAAAATAGTAATTCTCTCCGTTTATCTCCCCTGCCCTAGGGGTTCTCGTTGTCATTGAAACCGACAATGAGACTTTGACTTGGTCTATAAGCATCCTGCAGATAGTTCCCTTGCCTGCCCCTGACGGCCCTGAAACAACGAACAGCTGACCTTCGTACATTGGATTCTCCTTATTACTCGATAATCTCGGTAACGACCCCGGAGCCGACGGTCCTGCCGCCTTCCCTGATGGCGAACCTCAGGCCCGCGTCCATGGCTATGGGCGTTATCAGCGATATCT
>Ga0082212_10002328_pt1 | contig 27802 bp, 28 predicted proteins | sample TergutNt197P3_FD_71548 | JGI IMG/M metagenome (GOLD analysis project Ga0082212, IMG submission 71548) | Neocapritermes taracua P3 segment gut microbial communities from Petit-Saut dam, French Guiana - Nt197 P3 | ecosystem: Host-associated > Arthropoda: Insects > Digestive system > Gut ...
AATGATACCGTTGCTGACGGTGCAGTTGCAACCCGCGACTACGCAGTTGACGTTGAGCGTTAGCTGCAGTTGGAACGGAGCGTCGGCTTCACTGCTCGAAAGGGAAGCGATATCCAAATTGGAGGGCGCATTTGCGCGGATCAGGGGAATAACGGATATCACATCGGTATCCGGCCCCGGTTCCGGGTCGGTAGGGCTTACATTTGAGAAAGGCACGAATATGCAAGTTGCCCGCTTTGAAGTAGCCTCGCAAATTCGGTATATCTATCCTTCATTGCCCTACGGGGTCTCATACCCTTCGCTCTCGCTTGCAACAAGCGGAAACAGGCAGGAAAGCCAGACGGCGATAACTTATACTTTTAACGCTAATTTACCCGGTAACGCAGTAGCCGATTATTTTGATAACGAAATCGTTCCGGAACTTTCTAAAATTACCGGCGTTCACGGCGTCATTTATGGAGGTATCGCGCCGTATGAATACGAAATTACGGTCGATGCAGATAAAGCGGCGCTTGCAGGAATTCGTATGAAAGACATTGCCGACGCTTTCAACGGTTATTTCAACGAGTATAACATCGGAAACGCGCGGTATGGAGAGAACAACGAAAATGTGATTCTGCTCAAAGTGCGGAACCCCGGCGACGCCGATTTTATGTCTATACCGGTCAGAAACAGTAATGGACGGATTTACAGCCTGCAGGATTTGGTTTCCATCCGCTACAGGGAATCTTTGCCCGGCTCTTACTCTCGCATAAACGGATTAAACGCCATTAATCTGAATATCTCGACAGGCAGGAACAGTAATCTGACAATCGTCTGCAACGAAATTCAGAAAAAAATGAATGTTCTGGAAGAGCAGTTTCCGGCGGGACTGACGGCAGATTTGGTTTACAACGCCGCCGACCATATTAACACAGAGCTGCGAACTGTCTTTATGCGGGCATTAATGACTTTGTTTATACTGATGCTCTTTGTCCTGTCAGTCAGTCGAAATTTCAAATATCTGCTGATCATTTTTCTGACCCTTGTCGCCAATATTTTGATTGCCGTCGTATTTTATCATATTTTTCATTTGGAAATTCATCTTTATTCGCTGGCGGGTATCGCTGTTTCGCTGGGTATCATCATCGATACTTCCATTATCATGACCGACCATTACAGTTTCTATCACGATAAACGCGCATTCATTGCGCTTCTTGGCGCCATACTCACTACAATTGCAGCCCTGTCGGTCGTTTTACTGCTTCCGGAAAGGCTACGGGATAATTTTTCCGATTTTGCTTTGGTAATCATTATCAATCTGGCTGTTTCCCTGATGATTTCTTTTCTGTTTATCCCCTCGCTGATTGAAAAGTTGAATCTGAAACGTTCGATGGCTTTCAGCAGCATGAAGACAAAGCGGCGTATTCTGAAATTCAATCGCCGTTACCGTCGTTTTATCGGCTGGGGACGACGTCATAAATGGGCGTTCATCGTTGTGTTTCTGTTGGGCTTTGGACTTCCGATACACCTTCTACCTCCCCGGATAAGCCATAACATATTATTGGAAAAAGAAAATATGTGGAAGGCAATTTATCACCGTACCATAGGAAGTGTTTTTTATCAGGATCACAAAGCGATTGTTGAGAAGACGCTTGGCGGAGCGTTCAGGCTGTTCAGCAACCCCGTCCGTTCGTATCGACCCTCTAACGACGTCGCGCAGAGACCCCGTCTCAACGTCCGCGCAGCGATGGTAGAAGGGAACACGGTACATCAGTTAAATCAGATCATGCGCAATGTAGAAAATTACCTCTCCCAATTCGACGAAATCGAAATTTTTCGAACCACAGTATCTTCCTACAACAACGCGCTGATAGAGATCACGTTTAAGCCGGAATTTGAAAATGGCCCGTTTCCGTATTTTTTTTACGATGATGTAAAAATGGTTGTTAACCGAAACGGCGGAGCGACCTGGCAGATATGGGGGATAGGCGATCAATCGTTCAACAACAACATATCAACGGCAGGGTTGGGTTACCTGCTCCATCGTATCACATTGAGCGGATACAGTTACGACCACCTTTTTCAATATGCGGAAGGTCTGCTGGCGCGGGTATCCGAAAACAGTCGGGTGGTAAATCCCGAGATTTTCGACGAGGGTAACAGCCAACTGCCCAAACAGGAATTTGTTATCGACCTGAACAGGGAAAAAATCCTGATGACGGGCGTCAGCCCCGGCGCCTATTTTAGTCAATTGCAGGATATCCTGTACAGCGTTTCGCTCCGCAGCATCCTGATGGACGACAAGGTTGAAAGAGTTTCGATGGTCTCTTCCCAAAAAGAGAGTTTCGATCTGTGGCACGTCCGCAACTATCCGTTAGACGTCGATACGGTCAAGGTGAAATTGGCGGACATCGGACAGATCGACAGGAAGTTTTCCGGGCGGAGCATACACCGCAAGAATCAGAACTACCAACTGACTGTTGCTTTCAACTTCATAGGCCACTACGAACTCGCCTCGCGTTTCCTGAACGAGGAGACCAAGCGTCTGAATCTGGAGGTGTTGCCTATCGGTTATCGGGCGGAGGTAACAAACCGGATGGGATGGAACAATCAGGAAAAACGACAGGCATTTTTGTTGATCATGCTGGTGATAGCGCTGATTTACAGTATCTGTACCGTTCTTTTTGAATCGTGGCGGAAACCGTTGGTGATCATCCTGTTAATCCCTGTTTCGTTTACCGGGGTTTTCCTGACTTTCGGGCTGTTCGGGTTTCAGTTCAACGACGGAGGGTTCGCCGCTTTCGTTCTGCTGAGCGGACTGGTTGTCAATGCCGGAATATACATTATCAACGAATACAACAACATCTCCCGCCGCCACCAATCATCCGACCATCTGAACCTCTATATGAAAGCCTATAGCAGGAAGATTGTGCCTGTCCTATTGACTGTTCTCTCCACGATACTGGGTCTGATACCCTTCCTTGTAAAATCGCAACCCAACTCTTTCTGGTTTTCCTTTGCCGTCGGTACGATGGGCGGAATGTTCTTTTCCCTCATAGCCTTCTTTATCTACCTACCGATATTCCTGCCGTTGAAGAAGAATTGAATCTGACAGGAATTATCGACGGTTTATTTTTTTTCTGACAACTTGATAGTAAAGATCCGTCATTTTTTCGGATATGAACGGATCGCCAATGAGTTGTATTCTGTCATTCTTATCAAGCAAAAATCCGGCGTCAATGATCTGGCGATCAATTTTACTGTTATTTTGTACATACGTAAATTCCTCGCTTGGCATGATAAAGTATGGGAACGCTGTATCGCCTTGTGAATACCGGATAAACGTTTCATGGTGTTTTCCTCGGAAAACAAATAAATGAGCCAGATTTTCATTAACGGGGACTTTCTCGAAGTTATCGCACCATTCCCGTATTTTCACTTTACATACAGCACAATCCTCATCAACGTAATTGACGGTTACAAATGGATATAATTTTCTGAATTCAGCATAAGAGTACACCCGTCCACCACTGTAAACAAAATCATATCCGCTTAGATTTATTTTTTTGTTTAAGTGGTCTTTAATCAACTGTATACCGGGAGAATTTTGCTTACATCCTGTTGCAAATACTGTCAAAAACAGCAGAATAAGACAGTTGCTGTATATTTTTCCCGTCATTTTCAAATGCTTTTGAATTTGGTCAGAATAAGAATCGGGTTATCGTTTACGTTGAGATTTTTGATGATTTTTTCAAGGTTGGGGTCTGTTATTGTGAGCGTACTGTCTTTTAATCTCTTATTTATCCCTGTTCGTTCTTCGAAAATAATGGCGTCACAGGCAAAAATAAAATATCCGTTCCCGACCCCAAAGCAGTCGTATCCATAAAAACGGTTTAGCTCCTTTATGCTGTCGTACTCTTTCATTTGAGAAATATAGGTAACCCCTTTTTGTTTGTCATAGATAACGTGATCCATCGTTTTGTTCCCTGTAACCTTGGTGTTGCCTATAAAAAAATCTTGGGTTTCATAAAACCATGGGAACAAATATTCCCCATGCCCTTTATCATGCATGCTTACAAATTTGTCCGATTTGTTATATTTTTTCCATGCAGAGTCTTTAAACCTGGCGTAATAAGCCAGCGAATAAGTTAGATCGGAGTTGATGGCATATATGGAATCGGAAAAAAGAGGGCGATAATAGACTTTGTCATACCCACGTCTGAGATTGTTTCTGGCGCTATAATAACCTGTTTGTGACGGAAGATATTTAAATTCCTTGGCTACAAGCGAATCTCCACTGGTAGCCAATAATCCATAACGCGCCAATTCTTGGGTGTATCCGTTTTGATGAGTGGCACAGAGATACAACAAAGTACTGTCACTTAACCACAACATGCCGTCGCTCTGGAAAGGGGTATCGTATGAATACATGTAATTCCCATCAAGGTCGTAATACAAACTTCGCCCTGACAGCACATCTCTGATAATTAACGCATCTCTTTCTGCGTCGATGTCAATATTACCGATACCCAAATATTCTTTCGGACCACGCCCCTTTGCCGAAATTTTACGAATGTTCTCTCCTGTCCGGTTGAAAATAAACACCTGATCCTGCCCTTCATCCTGAATGTAAAACCGATCGTTGTAGTAAATAATATTTTTAATACTGCCAAGCATCCCTTTTTCGCGACCGAGCGGGATGTAGATCAATTCTTCAACGAGTGCGTCGTAATCTGTCAACTTAGCGTTTTCTATATCCAAAACAATAGCCGACGACGTTATTCGGTGCATCAATGGTACCTCGCCAGGATCGTAATCGATTTGTTGACCTTGTCTATAACGGTTACATCCACACAACAGAAAGACTAAAAGAATTGAATATAAAAAAAACTTTTCAACATTGGTATGCTCTAAGAACAAAAGGAAGATGTGTGACATCTCTATAAAAAAAATCAGTCTTTAATACAACTAGTTCCATTCCAGCAATTGCCATCACCTTGTGTGCAGTGTACTTGATGTCCATCATTGCCATCTAATCTGCATGTGTCATAAGTAGGGAACCAATTACCGTTCCCATTTGGATTTCCCCACCAAGTCTGACCATTGAAAGTATAACTGACATAGTCGCCTTCATAAATCCCTACGGGGCCTTCTCCGTCGGCAAGCGCCTCAATACTTTGCGCAAACAAAGACGGTGAATACCATTTTGCTTTTTGAGCAGTTACAAACGTTACACATGCGGTGACAATTACTGCGAACATCACTACTACGATGGTCGCCACTCTTTTTGATAATTTTTTCTTTGACATAAAATTAAAAGTTTATAAATATGTTATTAAAAATTCGGTGCAAAGATACAGATGTTATTTTTACCGTGCAAATTTTTTTCGATCTTTTTTTGAAATATTTTTCACTTTTTTCGACAAAAAGTCGCAAATAAAACGTATCAATCTATAAATCAAATATTTAAAATTTTTCTGCCAGAATTTAAAATGACGTCAATTCCGGCAAGGGATCATCAATTTTGCGTTTTTTTAAAGGTTTTTACCAATGCTTCTATCTCTGCTTTTGGAGTAAATTCCATGACTTTGCGACACAATTCCATGGCGTTGACCGTCTCCCCCTATTCAAAACGCTGCGCGGTCGGCTCCTGCAGATAGAAGGAGTGAAGGGTATCAGGCGACGCCTTTTTTATGTAATGCTTTACATAAGTCGGGATATGACAACTTTCACGTTATGTAAAGTTTTGTAAAACAAAGAACCATAACGCCTGAAATTCAATTCTTCACAATCCGACTATACATAAATACTTTCCATAACGTTTTTGTATTATAGCATATTGTCGGGTGACAATGAAAAATAAAAAGAACAATGGAAATTAATAAATTGATTGAAATGAGTACGGAGAGCCTGAAAAGTTCGTCCTACACAACCAGGCGAATCTACACCTATAAATGGCTGTGGAAAAGAGGTATACTCGCTTACATGCAAACGTTGGGCGAAACGGAGTATACGCTGGAGATTGGAAATGATTTTATGCTGACATGCAATGTAAATGGCAGTGTAAAATGCATGCATCGTGACATGGTTAAGAGTGTAACGGTTCTGAATGATGTCATGGCAACAGGTAAAATCGGGGGTAGACGCCATACGCCTGTTGATTATCCTCTTAATGGCGAAATAGGAGGTTATGCCCGAAAATTCATAGCGCATCTTTCTTATTTGCGTAGAAATATCAGAACTGTTCGGGATTACAGGAAAAGACTAAGTATCTTCATTGATTATCTGGCTGAAAATGGAGTGAATAATCCTGAGGAGATTGATGAAGATACTATCCTTGCATTTATATCAAGCCATACGCACGGCGATTCGAAGAATATCACAAGCGTAAAGTGGTTTTTAGGATTTATGAAAGAAGAGAACATTATTGAAAAGGACTTTGGTTATATGTTGAAAAATCGAAGCGGCAAATTGAGAAGTGAACGTGAAAGGATACCATCTTTCTATTCCGAAGAAGAAGTGGGGAAAATAGAACTGTCTGTAGACAGAACGGGTGCGGTCGGTAAAAGAGATTATGCGATGGTCTTATTGGCATCAAGGCTGGGACTTCGTGTATCCGACATAGCAGGTCTTGGCTTTAGTAACATAGACTGGGATACCAGTCAAATACGGCTGACCCAATATAAAACGGGAAATCCGATAACCCTTCCATTACTGCCTGTTGTTGGCAATGCGATTATTGACTGGCTCCGTTATGGTCGAAAGAAATCTTCATCGGATAAAGTGTTTCTCGGTTGCAGTGCGCCGTACCTGCCTGTAACCGGCGGTTCTGTCCATTCAGCCATAGCGAGAGCATTCAAGACATCCGGAGTGGAAGTGGATAAACGACATCATGGAGGTCATGCACTGAGATTCAGTCTTGCTCAAAGAATGTTGGAACTGAACACCCCCATGCCGGTAATATCAGAAGTACTGGGGCATCGAAACAGGGATGTAACAAGGGAATATGTCAGAATAGACCTTCCTTTGCTCGGAAAGTGTTCGCTGGATGTTCCGGCCATAAATGATAACTTTTACATGCAGAAAGGAGGATGTTTTTATGAATAACGCATTTGAATACCGCAGTGTTCTGGCTCCGTATATGAACTCCCTGATAGCGATAAAAGAATCACAGGGGTTTATTATGCTGTCAATGAAGTGGTTTTTTAAGGAGTTTGATTCTTTTGTTATAAATTACGGACTGAAAGAGCCTGTTATCACGCATGATCTTATTGAAACGTGGCACACAACGAGAATAAATGATTGCGGCAGAACGCTTTATGCAAAATGTTCCAATCCGGTACAGCTTGCAAGATATATGTGCGAACGGGGTAAAATCTCTTATATAATGCAACTGCCAAAACAAGAAAACGACAGGGGTTACACGCCCTATATATTTTCAAAAGATCAAATGCAGGCCATCTTTGAAGAATCCAACCGTCTGATACGGGAGAGCCATCGAATGGATGACCCGATTATGGCGATACCGTGCCTGATCAGGGTTTTATACAGTACCGGTCTGAGAATAACCGAAGCAATATCATTAAAAAACGGGGATGTCCATTTAGACTGGAGATATATCCATGTCAGGGAATCCAAAAACGGCGCTGAACGCCTTGTTCCTGTTTGTGATACGCTAATGCAATCGTTAATACAGTATATCAAGTATAGAAATATGCTGCCGTTAAATGGATTACAGGAAAGAGCACATCTTTTCTTTGTAAAGCTGGACGGGACGGAAGTAACAGCGCCATGCGCTTATAAATGGTTCAGGAAAGTATATACCCGGTGTGGCATTCCCTATAAAGGAGAACAGTTTGGGCCACGCCTGCATGATCTTCGTCACAGTATGGCTGTCCATACGCTGGCAAAATTGATAAAAGAAGGAATGGATGTATATACCGCATTGCCATTACTTTCGGCTTGTCTTGGTCATACCCAACTGTCTTCTACAGAGCATTATGTCAGGCTTACTCACAGTGAATATCCGGAACTGTTAAAACAATGTTCCTCAATTAATGATTTCATTTATCCAAAAATGTAATAAAATGAATACAACGACTGATTTTGCAAAACATATTGGCAACTTTTTTTCTTCCTGTTTGCCGCACGAACGGAATGTAAGTCCCAATACTATTGCTGCTTACCGGGATACTTTTGTGCTGTTCGTCAATTATATGAAAGATGAAAAACATATAAAGGCGGATAAAATCACCCTTGACGATGTGACCAAAGAAAATGTCATAAGCTTCTTAATTTGGTTGATTTCCCAAAATGGAAGCAGCATAGCTACCCGCAACTGCCGCCTGGCTGCTATTCACTCATTTGTATCTTATCTTCAATACGAAAAAGTGGAAAAACTGGGAGAATGGCAAAGTATCCTTTCAATAAAGGTCATGAAAAAAGAATCAAATGTACCAAACTATTTGTCGGTTGAAGGCATGAAACTCTTGCTGGCACAGCCTGACCCGGAAAGCTATAGCGGTCTGAAGCATTTATCTGTCCTTGCATTGATGTACGATACAGGATGTCGCGTGCAGGAACTGATAGACCTGAGGGTTGACTCGCTTCGGATTCAAACCGAACCCTATACCATACGAATCTATGGCAAAGGAAGGAAAACAAGAGTAGTCCCCATGGTGAGCGATCAAACAATCTTACTGAAAAAGTATATGGACAGATACCGCCTTGATGATGGTTTGTGTCTTGCGCATCCGCTGTTCTTCAATAACAGAGGTGAGAAAATGACCAGAACCGGCGTCACCTATATTTTGAAAAAATACGCCGATATGGCAAGACAAATTACACCCTTTCTAATCCCTGAAAGTATTAGTTGCCACTCGCTTCGTCACAGTAAAGCCATGCATTTACTGCAGGCAGGTGTTAACTTGGTTTGGATCCGTGATTTTCTCGGACACACATCAATACAGACCACCGAGGTCTATGCACGGGCAGACTCGAAACAAAAAAGAGAAGCGCTTGAAAAGGCGTATACGGATATTTTACCTGAGAAAACCAAAGATGGCGAATGGCAAAAGAATCAGACGCTACTTGACTGGTTAAAAGGTCTTCAAAAAAAATAGTAACAATTATTATGTAATGTTTAACTGTAAAGTCGCCTGGCAATATGCTATTTATCAAGCGGCTTCGTTTTGTACTTTACATAACGTGAAAGTTGTCATATCCTTTCTTATGTAAAGCTTTGCATAAGAAAGGAGACAGTTTACGTAAAAAATAATTATCTTTGCACCCCTTGATCTTTGACAAATAGTGAACGGATATCACCGTTTTCGTGGGTGGGTATGCGCCGTTTTTTGCATATTATAGGTTTTTTCATCTGCAAAGGAAATAATTATTTTTGAAACAGAAAAATAATATCTCCGTTCATTTGGACAACATCAAATATGATCCTACCCTTATTATTAAAAAAGTTTGGCCATTTAATAATTATATCGTTACTTTGCATCGTTATAAACCTGACAAAAATAGTTGAGTATTAACCATAAAAAAACGCAATTTATGTTGAAAATCAAGGAAAAATCATTTAAAATGTACTTCCCGGACAAGGGAGGTATCATAACCCGCAAATGATTCAAAAAGGCGATTGAAAAAAAGGGCCGAATAAACAACCACTATTGACCGAACATAGATGTTTACATTCCAGCGCCCGAAAATATACTTGATGACTACGATGGCAAGGGACAATATGCACAAAACTTGCGCATGTCGATGGAGCATCTGACCAAAACCGACCTCGAGAGAAATCCTCAATAAGTTCCTTTGGAAAAACCATTGGTCTTGGATGCTTTATTTTAACTTAGCTATCACAACGACAGGATTGTCATCATCTTTTAAATTTATAAGCAATTCTTTCAATTTTTGATGCGCTAGTTGGTCTTTTATTTGTAGTGTTGAAAAATGTTCTTCCGTAAGTATTTTTTTCATATCTTCTACTTGCCAAATATCTAAAACCAAATCATTTCCGGCATAATATTTAGGAAAGAATGATAATCCGCCATTTAAATCATTTATCAAGCCCTTGAATTGGTGTGCGTCTGTATCAAGGAGCGTATTGGTTTTCTCTGTAATATTAAAAATTCCCAAAACTGTCGCATCAGTCATCTCACGACGTATTACGCTATTATATATTGATCTCGTTTTTGGTATAGATAACAAGGAAGGAATCCTTATGCTATAAAATAAACTTGTTGGTGTTCCTACAACTTCCATCATTCTCATATATTGCTTATTTGCTTCTGTATTATCTACATGTATTATATTTCTTTGGCCTTTTTCATTATTTTTACCAATAGGATATGCAAATTTGCCATAATCAAAAACATAAACCGGCGATAATCTCAAATTTTCGATGGTATATAATGTATCATTGATATAATCCATTACATATACATGATTATCTATTCGATAAGGAGCAACAGATAATGACCAGGCGTTTTGCAGTGAAGTATCAGAATGTAAATTTGTGTGAAAATATTTAATAACATCGCCATTCTTATCGAATAAGTAATATTTATATTCGTTTCTTTTATCATACGAAATAGCGCCTAAAAATAAATTGTCCTCCAAAAAAGTAACATTCCATAAACTCCTGCCATCCGGATTTGGCCGGGTAAACGATCCAATGAATTTTCCATTAAACTCAAATTCAAAAATCTTGAAACGGTCGGCAATATATACAGTTGGTTTTTCATGATTTATAAAAACTTCTGAAACACCTAAATATTCACCAGGCCCATTTCCAATTGCACCAATTGAATTCAGGAATTTTCCCGAACGATTAAAAACCAGAAGATTTTTGTGAGGCGGCCACACGCCTGAACTAATGGATGAAGCAATAAAAATCAAACTATCGTAAACTAATACGATAGATTCTTCACCTATTAAGGAATTATTATTTGTTTCCAATGCAATGAGTTCTATCGACGAAAAATAATCGGAAAAATAAACTTTTTGATAATTGCCGACACTATTCACAATATCAATCACCGGATACATTTCCTCATTTTTTTTGTAGGATTTGGTATTAGTACAACTTTTTAAAGCCAATAATACACAAATAGCCAGCATAAAAATTCTCATAAATATTTTATCGCTAAATTGAAAAAGCATTCATATCACAAAAAACCTTGAGAGAAATAACAAAAGACAATAGTATTGCTATCAATAAAACATTTATCAATGTTTATGACTCTCAAGATTTCACAAATAACTAATTCGGTTAGTCAACAATTTTCTAACATGACCAATAGCAATATACATTTGAAGCATATTCAAATGTATTCGCATATCTAACACATTCTTCAATTGTCGAACCACAACACCAAAATGTTTCAGTACTGCAATCAGTAAAAGCTACTTCACACTTAATATTAGCAACCTCATCATCACCACAGCCTTTTCCATAACCATCACCATAACCCCCAAGGGAGTTCTTCAATTCCTTGTCCGAAAGTACGTCGGACACGCTTCTCCATGTAAATCTCATAAAAAATGTTTTTTAAATTAATAAAATGCTAAAATATAATCGTTTAAGATCACAAATCCAAATCTGTAAAGGGGACTTCTAAAAACTCTTTTAATAACGTTCTCGTCATTTCGGACTTGTTCCGCAATCTCCTGAAAATGAAGAGATTCTGAAATAAATTCAGCATGACGTAATTACTTTTCGACATTGCCAAAGGATAGAAAACCCCAATAAGTTCCTTTGGAAAAATCATTTTATGCGCTGCAAAGTAAATACAAAGTTTTGAAATAGACAAATTTTTTTCCAATTTTCTTTTGTTCGCAGATTCAACTTATAAATGCAACTTTTTTGATTAGCTACTGTTTAAAAAATTAAAGAACCTGAATTTTGGAGTTTCAAAGTTAAGCAATTTTCTTGGTCTCCGATGGTTATTGAGCTTGTCGAAATATTAATTTTGTATTGAAAATTTTGAATATCATTATTTGAAAATTTCGTAAAGTGTTCTTTTTTAGGGATATACTGTCTAATAAGTCCATTAGTATTTTCGTTTAACCCTCTTTCCCAGGATGAATATGGGTGCGCAAAATAGTAATTCGTGTTCAACATTTTAGCGATCCATTTGTGTTCGTAAAACTCGGTTCCATTATCGGAAGTGATGGATAGGACAGCCTTTTTATAAGGTAAAAGTATATAGTATAATTCTTGTGCAAGGGCTTTCGCGTTTTTACCTTTGGGCAATTTTTTCATCAGCAGGAACCCTGTTGTTCTTTCTGTTGCCGTAAGAATGGCGCCGTTGTTTTCAGGGCCAACAACGGTATCTATCTCCCAGTCCCCAAAGCGTTGTTTTTCATTGATAACAGCTGGTCTTTCCTCTATGGATACCTTATCGGGGATGATTATCTTTTTACCGCCAACCGGTCTTTTTCGATGTTTGAGCTTGTGCCTGCAATGTTTCCACAATGACCCTTTATTGCGTTTGTCAGCCCTGATAAACTGATAGATACGCTCAGTGGAAACCATCTTGATTCCACGTCGCTTAGCATCGCCAACAATCTGTTCCGGTGACCATTGCTCCTCTGTTAATTGCTTGACAATATACCTTTTCATTTCCTCTGTGAGCTTGCGCTCCCTTCGAAACCGTTCCTTACGTTCATTGGCATATTCATGTGCCAATGCAGGCGAATAGCCCCGTTTAGAATGGTTATTGAGCTTGTCGAAATACTGTTCCGCTTTAACTCCCTGGAAAGTACGGATTTATCCTTCCCAATTGCTATGCAAATATCTTTTTTTGCATAATCCTCTTGCAACATCCGTGCAATTGTGTACCTTTGTTCCTCGGTTAGATGACTCATATTATGTAACTTTGAGCGGGGACAATTATAGTCATTTTTTTCCATCGGAAGAAGAGCGTGAGGTTTTTCTCACCTCTTTCTTCTGAAAAAATAATCATAATTTAACCCCGGAAAGTTGCATTTACTAATTGAACCCGCCAAAATGTGCGACATCCCTGTTTGACCTATGACCGACGAAAATGATTGATATTCAGCGGTAAGATCAGGAGTTCTGAATATGTAGCAACTACAGTTTCAATTCGCTGTTCATTATCATTGCGTTTTGTTTTCTGTGCCGGATTAAGAGTTTTGAACAGGTGAAGAACTATGTGCCGGGAGAGTTTGGCAGGTTGGTGGGTTACGACCGTATACCGGAAGTAAGGACGATTCGTTACATGGTGAAGGAAATAACCGCACAGAAATGCGCGGACAAATGGGTGGTTGACCTGTCCGGAAGCTGGATTGACGGTAATGAGCCGGAGTTCTATTACATTGACGGTCACGTACAGGTGTATCATGGCTGCCTCGATCAACTTGGAAAGAAACATGTCAGCCGTCAACGATTGTGCCTTCCCGGAATGATGGAGTTTTGGGTGAACACGGCGGACGGCGCTCCTTATTTCTTCGTTACCTCCCAGGTCAATGAAAAGATGATCGAGATGATGAAGTCAGATATCATCCCCCGCCTGAAAGAACTTCATCCGGTTTCGCCCGTGATGAAGGCATGGATGGAAGACTGTCCCCATGTGCCTCTTTTCACGCTGGTGTTCGACCGCGAAGCCTGGTCGCCCGACTTCTTCGCCTGGCTATGGGATACCCACCGGATAGCCGTCATCACTTATCGCAAATATGTGAAAGACCAGTGGGATAAATCCCTGTTCCGTGAATATCCCGTGGCCACCTCCATGGGAGAGGTGAAAATGAAACTGCACGAAAAAGATGTCCTCGATGCCAAATGCCTCATGCGTGAAGTGCGGAAACCGGGCAACGAAGATCACCAGACCTCTATCATAACGACCAATCCGATGATACGGATAGAAGTAGTCGCCTCTCAAATGTTCGCCCGTTGGGCAACCGAGAACTACTTTCGCTTTATGCGACAGGATTATAACATAGACCGGATTATACAATATTCTATTGATGAAATAAATACAGATGTTGAGGTTGTGAATCGGGAATACAGTAACATCACTTATGAACTCAAGAAAGAGCGATCAAAACTGTATTACAGGGAAGCAAAATTACTGCAATACCAGGAGCAAAACCCCTTGTTGGAAGAGGATGAGAATGAAAACAAAAAATTGATGATGAAAAAACTGGAACTGATGGAGGACATCCAAAAGGTGCAGAAAATAATTAATGAACTTATAAACAAGCGAAAAGGCGTACCTTACAAAATAAAACTGAGCGACATGCCGGAAGCAACCCGTTACAACCGTTTGAACCGGGAAAGTAAAACGTTGATGAACGTGATAAAAATGATTTGCTACAGGGCTGAAACAGCTTTGGCGTCTCGCCTGTCACCCCATTACAAGCGTGCCGGCCAAGAGATTAGGACATTGATCAAGTCCATAATCAATACGACTATTGACATGGAAGTCGACCAGGATAATGAAATTCTAATCATCACGCTTTACCCGCTCGCCAATCAAAGAAGTAATGAGGCTGTCAGCAAAATATGCGAACTGCTTAATGATACCAAAACGATTTATCCGGATACAAACTTGAAGTTGTTCTATAAAATTACTACCGTCTGATTTGAACGACTAATCGTGAAATTTATCAAAGAAGATTTTTGCATATTTTAACTCTTGATTGTTGGTGATCAATTCGCTACTTGCAAAAATACGACAATCATTTCCGCGCCAAATCTGGAGTTCTGATATTTTAATGTTTTTCGCTCATCTTGCTGATAATGTGATAGTACTAAAAGTAAAATCCGTTCCAAGCTTGGGAAGAATCACACAGGGTATTTCCAACTCCAGTATAGCCCTGTTTTCCGCGCGCCAATGTCCTTTGTCAAAACTCATCGAGTCAATGTGTTTCACAAAAAAGAATCGAAACCGGATAAGTTCACGTTGTCGATGTGCCATGATGAAAAAGCAGTGTGTCGCGCCGTCGTTCACTGATGCTGATTTATTTTCCGTCCTTCAATTGACGGTTTTCTTCTTCTAACTGACAGATTTCTTCTTTTAACCGCTGATTCTCTTCTTCCAATTTTCCGATATACTTTTTTTGAGTTTCCCAAACAGTTTGGGGTTGTATAGTTAACCGTATTTCCAATACCATTTCCTATGCCTGAAGCGTTGTCGTTGAAAACAAAAATCAAACTTTCCTCTGATTCATAAATATCCTCTAACGACGCATCCAACTCTTTTGCAAGTATTTGCCACTCTTTGTGGTTAATTTTTATTTCGCCATTTTCTTTCCGGTTATAACTCGAAACATTCTTACCAATGCAAGCAGCCATAGCTTCTTGCGAGTAACCTTTGTTATTTCGAGCTTCAATGAGTTTATTTTTTTTGATCATGGTTTAAAATTTGGGCAAAGTTACATCTTTTGCGTAAAAACGCAAAAGTAACGCAACGTTTTTAGTCAAAAATACTTTTTCACCTCAAACAAACCTCCTACTTTTACGGCGTCAAAGATTAAAAACGTATAAAATGGATACATCGAAGTACTTGCAGGTCATAGAGAACATCAGAGAAGAGTTGATGGCCTCTAAGCTGTCGGACAACATCGGCCTTCACGCAGGCACGTCCGGCATCGCCCTGTTTTTGGCGTATTACGACCGTATCATCCGCAAATCCAACGAACTCAGCCCAAGAGTGATGGAAATCTTAGAACACAACATCGAGCAAATTGAAGCAGGAAATTGGCAACATTCCATTTGCAATGGCATAAGCGGGTTTGGATGGCTTTGCGAGCATTTAAGAAAATTAGGCATGTTGAGCCGAGAGGAAATAGGATTTTTGGATGATCTTGATGTTTTTTTGTATAGGCAAATGATGGTTGACATCAAGCGAGGATATTACGATTTTCTGCATGGATCGCTCGGCGTAGGTGCATACCTCACTACTCGTTTTGAAAGAGAAAGAACTCAGGAATACATGTTTGATCTGCTTCAAGAATTGGAAAATTCTTCCATCTTATGTGAGAACGGAGCGATTAAATGGACGTCAGTATTAAAAAAAGAAACCGGCGAAAAAGGTTATAACATCTGCTTATCTCATGGAATATCGAGCATTGCAGCATTTTTCATAAAACTTTATAAGATTGATTTCGAAATGGAAAGGGTGAGAAAATTGCTTTCCTGCACCATCATGTATATACTTGACCAGATTGTATACAGGGAGGGAAGCATATCGTATTTTCCTTCCTATTCGAAGGAGAGCAGTTCCGATAATTATTATTACAGCAGATTAGGATGGTGTTATGGCGATCTAGGAATTGCGCATATTTTGTGGCAAGCCTCTATTGTTCTAAATAATAAGGAATGGGAAAAAATAGCTCTTCAAGTGTTACTTCATAATGTAAATCGACGTGATTTAAAAATAAATGGCATTCGAGATGCCGGAATATGTCACGGAAGCGCCGGAGTTGCGTACATCTTTTGGAATATATACCTGCATACACGAATAGGTGAATTTCGAGAGGTAACCGAGTATTGGTTGGATGTTACCATGCAAATGGCAAAATATAAAGACAGCTTAGCCGGATATAAGTCTTGGCGAACGGAAGAATCCGGAGGACCCGAAAAATCAGACAATCTGATTGATGGTATTGCCGGAATCGGAATAGTTTTGCTATCTGTTATGAGCAAAAATGAAAGCTCATGGGATGAAAGTTTTATGTTATCTTTGACAAATATTTAAAAATCTTATTATTAACCCATTAAAATTTTTTAAAATGGAACCGAAAAAAGTAAAAAAATTAGCGTTAAACAAGGAAACGATTTCTAATCTTTCCAATTTTGAACAAAGTAGGATTATTGGAGGGCATGACGCAGAAGGGGTATCACGAGTTTGGTGGAATACTATTTGTTACTTTATTTCAGCATTTGGGCTACCTGAATATAGTTGCAGGTACGGAGATACAGACTGTCCAGGAGATTATGAATGTTGGGGTCCTAGTCATGACTGTGGTCGAACTTATGATTTTGCGAGTAGTTGTAACACATGGACAGATAGGCCTTTGTTGGATTCTTGTAATTGTTGACGCTCTTACTCCACTCTCCCGCTTTTTAGTTTTCAAATTGAAAACTAAAAAGCGGGAGAGTATTAATTATTTGCTCTAATTTCTTATTCGTTTGTAAAAATACAGGTGTTTTTATCTATCTTTGAGTGCGAAATATAACAAATTAATTATTAACATGATGATTATTAGAAAAATGACATTTGCAATCACACTCCTTCAAGTATTTTTTTCGTATCGCTGCTTTGGAAATGATGATACCTGCAGGACTTATTTTACTAAACCCATTGAGGTTGTGTGTAATTATCCGTACGATGATATTACTAAGTGGGCTATTACCTGCCGCGTTTGGGGATTATTAAAATATTTCCATCCAAACGTGACGGCGGGAAAATTTGATTGGGATCAGGTGTTAATAGATCGATTACCCATGATTAGTAAAGCACAGACACCTGAACATGTCAATACAGAATTAATGCGGATGATTCGAACTGCAGGCGAGTACAAAATTTCCATTGACGCAACTTGGAATGACTCCCTGAACATGAACGTAAATCTTTGCTGGCTGGATCATTCGTTTGTTAACGATTCCATCAGACAAGCGCTTAAAGAGATTGCATCTCTACCTGTTACACAAACTTCGTACTATGCCAATCCTTGTGACATGGAATCGTATTCTTATATTTCTATTACTAATGAAAAGAAATACGACAAAGAATTGATCCTTCATGTTGAATACCGATTGTTGTCGCTGTTCAGATACTGGAATGTAATATATTATTTCTTTCCATACAAATACTTGATGGATCAATCATGGGATACAACGCTATTGGAATTTATTCCCCGATTTATGACCCTGACAGATATGCCTGCATATAATCAAAATGTGCGACAATTAGTGCTACGATTAAATGATGGACATGCTACTTCAATACCCAGTATGACTATATATGATATATTAAAATTCAACTATATAACGACAATAGACTCTTTAATGGTAATCAAGACTTCACCTGAAGGAAGTTTGCTGGAGAGAGGGGATATTATTTTAAGTTTTAATGGAAGAGATATCAGATCGATAAGAGACAGTATGGCATCCTTGATTCCATCATCTAACAAAAATTTTACAAATAATGCAGTAAATGGTTGGATGTATTGGTCCATAATAAATGGTTGTGAATTGACCGTAATGAGGAATTATCAAGAAATAGCTATTAATGAAAATAAAAAAACTTTACCCAACGATTCGAAATATTCTCCCCTTTTTAGAAAATTATTACAGGATATAGCTTATGTAAATTTAGAAGTACCAAAAGAGTCTGAAATTCCAGACTTAATGGACAGCATAAAAAATTGTAGGGGCATAATTTTTGATTTGAGAAATTATCCAAAAAATATGGGTGATAACTGGAATTATATGCGTTATATAAGCCCTACACAGGAAATCTGTTATGCCTTGTCAACTCTCGTTGATTTGTCTCATCCCGGCGCATTTTATAAATATTATTGTATCTCGAAATGTCCGGATGATCTATGGCCGGGAAGCTATACCTATAAGGGAAAAATCGTCGTATTGGTTAACTCAGCTACAGTAAGCGCAGCAGAATCATTAGCTATGGAATTTAGACTGCATGGATCAACTTTGATTGGTACCACGACGGCCGGCGCCAATGGAAATATAGTACCATTTTCATTGCCTGGAAACATTAATACTTATTATTCCGGCATAGGATTTTATTATCCAGACGGAACACAAATGCAACGCACTGGCATTATCCCTGATATTGAAGTCTATCCTACGATGGACGACATTTTGGCAGGCAGGGATGAAATACTTGAGGCGGCGATAAAGTTTATCAATTCTGAATGATTACGTATGAAAGAACTGACTCCTTACCGTCCTTTTGACCGATTCATATTCCGGACACCGCTTTTCCCTTTTGATCTCCTTAATAAGGAAGAGGAGTTAATGAATAATAAAGCATTTGCAGAAGCGGCGCTAATTGCTTCGCCCGAATTGAGTGAAGAGATTGAAAAATTTCAGAAAAAAGCGCCGAAATCGTCTCATAAGGAAAAAGAAAGAATCATTCAGTCGGTCGTGTCATAATTCAACTTAATTAATTATCTTTGTACCCAAAAAACCATGGGACATTATCAAAAGATTCACTGTGTTCATTGTCAAGGGACAGATTTGCAGAAAAACGGCAAGTGTCAAAACGGCACCCAACGCTGGTATTGTAAAACATGCAAGCGCTATTTTCGTTTAGATTACCGCTATATTGCCCACAAAGAGGGAATTCACGGGAAGATAATAGAGATGACAGTCAACGGCAGCGGTGTTAGAGATATCGGACGGGTATTGAAAATAAGCAAGGACACGGTTTGTTCCGTGTTAAAAAAAAACGCTAAAAATGAACCCTTACTTTCTTACAAAACAGGAAAATGAAAAGATGCAGGCATTGGAAGTTGAGATTCGTTTCAGTGCGGAACTTGATGAATTTTGGAGTTATGTTGGCAATAAATCCAATCAGAGATGGACCTGGTATGGCATAGAGCGAAACTCCGGAATCATTTTGGCCTGGCACAACGGGAAAAGGCAGGATAAAGATTTTTTGGTTCTTTGGGACACGACCCATCGAGGGTACAGCCCTTACATTATTTTTCACAAAAGTAGTATGAAGCGTTATTTTTTTGTTATGTTTATTTCAAAATCAGCATAGTGATTATCATAATATACCTTGATAATAGCTTTTCCTTTCGATAGGGCTTTTAACCTGCCATTTTCCAATGAAACCTTTTTGTCGTTTGGGATATGAATATGTAAATCATTGATACCAACAGTATTGATTGTTATATTCTCCACTTTACCGCTTAGGTATTCTAATTTGAAATTTAATGCTATATATTCATTTACTTTGTAATTGTTCACGGAATCCGAATTTGAAATGCTTGTAACGTAATCGCCGTTATATAAATAATCCCACCAATTATTTGAATAACCCTCTTTTGTTCTGCCTTCACAGAGATGCGGCATGAGCGCAAACCACCATCTATGATGTTGACGGGCAGCCGAAAACGCTTTGCTTGTAAAAGGTACCCAGTCTTTACTGTTTGAGACTTTCGTTTTTCCTGTCAACTTTGGATATTCAAGCCAATCGATCCAGCTGCTATTAACAATGGAATCGTTCTCCCAATTATAATCAGCGACACTGTTTGGAGCAAAATGAACATTCCCGGCAGATGAATACCCTGGCGTGGCATACTCGTTTAGCGTGAAACGCTCCCATAAATTTAAATCTTCTATCTTGTCAACGGTATAATCATTTTTGCGATATGACTTGTATCGGGAATCAAAGACCTTGCCTAAAATATTTTCAGCGGCGTGACCGAAACATTCAAAATTAACATCCGGTCGGGATATCGAAACGTTGATGATCTTGAAATTGGTAGCGTTTTTAATAATCGGGCTACCATTGATCCAATAAGCGGTAGAACCTACCATAATAGATTCGTATGTGTTCATCGGATCTACATTTACCAACCACACCTCGTCAAACTCGTTATTATTTTTTCTTTCAATAAGGTTGAATTTGTCAATTAAGTAATTATAATCATAACTAAAAGGTTTAATGCTTTTTACAATCGGGTGATCCCAAAAGCCATACCAACCGTTTTTCATTATTTCTAACCACGTTTCTTCGTCCAATTGATTCGAAACGCTTCCGTTGTGCAAAGTCATCGGAGACTTGAAAGTGGCAAATTCATCCAAATGTTCTTTTTTGACAATAATAACTTGAATATTTCCATGCGAACTATAGACGAGATCATCCACTAAATCGCTTACTACTACGTCTTTGTCTTGTTTTAAAAAAACACTGGAGCGCACATTGTCTTTTGCTTTTAAAAAAGGATCCTGTTCGATCACCAACACGTTCAAAGTCTTGGGATTTGGACAATCCTTTGACGCTTGCGCTGAAGCTACGGATATCAAAATCAATAACATAAGCGAAAGAGTCGTTATTTTATAATATGTCTTCATCGAAGTTAAGTATTTCATTTTATTAAGCGTATTTATTTTATTGAGATCGTTTTCGCCATGGCGATTTTCGGGTTGTACTTCTTATACTGTTGGTCGTAGGTTAGGGTAATGATTCGGATTAATTTGATTATCTAACCTTAACCGGACATCGGACGGGTTTGACGAAATACCGATTTCACTAAAGGCGCTCTTTGATGATGCACCAATACCGTCGAACACGCGGCACACGTCAAGTGCGACTAACCGTTCTTTTCCCAAACCGCTTTCCACACTGGCCAATTCGGTTTGTCCGTCGTTGTCAATCATATCTGTATCTGATTGGCAGAATGTGCTTAGTATCGCACAGCAGACCATGATTGCAACCGTAATTCTTTTCTCATAAGTTTCATACGTACATTTATTATTTTTTTATATTTCGGTCGTATGGAACTCGCATGTTCATTTATATGGGTGTAATAAGGTACATGCTCGTTTCATACGAGTATACTTTTTTAAAAAACGCTACAAAGATAAGCAATTTTTTTTAGGCAACTTCAAAATAAAACCATATTCTTCATTTTCATGTTTTTGAAGCGTTTCGTGTAATGGCCGACTTATACGATGACTGTTATTCAAGTCATATTTGACATCCGGCATCCGCGAGAGGAAGTCGCTGAGGTAATCGAAGGTGTTGATTCCATGAAGTCGACAGGAACTGGCCAGCGAGAATAACAGTGCAGACTGCTTTGCTCCCGCATGACTTCCGAAAAACAGCGAGTTGCGGCGGCTGAGGCTAATGTAAAGTTTGACCTGCTCTATTTTATTGTTATCCAGCTTGTAATCAGCGTTTAACAGATAGTTTTTAAATTGCATCAAACTCGTTAAGCATAATGGGTTGCTGTCGCCAGCGGTGTAGAGGGCAACAGGTTAGGATCGTCCCTCAGACGGAGCAGCTTTTCCTTCAACTCGTCGAGAATGGGTGACGCTTCCCTGTTTCGGAATTCAAGCCTTTTTTGAGCGTCCCATTCGGGGAGCATTTTATGCTCTACCCGATACAGACGGTTAACAGTGTCTATTATTTCTTTGGCCTGTTCGTCTTCTCTGGCATACATAAATTTCCGCTTGGCATATTGAGCACAAGAGATTCTGATGGCATCGGGGTATGTGTCGGTTTCGATTGCCTTGTAACAGGCCAGCCCGTCGGTGTGGACTGCACCCCGGTACGATTTGTCAAGGTAATCGAGGAATACCTCCTTTCCCCTTGAACCATCCTTGTAAAAGAAGTGAACAAGTTTCGCCGTGTTGGCATAAGCCGCCCAAACGTAACCCTTGCAAGCGGTCAGTGAGCCTGTCGAACTGTGGCCTTCCCTTTTTCAAGTCTCTTGTGGTAGAGCAAAAAACCGTCTTTTTCACATAATAATATCTGCAACGGCGATTTTTGCCCAAAAAGATAAAAACTCCGCCTGATAGCGGATTCCGTTTTAGCTCCGACTTTACGATTTTGTACAGAGAATAAATCCCTTTTCGCATGTCGATGCAGCCGGGTGATAAATAATAACTCATGGATTTTGTTAATGCAAACATCGCTTCGGCTATTTATGATTCCTTACTATATACAAGTGAATATATTCCGTAGCTGTCAGCCTCCCTGACCGACAGTTTAACTCCGTTAGGAAAGGTGATACAGATACCGTGTAGAATCGGACGTGCTGACAAACGGCAAGAAAGGCAAGCAGAACTAGTCGGCTGTTTATTTTGACTTTCGAACGGCATGGCCTGACTGTCGGAAGACATGGCAGGATTTGATACGGCTTCACAGTCCAACTCGTCGCTAACGCCTATAATAATATGTAAAGGATACAATAACGGCGTACTACCTGTGTCTTTTTTACATAAAATTGTTATAATGATATATTCCTGATAGATAGATAGATAGATAGATAGATAGATAGATAGACAAAAAAAATTGAAAAAAAATTTGTCTATTACAAAACTTTTTATTTGCTTTGCAGTGTAAAAAATGATTTTTCCAAAGGAGCTAATTGGGGATTTCTATCCTTTGGCACAGTCGAAAAATAAAAAAAGAGTTTATAGAACTCTCCTTTACGCTGATTATTATGAGAAATGGCAGTATGGTTTTTATAAAGAATGAAAAAAATGACCGTCCGACAAAATCAAAGCCGGTTAAGTTGGTTGAATCTCCGGCATTTGAGAAGTCGGAGAGAAACTCTGTTATCACCCACCAAATCAATCATCACTTTGATAATAAGCCAATTAGATTTTCTATAAAATTTTCTCTCTTAGTAATAGTTTGTTTTTCAGCATATTATCCGATCATTTTCAATGACTTCCTCTACCATTGGGACGATCAATGGGTGGCGATGAACAATTACACTGAAGGAGGTATAAATTTCAATAACCTTTGGGCAATTATCTCTCAATTTTATCATGGACAGTATGCGCCTTTCAATGAATATTATTATGTAGTTTTATATTCATTGTTTGGTTATCATCCATTAGCTTTTCATCTGGGAAGTTTGTTGCTGCACATTTTAAATGTTATGTTGGTTTACGTATGTATCTACCGTTTGTTCGAATTAAGCAGGATCATTGTAACTGAAAACATTCAGTTTGTGGCTTTTTTAACTGCTTTGCTTTTTGCAGTTCATCCATTCAACGTAGAATCAGTCGCATGGATAAGCGCTTCAAAAGTATTAGTTTACTCATTTTTTTATCTATTTGCAACGCTTGCATTTTTATTTTATTTAGAACGCAAAAAACTTAAATACTACTTTCTGACGTTATTCTTTTTCATCTGTTCTTTTTTGGGGAAAGAACAGGCTGTCAGTTTTCCATTTTGGCTACTTTTGATTTTTTGGTTATGCGGATACCGATTGAATGACAGGAAAATATGGTTATCTGTAGCGCCTTTTTTCTTTTTATCACTGTTTTTTGGCCTCATCACTATTTTATCTCAAACCGGTGGCAAAGTATTGTTTGACCATGAAGGATATACGATGGAGCAGCGAATAGTTTATGCCTGTTATTCCTTTACAGAGTATTTTATTAAAACGGCTTTTCCTTTAAAGTTATCCTATTTATATCCTTTTCCATCAGTTATCGGCGAACCTATCCCTCAATGGTTACTGCTCTATCCTGTATTGTTGGCGATAATATTGTTTGTATTTTGGAAACCGATCCTTACTCATAAGCTATGGCTTTTCGCCTTATTCTATTTTTTTATCCATATCGCCATCACTTTGCATATCATATCGCTATCCCGTTTTACGGTAGTAGCCGACCGTTACGCCTATATGGCAACAATCGTCTTCGGTCTTGTGATTTCATATTATTTCGCACATTATTTCAGAAAATGGAAATCCTGTCGAAAGTGGGGTTTATTAGTTGTTTTTTCTGCATACTTACTTTATTTCGGCGTTTATACGAATATCCGTTGTCGTGTGTGGGAAAACACAGATACTTTGAAAAAAGAAATACGTGAATTGTTAAAAAAAAGAGAAGATTATAAACTGAAATTTGAAAATTGAAAACAATGAAAAAAAGCAGGTATCAACACATAATAAGGAATTTTCATAGATAGCCCCCCCCAAGGGGTGGCGAAAGATGAATTAATACAATACGGCTATTCTCCGAAAGGAATAAACTGCGAATCACAATTTTTAACAAAATTCATTGTTGGATTGAAATAGTGATTTGCAGAAAATCATCACTATTTAATAAATATTAACAATATCTAAATTTATATCTCATGCAAAAATTTAAATTTTTATTAGGATCCCTCTCTTTAGTAATGATAATTGGGCTTAATGTACGCCACACGTTTAATGACTACGGCGTAAAGAGTAACCGTAACCTCCAAATGGAGATTACGGCACAAACAACCACTGATGATACCAGTGGGAGTACTACCGGTGGTGGAACTACCGGTGATAAAAAAGGCGAAAAATCGTGTCCTCATGATATGAGCAAATACGATCTTACAGTTTACACCATCCACCACATGGAAGATTACAAAAAAAGTACGACAACCATCACCCTTATTGACGCTCAAGGATCCGCCGGGATAGATATAGGAAGCGGTAAATTTAACTTAAAAGACTTAGTCAATATTGGATTAAACGCAAATTTGAGATCCGGTGTGAAAATTGAAGTCGATCAACCTTATTGTGCTGATTCTGATTGTAACATTTGCAAAAAAGATCACATTGAGAAAAAACCTAAGTTTTTAGGGGTTAAGGTTGGAACATAAGCTGTAGTTACTACTCTCTCTCGTTAAGAGGGAGAGTAGTTTTTTTTATAAATCAATAATTTAATTACGTATGAAAACAACGCAATTACTTTTTTTACCAATTAGTCTTTTAATTGGTTTTTCTTGTAATAATTACAAATCGTCTATCGAAGAGAGAAAAGACCTCACTTATATTTACCTTGATTCGTGTTCTGTCATCAACACAAGACCTACATATCGATTTCTAAAACTTGAAACAACTGAGGATTGCTTAGTCACAACTATAAATAAAATACATTTTGACGATGAAAAGATTTTTATTTATGATAAAAATAAAAAAATCTTTGTATTCGATGAAAGCGGAAAGTTTCTAAACACGGTAGGAAGAATCGGACAGGGACCGGATGATCATTTAAGTATAACAGACTTTTATTTAGATAAAACAAATAAAAGAATATGCGTTTATGATATTTTTAAGGGTTCTATATTTACCTATTCTTATTACGGAAAATTATTAGAGAAAAAACCAATTAATAAGAATATTTTTCAAAATGTTACACATACATTTTTATTAGAGCAAAATTCGATCTTATTGAATAAAAAAAATCATATAACCTCCAAATACAACTTCAGCGTAGTAAGCGGAAAAGATTTTGGTCAGATGGACAATTTCGTTCCCTATCCTTTTGTTGGAGAAAAATATGGACTATCAATAGGTCAAATACCTGTTACCGAATCGAACAATCAAATATTCATGTCTGCATATCTATCTGATACCATTTACCGCTATGATCCAAATACGAAAAAGATTGTTCCTGACATGGTTTATATTGGGAAATGTCGCCCGATGAATAAAAAAGATGTAGAAGGAATGTATTTGGAAGTCGCATCGGATGGGCAGCGGATTGGACTTGAGAAAAAACTTTCATTTGGCATAAATTCCATTACAATGACTCAAAAATATCTCACTTTTTGTGCCAGTGATTATAACAGTTTTGAGCGAATTATCTGGAACATGGAAACGAAAAAAGGATATACAACCCCTTCCATAAGCAGTTTTGAGGAATTATTAATGTCCAAAAATCCGCTTAATTTTTTATCTTCCCTGATAGCCTCTACAGATGATGCTTTTGTCAGTGTCATTCAGGCAGAAAATTTTATTATAGAAGACTGGAAAGACGACGAAGTTGCGAAAAAAGTTGCAGAAAACACGTTGGATGACGATAATCCGATACTTGTTTATTTATATTTTAATGAATAAAAAAACAATAATGAAACAGATACCCTTTTATATGCTTTGCATACTGTTTGCCTTAGCGCTGTGTAATGGCTGTGTGAATAACAACACATCCCAAAGCAAAATATATATCGATTCGCCGCTTGACTGGGGACAATCCATGATGGGCGATACGATAAAACTCACGACCGCTCTTCATAATTTTAGTAATTATGAGGTATGTATTCACTATGTTGAGACACCTTGCGGGTGTATAATGGCTATTCCAAGGTCAGACATAATCAAAAAAAACGATTCTGTTTACATAGACGTCCAATATGTACCGTTGTATTCTGATGTGGGATATATTGAAAAAAATATCTTTGTTCATTTAAAGGCCCAAACTCAGCCATTACATTTTTTAATTAAGGGCAAAGTTAGGGAGAATAATTTGATAAATGGACCCAATGCACGCCATTCATTAAATGACCACGATGTAGAGAGTATTATTGAAAAAGAATCAATAGTTGACCACACTAATGATTGTCCGCATGACTTGAGCAAATATGATACTACCGTTTACAGCATTAATCATATGGAAAGTTATGCACAAATTGAGACAAAAATCATCATTATTGACAAACAAGGATCGGTCGGGATAGATTTAGGCGGCGTCAAATTTCACTTAAAAGACTTAGTCAACATAGGCATTAATACAAATTTGAAGGTCGGGACTAAAATTGAAGTGTATCAACCTGTTTGTGTATATAGCAAATGTAATATTTGTAGAAAAGATCACATGGAGAAAAAACCTAAGTTTTTAAGGGTCAAAAGTAGAGTAGATATTTAGCCCCTCCCTAGTTACACCAAATTTTGTAGACAAGCACGGATTACGAAGTCTCAGGGGTTATGATATTTTCTGCAACGGCAATTAATGCCATAAAAGGGTCCTTATTATTTTTTCTTGTGGTGTCCACAATGGAATAAAATTGGCAAAAAGCATTCGCGCCATTTTCGGACTTAAACATTCCGCTGACTTTCTGTTTGACTTTGAGCGGTCGAATTGACCGTTCGTTGGCATTATCCAAAAGTTGGGATAATGCCAACGAAGGACATCGTCGAGATGTTCACCCGTTTCGTCCGCGCCGACAACCGGGGATTTTTCAATTATTTGCGGATGCTAAGTAGGGTTTGCTGAATATATACAAGTTGCAGAATATTAATAAAATAAGTGATGTTTTTCTTGCATAATTGGATAGAAACAGCTATCTTTGTATGCAAAAATTGA
>Ga0082212_10002329_pt1 | contig 27800 bp, 28 predicted proteins | sample TergutNt197P3_FD_71548 | JGI IMG/M metagenome (GOLD analysis project Ga0082212, IMG submission 71548) | Neocapritermes taracua P3 segment gut microbial communities from Petit-Saut dam, French Guiana - Nt197 P3 | ecosystem: Host-associated > Arthropoda: Insects > Digestive system > Gut ...
GTTTTCCCCTTAAAGCTTCCCCTGTCTGTAATTATATTCCAGACTTCTCCCTTTCGTTCCAAAGAAATTACTTCTGTACAAAGATTAAACTGGACATTGTTCCTTGCAGCATTTTCAGCCATGGCAATCACAAGCGTATAAGGACAAACCATGCCGCCGGAGGGTGCCCAAAGCCCACCAATTACTTTTTCTCCAAACCATGGTTCCTTTTCCATAAGGCCCTGACGATCAAGAACAGCAACACCAGGAACTCCGTTCTTATCCGCTTGATCTTTTAGTTTTAAAATTTCTTGCATATCTGCTTCAGTAGTTCCAAAAACAACAGTCCCGTTTCTAACAAAGGGAACCGAAAGTTCTTTACAAAGATCATCGTAAAGTGCATTACCTAAAACATTGTACAAGGCCTTTAATGAACCAGGAAGGGCATCATGCCCCGAATGAACCGTAGCGGAATTCCCTTTGCTTGCACCGGCGCATACGTCATACCCTTTTTCCAGGACAAGTATCGATACTTTATACTTTGCGAGTTCCCTGGCAACCGAAAGACCGGCTATCCCTGCGCCGATAACAACAACGTCAAACATTGTGCATTGATTTATTTTATGGACAACCCCAATTTCTTTGCTTCTTCCAATTCTGGCCTGTTTAAAATATCCCCGTTGTTTTTCAAGCCGCCAATCAGCATTTTGCCCATGCCTTCCCAGCCCATATGTATCATCAGCTTGTCATAATTATAAATTACGTCATCAAATTTTTTCCCTTCCGCCGTCATAAGTAAAATACAATCTTTTTTTGGGCTTTTATAATGCGGATCCAGTTCCGCAACCGCAAACAGTCGATCAAAGGCACATTTTAATTGGCCGCTTATGCTCCAGAAATAAAGCGGAGAAGCCAAAACAATTATATCAGCCTTCTGATATTCCGTATAAATTTTATCCATATCATCTTTCTGCGTACAGGGACTTTCCGGATTTTTCCCGCCGGCATAACAACCCTTGCAAAAATGAATATTCATTTCCGAAAGATTAAATACCGTAACATCGTTCCCGCTTTCTTTTGCTCCATCGGCAAAAGATTTAATTAAAACAGCAGTATTGCCATTCTTCCGCGGGCTTCCATTTAAAACTATTATTTTTTTTGACATATCAAACCTCTTAAAATAAATTATATAACACATAATGCATAAACTGTCAACGAAAAAAGTTCATTGACAAGGGTAATTAAATGCCACATAATTTTAATATCAGGAAAAAAATCTGGAGGAAAAAGAAAGTATATGAAAAAAATTCTTTGCTTTGGCGATTCAAACACCTGGGGTTGGGATGCAGATAACATTGATAAAGAAACAGGTTTGGCAAATCGTTTTCCTTTTGAAGAAACATGGCCGGGAGTAATGCAGGGTATACTGGGAACCAATTTTCGGGTTATAGAAGATGCACTTAACGGGAGGACCACCTCATTTGACGATCCGCTCCTTCCAAACCGTAATGGGCTTAAAATTTTACCCCTTTCGCTGGAATGCCATGCACCAATAGATTTACTTATCCTTATGCTGGGCGGAAACGATACCAAGGCTGTCTATAACGCTTCTGCCGGTTTAATTACAGACGCGATGGATCTTCTTATACAAGCGGCCTCGGTAAGATATGCCGGAGGCAAACCGCCTAAAATTCTGCTTTTATGCCCGGCAGTTATGGAAGAGGCTGTATCCACTGCCGTATATGGTTATGAGTTTGCCGGGGCAGCAAAGAAAAGCATTGAGCTTGTACCCCTTTACAGGGAATTAGCCCGGAAAAGAGGATGCTACGTACTTGACGTAAATGAAACAGGCGCAAAAATCGGCAAAACAGATTATGTTCATATGAAGGCAGAAGATCACAGCAAACTTGGCAGGGCAGTAGCCGAAAAAGTCAAGCAAATATTTAATCTGTAAATTAAACAAATTGCTCCATTTAAATACAGAATTGCAGCAACTGTAAAATGATGTTTAAAAGGAAAAAGTATGAAGAAAGGTTATGTGTTTGGTTACGATTTTGGCACACTTTCTTGCCGGCTTACAGCTCTGGATTTAAGTAACGGAAACCTGGTTTTTAGCCACAATTTTGAGTACCCTCATGGCGTTATAAGCGAAAAACTGCCGGATACAAATATTACTCTGCCCCCCGAATGGTGTTTACAGCACCCTTCCGATTGGCTGGATGCCTGTACTGCATTAAGCCGAAAAATGCTGGATACAACAGGTATTGATGGGGCAGAGGTAAAAAGTATCGGCATTGATTTTACAAGCTGTACCCTGGTACCGGTTGCCGCAGATGGCTCTGCACTTTGTATGCATAAAGATTTTTATAACCGCCCTCATGCCTGGCCGAAACTGTGGAAGCATCATGCTGCCCAGGAATGTGCAGAAGAGCTGGAAAAAGAGGCAAAAACTCATTCAACATGGCTAAAAGATTATTTTGGCAACAATGTTTCTTCTGAATGGGTTTTTCCAAAAATTCTACAGGTAATTAAAGAGGATTATGAATGCTATAAATCCACAGATATGTATATGGAGGCATTGGACTGGTTACCATTTGTTTTAAGCGGAAATAATACCCGTTGTACTGCCGGTCTGGGAGTAAACGCATTCTGGGTTAAGGGAAAAGGGTTTCCGGACAGAAGTTTTTTTAAGGCTATCGATCCACGTTTTGCAGATGTTATTGCAGAGAAAATGAAAGGTAAAGAAGTTCTTGTCGGGCAAGCTATTGGAAAATTAACACCGGAAATGGCAGATCGTATGGGCTTAAGCACAGAAACAGTTATCTGTTCCGGACACAGTGATTCAGCGGTTGCAGGATGCGGAGCTGGTGCAACAGAGAGCGGCGACATGCTTTTGGTTATGGGGACATCGACCTGTCATCAGATGATCTTTAAGGATTATCATGCCTTCGATGGAGTATGCGCAATAGCCGGGGATGGGATGGTTCCCGGTTACTATAGTTATGAATCGGGACAGCCTGCTTCGGGAGATGTTTTTCAATGGTATGTCGACAACTGTCTGCCAAAAGAATATGAAGAAGAAGCTGCAGGCCAAAAAATTTCCCTGCTTCACCTGATGGATACAAAAGCCGGTGCACTTAAACCAGGGGAAAGCGGGTTAATAGCTCTGGATTGGCTGAATGGAAACCGCAGTATTCTTGCAAATTATAACCTGTCGGGGATTATTGTGGGGCTTACCCTTGCAACAAAACCCGAAGAAATATTCAGAGCCCTTGTTGAAGCAAACCTTTTTGGATCACGAAAGATCATAGAAAATTACCGGACAAATGGCATAACGATTAATAGGTTATTTGCCGTTGGCAGCCTTGCTGTAAAAAGCCCTTTTGTAATGCAGGTGTTAGCAGATATTTTGGGAGACACAATAATCGTCCCAAAAGTAGAAAATGTACCTGCAATGGGATCGGCTGTCTGCGCTGCAGCTGCATTGGGTGCCGAAAACGGAGGATATGCAACAGTTCAGGAAGCAGCGGCAGCTTTAATACCAAAAGAATGTCTTGTGTACAAAACAGATGCAGAAAACCACAGGATATATAATGAGTTATATGCTTATTATAATAAACTCCACGATCTTTTTGGCCTGGAAGATTCTTTTATGCGGGAATTGAAAAAAATACGAAACCGGGAAAAAATGCCAAAATAACATCGCCGCCCGGGAAAAAACCATTGCTTACAGAAAACCCCGTTCAGCGTCTGCACGGCGTTTTTGCAGCCTGGCTTCCATATTTTCCGGATCAAGATCCAGGGCATAATCCAGTGCGCGTACGCTTTCTGATGTTTTACCCAGGGCGCGGAGTACATTGGCAATCCGCAGTTGAATCCGCGCTGCATCCCGCCTTTCCAGTGAAACAGCCGCCGCAGGGACGCCTTGTTCTTCTGCCGGGAATACTCCGTCCGGCGAAAAAGCTTTTGCCTCTGGCCTGTTAATAACTGTCACCAATTGTGCGGCGGCAATTTCATAGTATTGAAGGGCTTCCTGATAATTGTTTTGTTTTTCCAGTAATATTGCCAGGTTGGCGCTTGCCTGCCACAGAGGCTGGGAAAAACGTCCGGGCGGAGTTTTTATTTCCTGGGGGGAACGCACTATGCTCCGCAGCGATTTTTCCGCTTCCGGTAATTCCTGTTCCCGTATTAAAGCAAAGGCCCTGTGTAATGCAGACCAGGAGCCTTCTACCCGGTTTATCCCGGCATTCCGCAGTGCCATGGCGGTTTCATTGTAACGGTGCTGGAAATCAAAATACCACACACCCCATTCATAGAGACGGCCGTCGTTGTTATGGCGGTTTAAAAGCATCCATGTTTCCGCTACACTTTTATCAATTTCCCAATCTTCGCTCCGCCGCCGGAGCAGTTCCAGATCAAAAAGCCCTTCGCGTTCAAAATCGGTCTGGGAAAGGATTGAAATTGCCCTGTCGGTTGGAGCAATTCTTGAATAGCGGATTATCCCGAATGTTTTTCCCTGGTCGTAATCCGAATTGGATGCAAAAAGCTGTTCCAGATAATAACCTGCTTCCTGCCTGTTTGCGGTAGTGGAGGCAAGATTGTAATATGAGCGTGCTTTTATGGAAGAAATATCTGCGTCGCTGTTTACTGTATTACTAGCTGCAGAGTCGGCAGCGGCAGTCTTCCACAATATACGTGCGCTGTCGGTGTAATTTCCCAGCCAAAGAGCATCAGCCTGACGGGCGATGCTCCGGCTGTCGGTAAATGAAGAAAACAATTCCGCTGAACGGAGAAAATTTCCGTAATCGTAAAAAAACTCGGCGCCAAAAAGAATGGTCTCGTCCCTTAAGGGGGGATCTGTATAAAGTGCATTAACCATCGTAAACGCTTCATTGGTATTGTCTTCCAGAATAGTTCTGATGCATGCATTAACCAGGTATTTTTCGCGTTCTTCCCTGTCGGCGAGGGAACAGAGCAGGGTAAAAAGCTCCTTTTTTAAAAAACGCGCTTCTCCGGGATCTTTCCAGGAACCGGCATAAACAGAAAATGCAAGTGATAAATTGGTCAGCGCCCCTTCGGATAAAAGGGAAGATATTTCCTGGAGCTGCGCCGCAATGTTTCCTTCGCCCGAATACCCGTTTAATATTAACGCCTCTCCCGCAATGGCGCCTATTTGAGCTGAATGCGGGTATTGTTTAAAAGCCTTGGCAGCAGAGAGTATATAAGAGGCAAGGTATTGTTCCCGGTCGGTGCGGGCATGAAGCGCCTGATAACGGCGGCGCTTTAATACCGAAAGGGTACTTTCGGTATCGGAAGCTTTTTTTTCCAGTGAATCTAGCAGGCTGTTGTGCTGCCTGTAAGAAAGGCTGCCCTTGTCCATTTGATCATACTCTTCCAGAGCCCGGGAAAAACGGCTTGTCCCAAATTTTACCGGCGAAAAAAGCGGGAAGCCACCGTGGATAGAAACAAAAACATATGTTCCCAGAAGCACAAGAAAAACTACAAGCCCAAAAAAGCATACACCTCTTAAAAGACTTGCCTGCTTGGTCATCTCATTTCTCCTCTTTTCCGGGATAATGGGCATCTTTAAAAACTTAAGTTTTTTAGATGATCCGCCATATTATATATTAAATTGGTTTTTCAGTCGACTCATGTTGTATGGTTTTCTTAACCCCGTCCAGAACCCCGTTTATAAACCTGTAGGAATCGTCTGTACCGTATTCCCGGGAAATATCTATAGCTTCGTCTATTACAACCGATGGCGGTGCGGTTTTAAACAAGAGTTCATAAACACTCAGGCGGAGTAATGCACGATCCACACAATTTAACCGAGAAAAATCCCAGTTTTGCAGATGCCTGCGGATCAGTGTGTCTACGGTTTTAATGTTTTCTACTGTCCCCGTAACAAGGAGTCTGGGAAAATCCGCATTGTCATTGGCTGGCTCATCGCCATTATCAGGCTGCTGCGCGGGCATTTTTTTTTCTACCCACGAAAAATCAAGCAGGTCTTCCAGGGACTGCCCGGCTTCATCCGCTTTACTGAGCTTATACTGAGAATTCAGCGAATGCTGGGCATCCCAGGCAAATAAAGCCTGAAAAGCCAGGATACGCCCCTTGTGCCTTTTCCCCATTTACCAAATTATACTGTTATAGGTGGCGTCCATAATCTGAACGCTGCCCCTTTTCTTTAATTCTGCAACAAGCTCTTCCGCCGCCTGTTGAAGTGTAACCATAAAGCGCCTGTTCATTTCCGAGAGGGCAATCATCTGCCGCACTGTTGTTGATCTGGTATCCTGCAGATCGTAAATATCATCAAGAACCAATGTCTTGGACCTATAGGTTTCCATTACCTTGACAATGTAAAAACCATCCTGCCGTTCGAGAACCCTGGAAACAGCGCCCTGCCGCAGGGCGAACACTGCATCTACAAAAGCTGCTCCCATGGCCTGGCGCACCCTGTCGTCTTTATAAATATAGGCGTCGCCGCTTATATAGCCGGAATTTGGTTTTACATATTCACGTGCAGTTTCATCAAATCTGCCGGGATCATTATTAATCTGTCTCGACAGTTCGTTGGCTTTGTTTTGAGCCGCGGCTTTTTCACCGGCGTTACGGTACGGTACAACAAGCATTCTTACCCGGACTGTATCCGGCCGGATAACACCGTTTTCGAAAATACTCTTGCCTTTTAGCTCGTTGTAGATGGTCTGGATTTCCGCTTCTGTCGGCTGCTTTATCCCTTCAAAATGGCTCTGTTTTTTTACTTTAAGATAATTTTGGGTAAGAATGGAGCGCCTCATCATCTCTTTAAGGCTTGCCCTAGTCATCCCCGTCCGGTTCCGCAGTTCCGAGTCAACTTCTGCATCGGTAGGGTTCCGCCCCAACATCTGAGCAAGGCCGTCGGAAAAGTTTTTTATGCTTTGATCAAATTCCAGGTTTATTTCCCGTTCCGAAATAGTGATTTTTTCCTGCTCTGCAGCCTGACATGCCAGGTACTGGTTCCCCAGTTCTTCCAAAGCCTGCCGCCTTTCTGTGTCTGTCAGCCTGGCGTTGACATTCTGGGTTGCCATTACTTTTTGAGCCGTTGTCCAGGCAACAAATTCTTTAAACTGTTTAACGGTTATCTGTTCAGTTTTGGAAAGTCGGACAATTGCAACTGGCTGAAGGTCGAGTTGAGCAAAGCCAAATACCGAAATCAGGAGAAAAATAGGTAAAAATAACAAAAATCGTTTCATAAAAACACCATTAGCCCTCGTAATAATAAATTGTACCATATATTAAAATGAATTAAAAGCGATAAGGTTACCTGTTAAAGTAACCTCCACACATAATTATTTGCGCCTAAGTAAACCAGGAATGGCCTTATAAAATTATGTGGTCAGGACAGCCCTTATACGCCGGACCCCAGCCGACGAGGACTGTTCCTTTTGTATCTTAAAACAGCCCATGGCACCTGTCCGCTCCACATGGGGGCCGCCGCAGACCTCTTTGGAGAAACAGGCAGCGCCCTCCCCAATAGAGTAGACCTTTACCTGGGATTCGTACTTTTCACCAAAAAGGGCTATCGCCCCGGAGGCTGTTGCTTTTTCGATGGTGGTAACTTCCATGCTTACAGGAAGGTCTTTCCCGATAGCTTCGTTTACAATCTTTTCTACTTTTTGGAGTTCATCTGCCGTCATTGGCTCGCCATGGGAAAAGTCAAAGCGCATCCTTTCTGCGGTAATGTTGGAGCCTTTTTGGGCTACATGGTCCCCCAGTACCATACGCAGGGCTTTGTGGAGCAGATGGGTGGCAGTGTGGTACTTAACCGCCATTTCGCCCTGGTCAACAAGGCCGCCTTTAAAGACACCGCTTCCCTGGGCACGGGACAGCTCCTGGTGCTTTTTAAACGCTTCGTCAAATTCTTCGCGGTTTACGCTAAGGCCGTTTTCCAGCGCCAGCTCTTCTGTTAACTCTATGGGAAAACCGAATGTGTCGTAAAGCTTAAATGCCAGTCTGCCCGACAGCACTTTTGATGAACCCTTAAGGATATTGGGAAGGAGTTTTTCAAATTCATGTTCACCCTTTTGCAGGGTTTCCAGGAATTTTTGCTCTTCGTTTTTAAGCTCTGTAACAATGTAATTCCTGTTTGCTTTTAATTCCGGATATGCACCGGCGAATTTTTCTATAACTGCCTCTGCTATGGGAAGAAGGCTTTCTATGCCAAGTTTCCTGCCGTGCCGCACAGCGCGGCGTAACAGGCGGCGGAGCACATAACCAGCACCCACATTGGAGGGGCTTACCGCCCTTGTATCCCCCAGAATAAAAGTTGATGAACGCACATGATCGCAGATAATGCGGATTGATTTGTCTTTTTCATCATCCTGCCCGTAGCAGTAACCACCAGGGTTCATAGTTCCTGCGACGGCGGCAATAATCGGGGCAAAGACTTCGGTATCGTAAACGGATTTTTTGCCGTTAAGGATCGTTACGGTGCGTTCAATGCCCATGCCTGTATCGACACATTTGCGGGACAAAGTTTCGTAAACACCCTCTGCATTTTTGTTATACTGCATAAAAACATCGTTCCAGATTTCCAGCCACTTCCCGCAGGGGCAGCCCGGCCCGCACTTTGGCCCGCAGCTTTCCTTGCCAATATCGTAAAACATCTCCGAATCGGGGCCGCAGGGGCCGGTGCTCCCCGCCGGGCCCCACCAGTTATCTTCCTTGGGAAGGTAACTGATACGGTCTTCGGGGATTCCAAGAGACCTCCAAATATCGGCGGACTCATCATCCCTGGGGGCATTCTCGTCCCCTTCAAAAACGGTAATGCCGATTTTTTCCGGCGGGATGCCAAGCCATTCTTTGGAGGTAAGGAATTCGTAGCTCATCTTAATGGCACCTTCCTTAAAGTAATCCCCCAAAGACCAGTTCCCCAGCATTTCAAAAAAAGTTAAGTGGCTGGAATCGCCCACACTGTCGATATCGCCGGTACGAATACACTTCTGGTAATCCACCAGCCTGTTCCCCGCCGGGTGGGGTTCCCCCAGGAGGTAAGGCACCAGAGGGTGCATACCCGCAGTGGTAAAAAGGACTGTCGGATCGTTTTCCGGGATTAGGGACTTTCCCTCTATCTGGGCATGGCCGTGTTTTACAAAAAACTCAATGTATTTGGAGCGTAGTTCATCTGAATTCATAAGATATGTTACAGTATTTCGGCCAGAAGTGCCAAGAGACAATGCCTTATAACAGTTACTTGACATTATTGGTCAGACTAGTCAGACTATAATATTGGAGATTTTTATGTTTGAATATACCGTAAAAGAAGGGCCATGTTGGCAAATTCAGGAGGCAAAAGCAATGTTCAGCAAAGTAGTACGTTCCGCAGAACAGGAACCGCAGATTATCACCGTTCACGGAAAAGAATGCGCTGTCGTTCTTTCCATGGAGGAATACCGTAAGCTCAGTTCCCCAAAAGAAAGTCTGGTAAGTTTTATGGAAAGTTCACCCTGGGCAAATGTAAAAACAGAACTTCCCCTGCGGCAAACAGATAAAATTCGGAGAATTGATCTGTGAAATACCTCCTGGATACCAATGTCCTCTCGGAAATTCGAAAACCCAATGGGCACAGCGGGGTAAAGGCGTTTGTTGAAAGCCTTAGGGAGGAGGATATTTTTATTAGCGTTATTTCTGTTGGGGAAATATTTTTTGGCATAGAAAAATTGCCTGCAGGGTATAAAAAAACAGAATTGCTTAATTGGTTAACTCAAAAACTGCCGGATCGGTTTGGGAAACGGATTATTGTATTGGATACAGAAATTATGTTAGAATGGGGTAAGATACAGGCAAAGGTGCCGAAAACACTGCCGGTTTTTGATTCACTTATTGCAGCTACAGCACTTGCACGCAGGTTTACGGTAGTTACAAGAAATACAAAAGATTTTGAAAACATAGAAGGGATAATACTGCTGAACCCTTGGGATAATAACCGCCTGTTGGCAAAAGAAACCGGCCAAAGAAAGGGCAGGCCAAAACGATCTGTCAGGAAAACCAGATAGATGTACCGGATAACAAAAATATTATGGGAACCTCTAAAAACCTGTTGTTTTTTTCGGTTCCCTTGCAGTTTCTCGCCTTTCTGGCTACGAAACATGCATTCTTTAGCGGATCATCTCCAAAAACTGAAGTTTTTAAAGATGCCCTTATTTTTCTTTTATTTTATTTTCCTGCTTCAGGCAGAACCCCTCCATGCCCAATCCCTTACCTTTAACCTTAAATCGGCGCCTGCGGATTTAACCGTTTCCCTGAACGGGGAAGTGCTAAAGCCCCTTTCCTCTGCAGAAGGAATACGGAGATACCGCATTAACAGCAGTGGGATTTTACACTTTTGCGCGGATGGTTATTATGGCCAGGCTTTTTCAAGCGAAGAGCTTCCCCTGGTAAACGGACTTTTGGAAGTTAAACTCGAAAAACTAAACGGGTTTTTAAAACTCCGTAATGAATATCCTACCGGCAAACAGCCAAAAAGCGCTTACTTTACACCCGATGGCAGGCGGCTTTTTGTTCCCCTGCTTGGTGAACATGGGGTGGATGTTTTTCGTTATGATCAAGCTGCTGGTTTAACTTATGAAAAGCGGCTTGCTGTGCCGGGGAGTAATGCAGCCGGGTTTGTGGAAGCTTTAATAGACGAGAGGCGGCGGGAGCTTTGGGTTTCCAATATGGAAGAAGGAAAAGTTCATATTTTTAACCTGGATACCCTTGCCTATAAAATGTCTCTATCAACCGGCGGAATATATCCCAAAGTGATTGTCCAGAACCCCGCCGGGAATTTAACACTGGTTTCCAACTGGGCTTCCTGGGATATAAGTGTTTTTAATTCAAATACAAAGGAACTGCTCCGCCGTATCCCTGTTGGCGGCACACCCCGGGGAATGGCTTATTCCCCGGACGGCAGGTTTTGTTATGTAGCAATTTACGACGAGCCGCTTATTGCCGTGGTAGATATGGAGCAGAACAAGGTAAGCAAACGCTACCGGATTTCCGGCGGGGTTGGTGCAGCGCGGCACGTCATTTACCGGGATGGCAAACTCTATGTCTCGGATATGTACCGCGGAACGGTTAACATACTCGATGCTGCCGACGGCACCGTTCTTGCTTCCCGCCGTGTCGGTTACAACATAAATACCATCGTGCTTTCCCCGGATGGTAAATGGGTTTTTGCCTCGTCCAGGGGGATGAACCACCACGAAGATTATACAAAGCCAGGCCCCGATTTTGGCGCGGTTTATATGCTAAGCGCCGGTGATCTTACCCTGGCAGAAAGCGTCTGGGGCCGTAACCAGCCAACCGGCCTTGCAGTTTCCCCCGACGGAAAATACCTGGTCTTTACCGATTTCCTTGATGCAAACCTGGAACTGTACAGGATAAATTAATGTATACTGCTTGACATCGTTTCCTATGTGATAAATGATCAAAATATGAATCAAAAGCTTATACCGGTATTGGCTTTTATTTTTATTGCCGCCTCTGGAAAGGGCGCCGCTGCCCTTTATGGGGAAACCTTTACCTTTAAGGCCGACCACATGAGCGGGAGCCGTGCGTCCGGCAGGGAAATAATGGTACTAACCGGCAATGCCGAGGTTCATTCCGACACGGTTTTACTGCGGGCAGACCGTATTGAGATTCAGGGCAAGGACAATGAATTTATTGATTGTTCGGGTAATGTTTGGGGTTTTGAGGAAAAAAAGAATATCATCTTCCAGAGCGACAGGCTGCGTTATGACCGGACACTTAAAATTGCACGCCTTGAGGGCAACTCAACGCTGGAAGACCGGCAAAACGAAGTTGTTGCCAAAGGGCGTTTTATCGAATACAACGACAAGACCGAAATTGCGGTCTTCCAGGTTGCCGTAAGGCTGTTTAAAGATAATATTGTATGCCGTTCAGAATATGCAGTGTACCGCCGGGAAGAAAAATTGCTGGATCTGTCTGGTTTTCCCGTCGTGTTTAAAAAGAACGATGAATTCCGGGCAGCCCGAATAAGGGTGGATCTGGATACAGAAGATGTAACAATGGAAGGCGATGTTTCCGGTTCCATAAAGAGCGAAGACTAATGGACAGCCAAGCTAACAAGGCAAGCCTTGCTGTTTCGGATATTCATAAAAAATTCGGCCCAAGGGAAGTTGTCCGGGGCATAGATTTTTCCATGCAAAGCGGGGAAGTTGCCGGGCTCCTTGGGCCAAACGGTGCAGGAAAAACTACAACTTTTTATATTATTGTCGGCTTTCTGCGCCCTTCTGCCGGTCATGTTCTGTTAAACGATATGGACATTACCAAAGAGCCAATGTACAAACGGGCAAGGCTTGGTATTACCTACCTTCCGCAAGAAGCGTCGGTTTTCCGCAAACTTACCGTAGAAAAAAATATTTGGGCCATACTGGAAACCCAGGAAACCATGAACAGAATAGAGCGGGAAGAAAAACTTGAGCAGCTTTTAAATGAATTTAGTATTGGCAAAATTCGTAACCAATACGGGTACACACTTTCCGGCGGTGAACGCCGCCGTACAGAAATTGCACGGGCGCTGGCGACCAAGCCTAAATTTCTTTTGCTGGACGAACCTTTTGCCGGGATCGATCCAAAAACGGTTTTTGAGCTTAAGGAGATTATCAGGGGACTTGCCAAAAAGGGTATTGGCGTTCTTATTACCGATCATAATGTACGTGATACGCTGGAAATAACCACAGAATCATTTATAATAAGCGATGGGGTTATTGTTAAAAGCGGCCCCAAAGACGAAATTCTTAATGATAAAATAGTGCGCGAAGTGTACTTGGGCAATGAATTCAGAATGACTTAACAGGAAAATCCGGGGCAATTCTTTTTAAAGCTGGGAAAAACCCGTTGCTTCGCAGAATTCCCCCATCATATAATCCTGGATTTTTTTTACCAGTTCCATAGCTTTTCCTCCGGCCTTTTTTCCGTCTACTGTCTCTGCAGGAAGGCACATTGCCCCGGTACTGGTAATCAGCACTTCGTCTGCGTCGAACAATTCTGTAAGGGTATATTCACGTTCATCAACAGGTATTCCCAGCTTAATACAGATACTGGCAAGATGGCTTCGTGTTATGCCTGGCAGTATTAGGTTATTAAGGGGATGTGTAACAAGTGTTCCGTTTTTAATGATATGGACATTACTGTGGGAACACTCGGTTACAATTTCTCCACGATGAAAGATTGCTTCATCGCATCCTGCGTTTTTTGCTTTTTCCGCAGCCAGGATATTGGGGATAAGGTTAATTGTTTTAATGTTGCAAAGAAGGAACCTTGTATCCTCTACGGTAATAAGTTTTACTTTTCTGGAAAGATCAACAATTTCCTGGGGCTTTATCATTATCCAAAGGTTGGATGGGCCGCCGGGAAAAACATGGTTCCGCCGCCCGCTGCCCCGTGTTACCTGCCAGTAAACAATAAAGGCTCCCTTGTCAAGCTTGCCGAGCATTTCGTTTAAAATATTTTTTAACTCGTCTTTGGTATGTGCAATTTCAATCATAAGCAATTTTGCGCTGTTAAAAAGACGGTTTATGTGTTCATCAAGGGTAAAAATTACCCCATTGTATGCCAATGCAGCTTCGTATATGCCATCGCCAAAATAACCGCCGCGATCATTCATGGGCACTGTCATTTCGTCGAGCGGACCCCATTTTCCGTTGTAGTAACCAAGCGCATCCATCTTGTACTCCCTCTTTAGATCAATTATTGAATGTTAAAATAAAACCGTTCCAGATAAGCAATGCGCTGCCGGGCTTCGCCGTACCGGTTGCTTTGCGGGAACTCCCGGGTCAAACGGCGGTAGTAATCCAGAGAAAGCCGGATGTCCCTTGTCGCTTCGTTGTTTGCTTCCAGTGACTGCCCGTACAGCCAGAACGCTTCGTCGCTGCCGGCTGGATACAAAACCATAAACCTGTCTAAACAATCCAGTGCGTTTTTAATGCGGCCTGCATCGTACTCTTCCCTGGCTTTTTTTAGCCAATCATCAATCTGCGGAATGTCTGCCGCCGCATTGGCTGCTGCGGTTTGTGCTGCTGCCGTATCTGCTGCCGTGCCGCCAGGTACACTGCTGCCCTGCGCATTGCCGCCTGTTGATGTATCCTGTACAGAACCGGGTACTGTTGTTGTACCTGCCGGTGAACCCGGCGCTGCTGCAATCTGGGGTGTTTGCTGATTTGCTATTGCATCTGCCGGTGTACTACCCACAGAGCCAGACCCCTCTGGAGTTGTCCGGCCCTCCGGCTCTGTTGCCAATGGCCAGCGCGGGACAGCGTAAACCCTGTCCGGCCCCATTTGCGGGTTCGACCAGGATGACCCGGTAGCGGGCGGCGGGTTTTCTACAATCACCTTTACATAATCGTTTAAAATAATATCCCGGACAAAATCATGGCGGTTAAACCGGAGACTGTAGCTTCCTTCTGCATCGGCCCGGAAAATAAAACTCATCCCTTCCGGATCCATGCGCCGCGAATCGTAACTTACCCCGCGCCTGGAACCAAATTCACCAAGGTACACCCAGCCTCCTCCGCGGAACGGTATTTCGATATATTGGCCAACGCGTGCCCTTACCGTTCTTGAATAGGGGAGGTTTGCTTCTGTTAGGTCGGGGATTATTGTTGCAGGCTGGAAAGGCATATCGGGAATTGTTACGGAAGGGGTATAACGTTCTAATGGCGAAGACTCAACTTCCGGCTGTACCTCAGGCGGTGGTGGCGGCGGTGCTGGAGGCGGAGGTGGAGGCGGCGCGGGCGGCGGAGGAGGAGCAGGCGGGGCTTGCGGCGGTAATACAACAACCGGCTCATCAGTTACGGTAAGCAAACTTTCTGACGACTCTTCTGCCGGGTAATCTGTTTCGGCCAATTCCGGGGAAGTAACATCCGACTCTCCTTCTATTTGCCCAGAACTGTTATCCAGATAATGCATTGAATCCGACCAATTGTGGCTGTCTGGCGAAGCCTCCTCTTCGTGTAATGGCTCCTCTTTTGGTAAACCCGGATCGCTTACAAGGTTTTCCTGCCCCGAAAGGCCGGTATTTGGATAAGGGCCTTCGATCTCGGGCATTGTATGGCAGCTGAAAACAGAAAAAATTACCGCCAGAAGCAGAATTTTTCTCATGGTACACGCTCCAGAAGCGAATCTATTCCCGATTCAATGCGTTTCCGCCATGTACCCTGGTTGCCTTCCAGGGGATCTGTCCAGAACGGCCGGGCATCTGTTTCGTCCCAGGGGTTTTTTGGTTCCTTTTCCAAAAGTATGTCGGGGACAAAATCCGGCTCGTAGGGGAGGAAGAAGTCTTCCGATGGGAGCCTTTCCCGTATTATCGGCGCTTCTATATACATGGCCGAATCGGCAGCTTCCTGTAGTTTCGCTGCCCTGCGGGTAACAATCGACAAAATTAAAAGCAAAACAATAATTATTCCCAATGCACCGGCTATTATTATTATTGCTTTGGTATTGATTTTTATTTTATCTTTTAATGAAGAAAGCGCCGAGAAACCGGAAAAAAAGCTTCTTATTTTTTCGCCGATATTTGAAAAAATTGTCCCCAGCCCCATAACTTGAGCATAACCGATTTTTTTTGTATTGTGTAGTAGATATGAATGAACGCCTCGATTCCATGCTCCGGCGCTACGGCGAAATACAAAGACTGATCGAAGACCCCGACTTGGTTAAAGACCAGAAAAAATACCGGGAAACTATGAAGGAATACTCACATTTAAGTGCAGTGGCAGATGCTTCCTCTGAACTGGACAGCCTGACAGGGCAGCTCCAGGCTGCAAGGACTATGGTACAGGAAGAAAAAGACCCGGAAATGAAAGAGCTGGCCAGGGAAGAACTAAAGGATCTGGAAACCCGCCTTAAAGATGCCGACGACAAGCTAAAATTTCTCCTAATCCCGCGTGACCCTCTGGACGAAAAAAACATTATTATGGAAATACGGGCAGGGACCGGCGGCGACGAGGCGGCCCTTTTTGCCGCAGACCTCTACCGCATGTATTCCCGGTTTGCCGAGACCAGGGGATGGAAATTCGAAATAATGAGCTCCAACGAGACGGAGCTGGGCGGTTTTAAGGAGATCATTTTTTCCATAAGCGGCAGTAATGTATACGAAAACCTCCGTTATGAGTCGGGGGTTCACCGGGTCCAACGTGTCCCCGCAACGGAAGCTTCGGGAAGGATACACACTTCGGCGGTAACCGTGGCCGTGCTTCCCGAAGCGGACGAAACGGAGATTGACATTAAAACCGAAGACCTGCGCATCGATGTAATGCGCGCCGGCGGCCCCGGAGGCCAGTGTGTAAACACCACCGACTCGGCGGTACGGATAACCCATATCCCTTCGGGTCTTAGCGTCCACTGCCAGGACGAAAAAAGCCAGATTAAAAACAAAGCCAAGGCCATGAGGATACTTCGCGCGAGGATTTATGAAATGGAAGAAGAGAAGGCCGCCAGCGAGCGGGCCGAGGCGCGGAAAAACCAGGTAGGGAGCGGCGACCGTTCCGAACGCATCAGAACCTACAACTTCCCGCAAAACCGCCTGACCGATCACCGTATAAACCTGACCCTTTACAAACTCGACATGGTGATGCAGGGGGATGTAGGTGAACTCTTCGATGCGCTAAAACTTTCCGCACGGGCGGAATTATTGGGTACTACCAGTTCGGCGGCATCATAACCTGCCTTGCGGAGTTTTATGTAAGGATCCCGGGAGAATATTTTTTTAGCCGGAGCGCATTGGCCAGCACCGAAACGGAACTCATGCTCATGGCGGCGGCGGCTATCATGGGGTTAAGGAGCGGGCCGCCAAAAAGGTAGAGGAGCCCGGCGGCGATAGGTATACCCAGTACATTATAACCAAAGGCCCAGAACAGGTTTTGTTTGATCGTGCGGATTGTTCGTTTGCTTAAATTAATCGCCGAGACAAGATCCGCAAGGTCACTGTGCATAAGAACAATGTCGGCGCTTTCCATTGCCACGTCGGTCCCGCTCCCAATGGCAATGCCTATGTCCGCCTGGGCAAGCGCCGGCGCGTCGTTAATGCCGTCCCCAACCATTGCTATAAACCTCTGGTTCATGGCCTGGTGGAACAGCTTGCGCTTTTCTAAAGGCGCTTTTTTCCGGGCTGCGTCCTGCAGTTTTTTTATTTCTGCTGCTTTGTCCTGGGGCAGCACTTCGGAAAGTACGCAATCAATCCCCGCCTGTTGTGCGATGGCGTCTGCAGTCCTTTTATTGTCGCCCGTGATCATAACGACTTCTATCCCCATTGAATGAAGTTTCTTGACAGCCGCCCTGCTGGTTTTTTTCGGCACATCTGCTACAGCGATAATTCCGGCAAGCGCCCCGTTAAAAGAGACATACATCGGGGTTCTGCCCCCGGCTGCCTGGTTGTTTGCTGCCGCTTCAAGTTCTGCAAGGGGGATATTCCGCCCATCCATGAGTTTTCTGTTGCCGATAAGAACGGATATTTCCCCATCCACCGTTTCCCGCTCACCGATCTTTGCTTCTATCCCCTGCCCGGGCAGGTTTTTAAATTCTTTAATTGGGGGCAGCTCAAGGCCGCGCCTTTCCGCTTCCCTTACAATGGCCAGACCAAGCGGGTGTTCGCTTCCTTTTTCGGCGGCGGCAGCCAGGCACAGGAAAGTATTTTCGCGGTAGCTACCTAACGCGGTTCCCGAAGAGGGGGGTGGCGGAATACGCAAAGCGTATGGAGCCAGGGGTGAGACGTCCCCCCCCATAAAAATAATATCAGTTACTTCCGGTTTGCCTTCGGTGATGGTTCCGGTTTTATCCAGTACAACTGTTTGAATTTTGTGGGCTGTTTCCAGCGCCTGGCCGCTTTTTATTAAAATGCCGTTTTCTGCGCCTTTGCCGGTTCCTACCATAATCGCTGTGGGTGTCGCAAGGCCGAGTGCGCAGGGGCAGGCGATGACCAGCACGGAAATAAAAATGGTAAGGGAAAATTCCAGCGCGGTTTTTCCCATAGGCAGGCTGGCGATACCGGCAGAGGCAGCGGCGTACCAGGCGATGCCGGCAACAAGGGCGATGGCGCAGACGATGGGGACAAAATAGCCGGATACGATATCGGCCAGCTGGGCTATCGGCGCTTTTGTGCCCTGGGCTTCTTCCACAAGGCGGATAATCTGCGCAAGTACCGTTTCGCTGCCGACTTTTTCCGCCTTAAAGTATATAACGCCGTTGGTGTTGATCGTTGCCCCGTAAACCTTGTCGCCGCTCTTCTTGTCTACCGGCATACTTTCCCCGGTAAGCATCGATTCGTCAACGGCGCTTTGCCCATCTGTAACAACGCCGTCAACGGGAATTTTACCTCCGGGCTTTACGGCAATTATATCGCCGGGGACAAGTTCGCTTGCGGGGATTTCCTTTTCTGCGCCGTTTACAATTACAATCGCAGTTTTTGGCGCAAGGGCCATGAGTTTTTTTATCGCTTCGCTTGTGCGCCCTTTGGAAACCGCTTCCAGGGTTTTCCCCAAAAGTATAAGGGCAATGATAACCCCGGCGCTTTCAAAATACAGGGACTCTACTGCCATGTGGTTTCCGCCGGTAATCTCCCAAACATTGTACAGGCTGTAAACAATTGCCGATGTAGTCCCGACGGCAATAAGGGAATCCATGTTGGGGCTGCGCCGCACAAGGTTCCGGAAGCCCGCGGTATAAAACCTGTGCCCGGCAAGGACAATGGGGATTGTCAGCGCAAGCTGGAGGATGGCGTAACCAAGGGGGTTTTCCATTGGCGCAAGTATTTTTGGAAAGGGGAGGCTGGCAAAAGTGATCATGGGCGCCATTGCGATATAGAGCAGGGGGGCGGCAAAGGAAACGGCAACGATAAATTTTATTTTTAGCTTTTTAATTTCTTTTTCTTTGCGGGCTTTGTCTTCGTCTATTGTGTTTTTTGAAACTTCGATTACCTGATAGCCGGATTTGGTAACAGCTTCTTTAATCGCAGAGACACGCAAAAGGGCAGGATCGTATACTACCGTTGCCTTTTCTGTCGCAAGGTTTACCGCGGCGCTCTGTACCCCATCCAGTTTGGCGATTGCTTTTTCTACACGCGCGGAACAGGCGGCGCAGGTCATACCTCCAATGGCAAAAGTTTCGGTGAGCACTTGCATTACTCCCACAGCCAGGTTGATAAATAACGCTCGCCGCTGTCCGGTAAAATTGCAACGATGGTTTTACCTTTGTTTTCCGGCCGCCTGGAAACCGTGAGCGCCGCTTCCAGTGCGGCACCGGATGTAATACCTGCAAAAATCCCTTCTTCTTTTGCAAGTCGCCGCGCCGTTGTCCCGGCTTTTATTTCATCGGTAAGGTATATTTCATCGACAATTGCGGGGTCGTAAATTTTCGGGATAAAACCTGCGCCAATCCCCTGGATTTTGTGCGGGCCTGCCTTGCCGCCGCTAAGTGCCGGCGAGGCGGAAGGTTCCACGGCAATTATTTTTATGGAAGCTTTTTTCGATTTAAGGAACCTGCCCGTGCCGGTAATAGTCCCGCCGGTCCCGACACAGCAGACAAGAATATCAACCTGCCCCCCGGTATCGTTCCAGATTTCGGGGCCGGTGGTTTTTTCGTGTATAGCTGGGTTGGCGGGGTTTTCAAACTGCCGCGGCATCCAGGAGTTGGGTGTAGATGCCGCCAGCTCTTCGGCGCGTTCTATTGCCCTCTGCATTCCTTTGGCGGCATCTGTTAGTTCCAGTTCCGCACCCAGGGCTTTTAGCAGCGTCCGCCGTTCGGCGCTCATGTTTTCCGGCATGGTTAGGATAAGGCGGTAGCCTTTAACTGCCGCCACGCAGGCAAGGCCGACACCGGTGTTGCCGCTCGTGGATTCGATAATTACCGCGCCGCTCTTTAGCTTGCCTTCTTTTTCCCCTGCTTCGATAAGGGAAAGGGCAAGCCGGTCTTTGCTGCTTGATAGCGGGTTAAAACTTTCCAGTTTTACATACACCGCCGCCCCGCCGTCGTTAAGTTTGTTGATTTTTACAAGCGGCGTGTTCCCGATAAGGTCCGTAATTTTTTCTGCTCTTGGCATAATTTCCTCAAAATATTGTTATTTTGTATTTGGTGAATTAAGTATTTTCAGCAATTTTTCCGGTAAAATTGCCTTTATCCCGGAATCAGTATAATCGCTGATATTACGGGTAATGATGTAATCGGCATTAACAGCTTTTGCACATTCTGCCTGTAAACAATCTTCAATATCATCAAAATCATTATTTGCGAGAACGTTCAGAATTAATTCATGTCCTATTTCTACGACAGAAATAGTGTTACACAAATCCATCAAAAGCTGTTTCCTTTCGTTAATGGTATACAATTTGCGCAGGATATAAAAAATATTTGTGATACTGTGTGCCGCCAAAAAAGCATTCACTGTCTTTTTTTGTGATTTTTGAATAATTGCTTTTGCATACTTTGAATAGGGTTCTCGTTCAGTCAAAAAATCAATAAGTATATCGGTATCAATTAATACTGCCAAAACGCTCATCAATAGCCCCCTTTAGTTCTTTCTTGTAGTTAAAATCAAGCGGGACTTTTTTCCTGCGAAATTTCATAAGCCTTTCAAATGCTTCTGCGCGTTCATTATCACTTGTATCAAGGTTTTGTATGCGAACCTTTGGACTGCGCTTTTCTATCTCCTGAACAAGCTTTAATTTTTTCTCAAAGCTTTCTGCATTAACGGTAATAATAATAGCTGCAGGTTTTCCGTTGCTGGTAAGTACTGCCTTGCCGTCCCGGACAAGTTTTGATAAGGCGGTTTTTGGTGATTTATTGAATTCCCGTAAAGAAAAAAATTGCATAATCCCTCCTGTGCCTATAAAATGATAGTAAATCGCTAGTCATTTGTCAATAACTATGCTATACTACATATATGCACAGACTTGAAAAAAGTATCGGTTCCTTACTGGAAGCATACGGCGCACAGGGCATGGTAAACCATACAGGCGGCGCGAACCTTCCCAGCAGGGCGAGTATTTTGCATATTGTTGACGGGCTTGTCGAACTGTTGTTTCCCGGTTTCCGGGAAAAACTGGCGCTGGATCACAATAACCTCTCGCTTATTACTGCGGAAAAAGTGAACCATCTTGCCAGGGAACTGATCCACGAAACGGAAAAAAGCCTTGTTTTTTCTGTAAGTTCCGGCGCCCTTGGCTGCGGGCACGAGGGCTGCCACGCTGCCGCTGAACTCCTTGTGGAGAGTTTTTTTAAGGAACTGCCCGAACTGCGCCGCATTATTTCGCTAGACATGCAGGCAAGCTTCCGGGGCGACCCCGCGGCAAAAAGCTTTGAAGAAGTGATCCTTTCGTATCCCGGGTTCGAGGCCATTACCGTTCACAGGCTTGCCCACTATTTCTGGAAAGCGGAAGTCCCCCTTATCCCCCGCATGATGAGCGAGTTGGTGCATGGGCGCACCGGCATCGACATACACCCCGGCGCGGAAATTAGCGAATCGTTTTTTATCGATCACGGCACCGGCGTGGTTATCGGCGAAACGACGGTAATCGGCAAAAATGTAAAGATTTACCAGGGTGTTACGCTGGGAGCGCTTTCGGTAAAAAAAGAAGAAAGCAGCCGCAAGCGCCACCCCACCATAGAAGACGACGTTACCATATATGCCAATGCCACAATTTTAGGCGGCGATACGGTTATCGGAAAGGGCAGTGTTATCGGCGGTAATGTGTGGATCACAGAGTCAGTGCCGCCCGGATCAAAAATATTGGCTAACCTTTAACTTTTGCAATAGCTAACAAGTGCCGCTATATTCTTTTTGCTGGTAAAGTCCAAAGTTTGCCCGTATGTTTTTAAAAATTCCTTGTCTTCATCATTTCTTTTGTTTGGGCTTTTTCTTTTAATTGACAGTTTTACCATTCCCATCATAATTTTATGGATAAACGATAGTTCTTTATAATTTACCCCGCCCTGGAGGAAAAAAACTTTTACATTGCTTCTGATGTTTTCCGGAAGTTTTACATCGATCCTTTTTTGAATATTGTTGATGTTTACCTGGTTTGAATAATCGGCGAGCCCGCAGGTAAAAAGAACAAGTTTTTTACTTTTGATTTCCTCATAATTTTTTATTATTAAATCAAGGCCCTGAATTACCCCGGCATATAACCCGCTTCCCAATACAATTGTGTCGTAATTTACCAGGCTGTTTTGATCCGCTTTTTTTGTTTCGCAGATTTCCGCATTTAATTCTTCTGCAATCCACTGCGCGTATTTTTTTGTTGTACCGTAAACCGAGTAGTACATAACCAGGGCTTTTGACATGGTGTTCTCCTTTTTTTAAATCATAGGGATGATTCTAAATTCACCCTTATACCCCCAGGCAGGTTCCTACGGCTATTGCGGTATCCAGGATTGGGTCGTCGGTAGGGACTTTTTTGGTTTTCCCTGCAGGGACGGAAAGATCCACAGAATCAATTTCACCGGCAACCTGGGAAACCATTTTGCCGTATTCGCCTTTGGCCAGCATATCCGCAGCGGTTGTGCCGAAACGGGTTGCAAGCACCCGGTCGGATGCGCTGGGTATGCCGCCACGTTGTACATAACCGAGCACCGTCGCCCTGGTTTCCATGCCGGTTTCTTCTTCGATTTCTTTGGCCACCCGGTAGGAGATGGAAGGGTAGGTCATTTCGGCACGGAGTTTTTTCCGATCCTTTTTTTCCATTTTTGCTTCTTCCACCGAAAGGGCGCCTTCGGCAACCACGACAATGGAAAAAGTCTTTCCCGATTTTGCCCTTTCGCTCAGGTGCTGACCGATGGCTTTTATGTCGTAGGGGATTTCGGGAATGATAATCACGTCCCCGCCGCCGGCTATGCCAGCATACAAACCAAGCCAGCCGGCCTTGCGCCCCATGGTTTCGATAACCATTACGCGGTTGTGGCTTTCTGCGGTTGAATGAAGCTTGTCGATAGCATCGGTGCAGATTGCCATTGCCGAGTGGAAACCAAAACTCCGTTCGCAGCCTTCGATATCGTTGTCGATGGTTTTGGGCAGCCCAAGTATATTTAGCCCTTCCTGAGCCAAAAGGTAACCGGTGGTGTTTGTCCCGTTCCCCCCCAGCACAACCAGGGCGTCGAGTTTATATTTGCGGTAATTTTCTTTTATTTCCTTTACTTTGTCTTCGCCTATCTCGGTTGATTTAAACGGCTTTTCCCGGCTTGTCCCAAGTATCGTCCCGCCGCGGGTAAGTATCCCGGTAAAATCAATTGGGTGCAGCGGCTTAAGGTCCCCGCTGATAAGCCCGCGGTAACCCCCGGCGATTCCCAGGATGTTCATGTGATACCGGTCGTAAGCCGCCCGGCACACACCACGAATGGCTGCATTCAACCCCGGGCAATCGCCGCCCGCGGTAAGAATGCCGAATGTCCTTGTAGCGCTCTTTCCTGTATAATTCATAGTTTGTATTATATGGTATAACAAAAAAAAATACAATGAAAAAATACCAGTGGACCGGAACAACATCTCTTGGGTCGTATCTGGTCTCCGCGACATCGAGCCATTACGACTGGGCTATAAGACGATAAAACCGCTTAAGAAGATGGGTGGATAAGGGGAATCTCTAAAAAAATAAAATTTCTCAAAAAAAGCATTAAGTTTTGCTATTCATGGGCATTATAAACTATGGAGGCAAAAAAGGCATATGAATATTAAAACAATGGAACTATTTTATAAATTGTTCGGTTTAGATCCGAAAGTTGGTGACTGCGTTACTATCCTTGACGCGTTTAATAGGACTCTAAAAGGTGTAAGCCAGATCAATGATCATATCAATAAATGGAGGAAAAAGGGGATAGTTGTAGAGTATTTTCACGATACAGCAATACCGGCGATGTCCCGGTATATTTTAAGGGAATTTCCAGGAAAAAAATAAGAGGATACAAATAATGGGAGTTAAAGTAATTACATGGAAGGTAGTGTAGGTGGAATAAAAAATATTGCTTTGGAGAAAAACTTTGAATAAACTGTTAATTATTTTTGTTTTATTGCTCATGTCTGTTTCTCTTTTTGCCCAAAAACAAGTTGGATATAACGATCGGGAAATAGCTTATGCCAGACCTGGTGATTTTGTTATTACTGGAAGTGGACAAAAAATAACCTTAAACCTTGATCATATTAATTATTCACGCAGACAAATGAGATTGTCATCTCTTTCTTCTGGTTCGGCTCAACCTGAAACAAACACATCATCATATAATAGTGGGGCAGATGTATTATCAGGTAACTCTGGTAATAATTCCTCATCTGCAATACCAATAATAATTGGTCTGATTTTTTTATTTTTTATAATACGCCGGGTAATAAAACATAATGAAAAAGCAGAATATGAATTTGCTAATAAACAATGGGTTACAGAAGACAAAAAGATAAAAGAGAATAATCTAAATTGGTTAAAATCTGTGGAATCAGGGGTAAATGTATATAATAATACAAAGCCATATATTACAGAAAAAGAATGGCTGGCATTTATTGATAAATTTAAATTTCTCAAAATTACACAACTTTATGGAGTTATTTCGCCTGACAAAACAGTAATGAAACCATATTTGAAATGTTCTATATATGGTTATGGCAATAATTACACTGTAATATTTCGTGCAAAAAAAACTGGTCTTGAAGAAGAAGCTGATTTATATTTTTGTCAGAACAAAATGGATGATCAGGATTTAAATCAAATTAAATCTTTCTTCGAGCCAGCCAAAAAAAACCGTTCAAATTACAAGAGCAATGATATGTCATCTTCAACAATGACTGCATTCTATCGTAATTTATTAGGGTTAAAACTTCAATTTACTAATGCTGAATTAAAAACAGCATATCGTGAATCTGTAGTAAAATATCATCCAGATACTTATGGGGCTTCTTCGTCTCATGATCGTCAAAATGCAGAAACACTTATGAAGCAAACTAATGATGCATATGAATATTTATTACAAATAGCTGGATGAGTATTTGTTTGTGAGGGAATGTACATACCGCGATATTGACAAATTTTCATTTTTTGTTTATATTTGATTTTGAAATTCAAAAGGAGAATTATTATGACAAAATCCGAAAATTTCCTAGAATTATATAAAACTTTAGAGAATGTTGCAGTAAATTATTATAATGTTACAGAAGAGGAAGATAGAGTAATTTATAATTATTTAGAAAAAGATGAACGCTTTGAATACACAAAAGTTAGATACTGTAGAAAAATGAGAAATATTCTTTCTCATAATTATAATTTTGATAATAGTTTTATTGTTGAGCCTTCACAAGATATGATAAAATTTTTAGAAGATACAATAAGGCGTATAGAAAAATCCAATAACATAGAAAATTTTTGGATTCCTAAAGACAAGATGATTTCTGCGTCTTTAGCGGATAAAGTATTACCAAAAATGAAAGAAATGCACAAGAAAAAAATTACCCATATTCCTGTAATGGAAAATGGTATGGTTAAGGGGGTTTTTAGCGAGAATACAATATTTAGATTTTTTACTGACAATGAAAATGATGGGATTATAGAAATTAATGAAAATTTGGAAATATCAGCCTTTAAAAAATATTTATCCTTTAATAACGAGTATGGTGAAGCATTCGAATTTATAAATAAAGATGCAAAGCTTGTAAAAATTATGGATATTTTAAAATCTAATTATAAGAATAATAAACGTGTTGAGATGTTTTTTGTAACTCATAACGGAAAAGAAAGTGAAAAATTATTGGGTTTAATTACACCCTGGGATGTTTTTAGGGAATGGTAATTAACTTATTATTTTTAAATACTGGGAATAAATAATGATAGATGAAATTCTTGTTAGGAATACTTTCAATTTACGAATGAGAGAAATATTGGAAAGTAATGAAATATTTAACAAATACGTGAATTTGAGGGAGTTGAATTTTAAAGCATTTTTACAGACAAAAAGAGTTATTTTTAATTTTCCTATTGAAGTATTTGAAGAAACTATATATGATCCAAAAGGAAATAGACCAAGCGATATTGAAATTTTAAAAAAAGTATTCACAAATAATGTATTTTATTTCCAAATTGAAAGAAATAAGTCTTGATGAAGGAAATATATTTTTTTCTGAGTATTTAGTAAAAATTGGAGATGTATTATTTTCAAAGAATATTTTTAATAAAATAGAACGTATAATTGACCATCAACCGCGAATATTCGCGCATATCGGCCGTCAAACCGAAAAAATGCCCGGCAAGGCCGTCTAAGCGTCCGTCTCGCATGGCGTATACCTTTTCGTATTCAATACAGTTCATCTACGGACAGCTCCGTAACTACCCCGTCTGCGCTCAGACTCTTCGCCGTTACCTTGAGCATGTTATCCTGGCTTATCGTAAAGATCACTTTTACTTTTTCCTGGCCTCTCGGCCCGCCCGGTATTCCGCGAAGCGAGGTCCCCGCGAGGCGTTTCATACCTTCCTGATTCACCTGATTGGCCTTGTCAACGGCCGGCGACGTATTCTCGTACACGACAATCGCCATGCTCGTCACATTGTCAAAATTCGTCATCAACTGTTCGCCCGCTTCTATGACCAGCCCGTCTTTCGGGATGTCGATCCCGGACGGCACGATCTGCATGAAACGCCGGCCGGAGAGCTCGAGGCCTAAAGGATGTATCGTTTTTTCATGCACGACGGGGCCTTTGACCGTCGGCATCATGATCATGTTGCAATAATACGCCGCTCCCTGCGAAATGGACAGCGCCGGGCTGATTTTTGATTTATACGGTTCTTTTTTAAATTTTTCGGTGATCCGTTCACCGACGATATTAATCGCGGAACTGCCGCCCACCAAAAATATCTCGTCGACATCCGCTTCCGTAAGGTTAGCCGCGGCCAAGCACATGTCCGTGCATGCCAGCGTTATGTCGAGCAGGTCGCTTAGGCATTTATCCCTGAATTTTTCATATACCTCCTGCGTGTCGCCCAACGCGTTAACACGTTTATGCGCGACAAAATCATCGCGCGATATTTCCATGTTTATATTGACGATTTTTGGCTCCTGTATAAAAGGCGCTAACGTGATCTTCGTGCTTTTGGCCAACGACAGCCGCTCTTTGGCCTGATTCGCAGCTACGATCAGCCTGACGAGCGCGACTTTTTTCTGCCTTTTGGATATGCCGTCGTCCGCGTCTTCGTCAAACAGGTCTATCTCGTTATTCGTTATTTTTTTAAATTCCTCGTATACCATATCCATTATGAGCTTATCGATATCGTTGCCGCCGAGGTTTGAATCGCCGTATGTCGACAGGATGGATATTTCCGGCTCGCCCCCGCGGGATTTGATTTCTAATATGCACGCGTCGAACGTGCCGCCGCCGAAATCATATACCAGCACCTTTTTGTCGGCAGTCTCGTTTACCGCATAACTTAAAGCCGCGGCAGCCGGCTCCAGCCGCAGATATACGCTGTCCTCGTCGAACCCGGCCAAAACCGCCGCTTCTTTCGTCATCTTCTTTTGCTTGTCCGTGGAATTTGCCGGCATGGTAATAACGCAGCCCGAAAATTCACCCGCGATACCCAACTCCTCTTGGACGTACTCGTCAGCTTTCCGTTTCAGGCAGCCTAAAATCTCACCGGCTATCTGTCGCGGAGAAAACGTATATTCCTTTTCGTCGACGACTATGGTATACGGCTCGTCCGATCCGAGCAGGCGTTTAACGGACAGCACGGTGCTCTGCGGGTATATGACCGCCGCTTCCTTAGCCTGCAGCCCGAAAATACGCGACAGCTTGTCCGGATCTTCGGGATCCGTCTCGAACT
>Ga0082212_10002330_pt1 | contig 27795 bp, 16 predicted proteins | sample TergutNt197P3_FD_71548 | JGI IMG/M metagenome (GOLD analysis project Ga0082212, IMG submission 71548) | Neocapritermes taracua P3 segment gut microbial communities from Petit-Saut dam, French Guiana - Nt197 P3 | ecosystem: Host-associated > Arthropoda: Insects > Digestive system > Gut ...
AATACAAATCCGAAATGTTTTCTTCAAAACTTTTTTTGGCATCAACCTGAGCCAGATAGTAGGGCGTTCCGCCAATGCATGCGAAAAATCTGATACGATCCTCCATGCAAAAGCTTTCCAGCATTTTTGAGGCATCCATATAGTTGAACCCATGGATATGCATTTGTGAAGTCCGTCTGCCAAAAAGCGGGCTTTTGTACCCCAGAACTTCACTCTCCATAAAGCTTATTTGGCTGCCGCAGAGAATGATGAAAATGTCGGTATGCTTCAGCTTGTGGTCAATAATGTCTTGTAATGTTGACTTAAGGCTCTTATTCGCCTCTGCTGCGTATGGGAACTCGTCAATTGCAAGCACGAAACGTTCCGTCTTCGCTTTGTCGGCAATAAAACTCAAAGCGTCGTGCCATGTCTCAAAAGCTGGAATAGATGGCGGTATATCAAAAAAATTCAATACCACTTTGGAAAACAAATTCAAGTTCAGCCTGTCATTGGCTTCCTGCGCGGAAAAAACGACAGAAGGTTTGCCTTCCGTGAATTTCGAAATGATCGTCGTCTTGCCGACTCGCCTGCGGCCGTACATGACCACCATTTGGAAAGAGCGCTTTCCATACAGGTTTTCAAGTATTTGCAGTTCTGATTCACGGCCAATAAACATTATACGCACCTCCGCAGTATTGTTGAATCACGATTATTATAATCGTACTTCAACAGTATTATAGCACTTCGCAGGTCCTCATGGCAAGTATGGTTTCCTCAAACAGCTTGTCCATCTCCCAGCCCAGCATTTCCGCACCTTGCCGGATGACGTCCCTTGAGCAGCCGGCGGCGAACTTTTTGTCCTTGAATTTTTTCTTGACCGACGACGCCTCCATGTCCTGGACGCTTTTTGACGGCCGCATCAGGGCGCAGGCGCCGATCAGGCCGGTCAGCTCGTCTGTGGCGAATAGGATTTTTTCCATCTGGTGCACCGGCGCCACGTCACAGCAAAGCCCATAGCCATGGGACACTACCGCATGCACCAGTTCTTCTGAGGCATCGATTTCTTTGAGCAGCTCCGGCGCTTTTAGGCAGTGCTCATCGGGGAACTGGCCGAAGTCGATGTCGTGAAGGAGGCCGACTGTTGCCCAGAAGTCGGCTTCGTCCCCATACCCCAGCTTTTCAGCGAAATATCGCATTGTCCCCTCGACTGTGTAAGCATGCTTCAAATGGAACTCCTCGGTGTTGTATTTTTTCAGAAGTTCAAGCGCAGCTTCCCTGGTTAAATTACTCATCAATATCACCTTCCTTTTCTGTTTTTATTGGCTTTTCTGGCATCTGAGCCATGATAATCGCGGCAAACATAAGGATGCAGCCGATAACCTCCTTGGGAATGAGGAACACTCTCAAGATCACAAGCTCTGACAGCACGGCGAAGACCGACTCAAAGCTAAGTATTATTGCGGTGATCGTCGGAGTCGTATCCCGTTGTGCGACGACCTGCAGGGTATATGCAACGCCGCAGGATATGACACCCGTGTAAAACAGCGGGAACCATGCGGCAAGCAAGTCTGAGACCGCCGGCGATTCAGCCACCAGCATAGGGAGGCACAGCGTTCCGCAGACAAAGAACTGGATGCTTGACATTTTCACGGGGTCCCCCATCGGGGAAAAATGGTCCACTGTCAAAATATGCACAGCGTAGCCAAGGGCAGACAAAAACATGATCAAATCGCCCTTATTCATCGTAAAATCGCCTTTCATGCAGAGGAGGTACACTCCGACAAGCGCCAGTGCGACGCACAGCCAAATTAGTTTGCTCACCTTCTTTTTCATAAATATTCCGAGTATTGGGACTATAATAATGTACAGCGCAGTAATGAAGCCCGCTTTGCCCGCAGTGGTGTACACGAGGCCGACTTGTTGGAACGTGCCGGCGAGAAACAGAGCCACTCCGCAGAAAAAGCCGCCGATGAACGTCGGGTCGCCTGTCAGGCTGCCGATTTGTGGCGCGGCACCAGTCGTGGCCGGCTCTTTTTTCCTTAATAGCAAGATGACTGGGATCAATACGAAACCGCCGATGAACATTCTAAGCCCCGTGAACGTAAATGGCCCCAAGTTGTCCATGGCGACGCGCTGCGCCACGAAGGCCGACCCCCAAATGAAAGCAGTGGTCAGAAGAAAAATATGCGCACGTATTCTTTTGCTCATTTCAATATGTTCCTTTCAAAATGCTGTATAACCGACCGGTAACCCGCCGATAAAAACCACCGAATACCCATGACCCGGATCGGGCATCCATTTGAAAACGTTGCTGCTGCGCTCGTCGAAGCAAGACATCATGATATTGCAAACGACGCCGCCATGGCACACTACGACAGAATGCTCGCTGCCTGCGTCAAGGACGCTCTGTAAGCCGCGCTTTACGCGTTCGGAAAACTGAATCAAGCTTTCGCCTCCGGGTGGCGCCAGCATGCCCGATCTGTCATTGATCCAAGCGATGTAGGCAGGGTCTTTTTTCAGGGCTTTGTGAGTTTTCATCTCATAGTCCCCAAAGTGCAGTTCCTTGAGGCTGTCAAGCTTGACGCGCTGCACATTGCCGTATATCAGCGAAAGCGTCTGTTCTGCCCGAAGAAGCCCGGACGTGTAGTACTCAGCACCTGCCGGCATTGGGTAAACACCGGCTCCAGCCAAGGCTCTGACTATGTCAATGCCCACCTCTGCCAGCGGGACGTCCGAATGCCCGTAGTAGCAGTTTTGCTGGTTTGCGGCGGTTATCCCGTGCCTTATCAAATGGACGTGTTTTTTCATAATCACCTGCATCGGAGGATTTTCCCGAAATCAATTATATAGCATTACATGCTGTAGTGCAACATTCGTTTTCGAATTGACCGTACAAATAAAACATGATATTATTAGTTAATTTCATATCGCTAATTGTTAAAACCAAAAAGGAGGTTATTCGTTATGTCAATGCAGACCAGAAAATTTGCACTGTTAAGTTGGGTTCTTGTTTTTGCGCTTGTTTTTTCCTTGGGGCTGGGCGTAAGCGGCAAAGAAGCGTTTGCCGGCAGCAGCTCAAGGCTTGCAGGCGTAGACATAGCCAACGAAGTCGAAAGCTTTTGCAGCGACGGCGGCGAAGTGCTGCAGGAAGTCGTTGAGGAGCTTTCAAAAAAATTCGGTTCGAGGTATTACGGAACCAGGCTGGAGAAAGACGCTGCGGAGTATGTCGCAAACCGGTTCGCCGAATACCTTGGGGCTGAAAACACGGCCGCAGTGGGGGGGAAAGCGCATTTCCACCCAAACAACACAGACCATCCAAATTACCCAGGCTTGATTTACATTGAGAACCACAGGGTGGGCGGTGTAGTCGAGCTCGCAAGCTTTGGGGAGGACTATGGCTACGACATTGTCGGGCGTTCGCTCCCTTCATACGATTTTTATGACATGTCCGTGGCGAACGCCTACGTGAGCTTCGACGGTGAATTTAAAGGCACCGACAAGGGCGGCTTTTCCGGAGTGTTTTGGGACTTTGGGCTGCAAGGGGACCTGAATGTTGAAGGCCTGTCTGAGCTGCCTGCTGAAACAGACGTCTACGGGGCCCTCAGGCTTACGTCGAACATCAACCCTTCAGCGATAGCCGGCATCATAGAATCGATAGAAGACGAGCTTGACGGCGGTGCGGTTACCGGCTTGTACATCGCTGACAACAGGCTGCCGGCCATACCGAGCAATTTGTGGGCATCGGGTAATTCATCAGGGAACCACCGCTATGGTATGCCGTTTGTACGTTCCGCAGCATGGGCGGAACAGACGGACGTTTCTGCTGTAACAATGTCCCTTTTCGATTTGGAAAGGCTTGTTGGAGCTGCTGAAATCGGAACAAAGCATGACAAGCAGCCGGTTTTGGGGAGGACTTACAACCATTGGGCAGAGACAACCTACGTCGCCTACGGCGTGATTCCGGCGGAAACCGAAGACCCTGATCTGGTAATCGTCGTAACTGCCCACCTCGACGGTGTGGCGTGCTCGCCTTCGGCAAACGACGACGGTTCAGGCGTTGCGGCCCTTGTCGAGATTGCGAGGCGCATGGCTGACGTGCATACAGGGTCTGTCGAGGTCATTTTTGCGGCAGTGGGCGGAGAAGAGCACAGCGACCATAACGGCGCGTTTTGGGTAATCGACGAACTGCTTACAGCAAAAGGGAAGGACGCAATAGCCATCAACCTGAACATGGACATGATTGCGACAGGGGCAGACGCTGTGCGCTCCAATGGCAATGCTGTGAATTCCTTCACTTTTAGCATTGTCAACAGGCTGGCAAACGCTTTTAACCTGCCGCTTTACTTGGTCGTGGAAAACTATGCAAGCTGGGGGAAATTCAGTTCGCAGCCTGATTTTATCACAACCCATTCGATAAGCAGGAGCAGCGGATATTCCATCGGCTACGACCACGGGGCGTTCGGTTACTACAACATTGAAAATTTTGGCTTGTACCACCCGCTCGAGTACCAATACCACTCGTCTCTTGACAACATGACGAATTATTCCATTGACCGCCATCGGTACGGCACCAACATCATACATGCGGCTATCCTCAAAGCCATAAATGACCAAGTAAGCAAACGTGCGCATTTTAACGTCACAGCGGTTGGGGACGTCGTCGAAGCAAAGCTTGCAGGCGCGGATTCGATGTTTGTCACGTATGACAGGGTAACTGCTGATTTTGTCGGCGAAACTACAAGCACAGCCACCACGCTGGAGTTTTCGCCTGGAAGCACGGTGCACTTTTTACCCAAAGACAATTATGCGATTCAAAATGTTTCCGGCTATGCAACCGCTTCCGTGCCGGACCCGTCAGTGCTGACAACAACCCTGAACCGCAGTTTTGCGTCCCGCTTGGCAGCTGACATACTGCACCCAACCTTCAACCTCAGCGTCCCGGCTGAAAGCGGCATTGAAGGCGATGTTTGCTACACCCTGTCAATCAGCAAAGCGGAGAACGTCCTGAGCGTCGAACTGGAATTTGAAATCGACGGCGATTTGCTGGCAGGCAAGGGCCTCGTCGGGCTAAACGGGTTTGACCCTCTGAACGACATTTTCTGGGCATATGCAGGCAGCGGCAAATGGAAAGGGGCAGCAACATTGGGTCTGCCTTCAGGCAGTACAACCGGGCTTACCTCAGCTCCACCGACGGACATAGCACAATTCGTTTTTTCGCCGAGGGCTGTAGGCGAAGCTACCATGAAACTGACAAGCGCCAAGGCAGTCGGGGTCGCGGGAGGCACAACAGCTTACCTCAACTCAGTAATCGAATCAGGCGAGGCAACGACGTTCATCGACCAGAGGGTCTTCTCGAAATACGACCTGAACAGGGACAACAAAGTGGACGCCCTTGACCTAGGCATCATGCTGCTTTACTGCGGTTTTGACAAGGATTCGCCTGCTTGGGACACCTTAGTCAAGGTCAACGACTCAAGGGGCAAAGGCGTCACCGCAAGCATGTGCGACGTGAACGGTGACGGCGTGATCGACATGCTCGACCTGCTTGACCTGTTCATACATTACACAAAATAGCGTGTAATCCTTACAGAAACTAAAATGAGGCAGGGCTTGGATAGCCCTGCCTCATTTTTTGGTGATAATGTTCAAATTTGTTTTTGTCCCATTAATTAATTTAACTTAAGACTACCAAAGAGAGTTGATGTTATATTTTACCATATTCGAATCGGTAGTCAGTATGGTTTCCTTGACAGTATCCGGCATTTTTTTATTCCCGTTCAAAAACCACCATGCGGCATGGGTGTCCAACAATAAGTCCATTACATATACTCCATAAAGTCTTCCAAAGGCTCAAACCAATCATGGTCTTCCGCTTCCCACATTTTGTCCTTGAATCTTCCAAATTGTCGGGTTCTTCTTTGTGGCTTGTCCATTACCAACTCGAATGGGATACCGTTTTTTCGGATTGCTTGCCTCAGAAAGATGTTTACGGCAGATGTCATATCAAGTCCTAAAGCTGAAAACACATCTTGTGCTTTGTTCTTTATATTACTGTCAACACGAATATTGATATTGGTGTTTGCGCCCGTGCTTACTGGCATATACGCCACTCCCTTCTTACTTTCGACGTGCTCGCATTCTTTAGATGCAAGCTACGATTAATATCTTCACCAATAATATATCACATTATGCGCATAATGTCAAAGCTCATCAAAGTAGAAAAATATTTAAAACACCTTGACAAAGCGGTAAAAAGGGGTATAATAAACATTATGTATAATAATATTTATGATAAGTAACAGTTATTGTTAATAATAACGGTACAGTATGCTTTGCTGCAGAGGGGCGGCCATGCAGAACCATGAATTGATTACAAACATATTCACGCTTTTTCCGACCATGATGAAAAAGCTCATGGGGCAAGCCTGTTTTCCGGAAATGCCGAAACAGCAGTTCATGCTGCTTCACACGATATGCTTCCATGACAACATGCCAATGAATTTCTACAGCGAGCGGCTTCACATATCGAAGCCGAACTTGACGGTGCTGGCAGACAAGCTAATAGATGCCGGATACGTGGAGCGCAGCGCGATGCCCGACGACCGGCGGCTGATAGCCCTGAAGGTAACCCTTTCCGGACGTGAATACAGGAACAAGATATGGGCGGGCATTACAGAGAGCATTACAAAGAAATTTGAGATGATCGACAACGGGACGCTGGAGAGGTTGAACGAGCTGGTGGTCGAGATGAACGAGATAATAAACAAATTTGACAATTTGCCGGAGGAGTGATTGAATGGACAAAGAAAAAAACAACGGAACAGAGAAGAAAAAGAAATTCAAGGTCCTAGGCATTTCTGCACTGGCTGTTTTGCTCTTGGTTGGGGCTGGCATCGGTGCATACATGTTCTACAGCACAGCTTATTATTTCAAGACCCAGAACGCTTCGGTCAAAGCGGACATGATCGTCATCACCCCTCAGATAACCGGAAAACTCGTTGCTTGGAACGTCAAAGAAGGGGACGCTGTTTTGAAAGGCCAAGTCCTCGGGCAGCAGGACACGTCAGGGCTCATAAACTCAAGCTCAATCAATTTGTCTGACATAGGCAACACGGCGGGCAGCCTTGTGGAGAAATCAATGGTCAAGTCGCCGATAGACGGACAGATAATCAAATCCTATGTGGTTGAAGGCGAAACGATCGCACCGGGCATGGAAATCGCAGTGGTCGCTGACATGAGCGACGTTTACATATTGGCAAACATAGAAGAAACCAGCATTTTCAAGATAAAGCAAGGTCAAGCGGTCGATATTTCAATAGACGCCTATCCGGGCAGGACCTTTGCAGGCTACGTAAAATCGATAGGGTTTGCCGCACAGTCGGCCTTTTCAAGCATGCCGTCCCTAAACACCAGCGGCACATATTCCAAAACGACGCAGCTCATACCTGTCAAGATAAGCCTGATAAACGAAGAGGACCTGCCGATTCTTCTTGGGATGAACGCGACAATAAGAATTCACATAAAAGACGGCTCCCTAGGGCAGTAGGCAAAGGAGGTAAGACAAATGACGAAGAAAGTATTTTCAGCTACGCTGGTTATGGCTTTGGCAATGCCCCTTTTGCTTGCAGCAGGCTGCGCAGCCGGACCTTCTGACGTAACGGTCAGGATTGCAGAAGCCCAAGCGAAAGCGCTTGAAACTTCGGTTGAGATTTCAGGTGTGCTTGCTCCGGTGGAATCGGTGAACATTTCATCGAAAATCAGCGGGAAAGCCAGCAGCGCGGATTTTGAGGTTGGCGAGACGGTTGAAAAAGGCCAGCTGCTGGTACAGCTTGACATGGCAGAATTGAATGCGCAGCTCGCGTCTGCCCAAGCGGCTTACAACATTGCGCTGGATCAGGCGAATCAGGCCAAAATCCCATTGGACAGCGCGGCAGCAGACCTTGCCCGCACCCAGGCGCTGTTCGACGAAGGCGCCGTGTCGAGGCAGGCGCTGGACCAGTCCCAAGACAGCTACAACAGCGCAAAAGCGAAGTACGACGCAGCGGGGTCTTCAAGCCTCGCCCAAGCGAAAGCCGCTGTTGACGCCGTTGCCGCCCAGATGGCAAACGCTAGGATAACAAGCCCGACGGGCGGAGTTGTCGTAACGAAGAACATACATGCGGGTGAAATGGTTTCGCCCGGTGCTACGCTTGTGTCGGTCGCAGACATTTCGTCGTTAGTATTGAAGGGGACCGTTTCGCAGGAGCTTTTCCCTTTCCTTCAAAAAGGGCAGAAAGTCGAACTTGAGCTTGACGCTTTCCAAGGCGTTGCATACGAAGGGGAGATCAGCCTTCTGGGGCCTGTCTCTGTCGGCACGGGATCGTATTTCCCCATCGAGCTTACGATAGGGAATACAGGCGAAATAACCGCAGGCTTGTCTGCGCATTCAATCATACAGGTGAAAGGGAAGCAGGGGGTGGCGGCGCCAGCAGCTGCAGTTTCAAAAGACGGCGCCGAGACATTTGTGTTTGTAGTAGAAGGTGGTGCTGTTAACAAACGGGTAGTTTCGACAGGCCTTGGCAACTCAGAAGAAATTGTGATAACAGAAGGCCTCGCCGCCGGGGAAACAGTGGCGGTGACGAACGTCAACGTCCTTTCTGACGGCATGGCCGTAAAAATAGTGGATTGACCGGGGTTTTCCGATGCTGAAACTGATAAAGTATTTGAGGCCGTTTACGGTCCCGCTGCTGCTGAACATAGCCTTCATGTTTGGGATGGCACTAGCCGAACTGTCGCTTCCCACGCTGCTGGCTGACATGATAAACAGCGGCATGATGCTGGGCGACACTGGGTACGTGCTGCGAAAAGGCGGGCACATGCTTGTAGTCGCGCTTCTGAGTTCAAGCTGCTCGATAGTCGGCAGCTTTCTTTCCGCAAGGGTTGCGCTAGGGTTCGGGAGGGATCTACGAGGGTTCATTTTCAAGCGCGTTTCATCGTATTCCCTTGATGAATTCGACAAAATCGGGACGGCTTCCCTGATAACCAGGACCACCAACGACATTACTCAGATCCAAATGACGTTTGTAATGATGTTCAGGTTCATCATCTATTCGCCAATAATGTGCGTCGGAGGCATTATCATGGCGCGTTCCGTGGACACCGGGCTGAGCAAAATCCTGCTTGTCATCATTCCGATAATGCTTCTGTTCATCGCCTTCATGGCGAAATTCATAATACCGCTGTTTTCAATTATGCAGAAAAACGTGGACAAGCTGAACCTAGTCCTCAGGGAAAACCTCATGGGGATAAGGGTAATCCGCGCGTTCAACCGCCAGCAATACGAGAAGGAGCGTTTTGACACAGCAAACAAGAACCTGACAGATGTTGCCATCCGGGTAAACAAGATAATGGCATGCATGCAGCCCATCATCATGGTTTTCATGAACGCCACGACGCTGCTGATAATCTGGTTCGGAGGCCTGCGCATATCGCAAAACAACATCCAGATCGGCGACATGATGGCATTTTTGCAGTACGCTATGCAGATAATGTTCAGCATCATCATGGTCACCGTCATGTTTGTGATGATCCCTAGGGCAGAGGCGTCAGCCGTGAGGGTGAACGAAGTCCTCGAGCTTGAGGAATCGATACGCAACACGGGGACAGCCAAAACGAGCGAAACAGGCGGCGAGGTGGAATTCAGGGACGTTACATACAGGTACAGCGGGGCAGAGCAGCCAGCACTGAAAAACATCAGTTTCACCGCTAAGCCGGGGGAAATCACGGCGATCATCGGCGGCACCGGGGCGGGGAAATCCACCCTAGTCAACCTGATCCCCAGGTTTTACGACGTGGAGTCGGGGCAGGTGCTGGTGGACGGCGTTGATGTAAGGGAGCAGCCGACCGAAAGCGTCAGGGAAAAACTTGGTTTTGTAACGCAGGCGGCAGTGCTGTTTTCCGGCACCGTAGAGGACAACATCAGGTACGGCAAGGACGACGCAACATTGGAAGAAATCAAGCACGCTGCCGAAATATCCCAAGCGGATTCGTTCATATCAGAACTGGAGAACGGGTACGGCGCCGAGGTGTCCCAAGGGGGGACCAATTTGTCAGGCGGCCAGAAACAGAGGATTTCAATAGCAAGGGCGCTGATAAGGAAGCCGGAGATATTTGTATTCGACGATAGCTTTTCCGCACTGGACTTCAAGACCGACGCCAAGCTGCGTACCGCACTCAAAGAGGAGATCGGCGACGTCACCCAGATCGTTGTGGCTCAGAGGATAGGCACGATAATGAGCGCGGACAAGATAATAGTGCTTAACGAAGGTGAAGTCGTTGGCATGGGTACCCATAGGGAGCTTCTTGCAACATGCGAAGTTTACGGTGAGATAGCCAGGTCGCAGCTGTCCGAGGAGGAACTTGCCAATGGATGATAAAAACAAACAGCTGAAAGAGCAGCAAAGGCGCATGCAGGCTGGCAGGCGGCGGGGCGGCGGACCCGCCGGCGCGCTGGCTAGGCCAGCGGAAAAAGTAAAGGATTTCAAAGGTACGGTAAAAAGGCTGGTCAAGTACTTGGCGCCCCAAAAGGCGAAGTTCGCCACAGTGGCAGGCCTTGCTGTATTAAGTACTGCCTTTTCGATAATCGGCCCCAAAATCATGGGGCTTGCGACGACGAAGATCGGTGACGGGTTGCTGGCTAAAATTTCTTGGTATCTGGCAATTCAGGAAGCGCAATCCCACAACTACCCTGCCAGCTACATCGCAAAGCTGCAAAACCAGCTCATACCCTCTTTTGATTTCGGGTACATCGGCAGGATACTCATTTTGCTGGCGGTGCTGTATGCGCTGAGCGCACTGTTCAGCTTTTTAATGGCGTACCTCATGGCTACGGTTTCTCAGACGACGGTATACACTATGCGCAATGACGTTAAAGAGAAGTTGAACCACCTTCCGCTAAAATTCTACGACACGCACCTTTACGGAGACATCCTGTCTAGGGTAACTAACGACATGGACACCATTGCCCATACGCTCCAGCAGAGCTTGACGCAGCTCATCACCTCGGCAGTGACGCTGCTGGGCATATTCATAATGATGATGTCAATAAGCCCACTGATGACGCTAATCGCACTGGTGGCTCTTCCGCTATCGGGTCTGATCACGATGCTCATCGCAAAACAGTCCCAAAAGTTTTTCGCTGGGCAGCAAAAATACATAGGGCTTGTCAGCGGCCATGTGGAAGAAATGTACACCGGCCACAAGATAGTCAAGCTGTTCGGCAAGGAAAACGATTCCGTTGAGGAGTTCAACATGATAAACGACAAGCTGTACGAAGCAGGGTGGAAAGCGCAGTTCATGTCCGGGCTGATCATGCCGGCGCTGAACTTCGTCAACAACATGGGTTATGTGGCGGTCTGCGTGTTCGGAGGGTTCATGGTAGCGAAAAGGCTCATTTCAATAGGGGACATACAGGCTTTCATCCAGTACATGCGTACTTTCACGCAGCCGATAGTGCAAACTGCAAACATCGTTAACATAATACAATCGACAGTGGCAGCAGCAGAGCGCGTATTTGAAATACTGGACGAGGCGGAAGAACTGCCCGACCCGGAAAACGCCGCAGAGTTGGAAGAAACTGACGGGGCGGTGAGCTTTGAGCACGTGCATTTCGGGTACGCAGACGACAAAATACTGATGGAGGACATAAACATCGATGTCAAACCGGGTCAGACCGTAGCAGTGGTAGGACCCACCGGAGCGGGGAAAACCACCCTAGTCAACCTGCTGATGCGTTTTTACGAACTCCAGGGCGGCAGGATCACAATCGACGGGATCAAGACGACTGACATGAGAAGGGAGAACGTCAGGAACATGTTCGGCATGGTGCTCCAAGACGCGTGGCTGTTCAAGGGCAGCATAAGGGACAACATAGCGTACAGCAGGCTTGACGCCACGGACGAAGAGGTATTCAGCGCGGCGAAGGCGGCGAAAGCTGACAGGTTCATAAGAACGCTGCCGGAGGGGTACGGGACGGTGCTAAACGAAGAGGCATCCAACATATCCCAGGGGCAGAAGCAGCTGATCACTATAGCCAGGGCGATACTGGCAGACCCGGCTGTGCTTATCTTGGACGAAGCCACGAGCAACGTGGACACCAGGACGGAGCAGCTCATACAAAAGGCAATGCACAACATGATGAAGGGCAGGACGAGCTTCGTCATTGCGCACAGGCTTTCCACAATAAAAAATGCCGACATGATACTGGTCATGAACCACGGCACCATTATAGAAAAAGGAACCCACGAGGAACTCCTCGCCCAAGGCGGGTTTTATTCCGACCTTTACAACAGCCAGTTCACTGGGAAGCAGTAAAACAGCCTGCCGTGCAGGCAGGCTGTTTACACTTCAAGTTGTTAATGAAGAGACAATTTTATTTAGTGTAGTGAATAAACAGGTCAAGCAGGTCGAGCATGTCGATCAGCCCGTCCCCGTTCACGTCGCACATGCTTGCCGTGACGCCGTTGCCCCATGCATCGTTGACTTTAACCAGAGCACCCCAATTCGGGGAGTCTGCGTCGAAGCCGCAGTAGAGCAGCATGATGCCAAGATCAAGGGCGTCAACCACGCCGTCCCTGTTCAGGTCGTATTTCGACCTTGCGATTACTGTGGTGGCAGTGCCGTTTTCAATGATCGGCATGAGGTATCTGGTCGTGTCGTCGTAAAGCCCTACAACCCTAGCAGAAGTTAATGCCATGACTGCGTTGCCGAACCCATTGGCAGCGTAGAAGAACTTGGCGATGTCCACAGGCGCCTCGGATGTCAGGCCGGTGGTGCTCCCCGACGGGAGTGCCAGCGTTACAGTGCCTTTCCAGAGGCCGTCGCCCGCATAGGTCCACAGAATGCCGTTCATGGATTCGAAGTCGTTTAACCCCTCAAGGCCTTTGCCAGCCAGCATGCTGCCGTCAATTGAAAAGTCAAGCTCGACAGCCAACACGTCTGTGGCGTTTGAGACCAACACGGTGTAGCAGACGTCATCATTGACATAGCTCACTTCGTCTGCGTTCAGGTTCAAGAAAACGAGATTGTCAGGGGCGTATGCCGGGACTGCGCTGAACGAGGGAGTGAAATTGCCGACGGCGCCTGCGGCGACGAAAGCCCTAAGCTCGGTAATCAGCTGCACAGCGTACTCGTATGTATCTTCCTGCAATTTCGTTGACAGTTTGGTAGCTGCTTGCTCAGCAGCGGTTCTGCCTTCCTCTTTCAATACTTTCGCCAGGTAAGCGTCGACTTTGGCCTGCTGTTCGATGATGGATTTCTGATAGACTGCCCAGAAGTCCTTCACTCCATTGCCGTACTTGATCTTGTTGGCTGTCGTTACGGTTGTGTTCGATGCGGTCACAGTGCCTCTTGTCGAAAGGTTGTGGAGTGCCCTGAAGATGTGCCAGAAATTGTTGTTGTATATGTTTGTCTGGTCGAAGCTCTGATGGTCGCGGAAATAGTACTTGTCGTAAAGGTCGGTTACCAGATTGCCTAGGATTGGCATGTACACGCTGAACTCGGCGGGCCCCATGGCAATCCATTCGATGGTTGCCAATTCAGGGGACAGCCACGGTCGGACTTCCACAATGTGAGCTTCCTGCGTGTTTTCATTCCCTATGGACTGGCCGTTTGAAGTCCCGGCTGCTGCCCACGCGGTGCCCTGACCAGTGTCCGCAAGCATCCGCATTGCTTCGTACAAGCTGTACTTGTAGTTCGCTCGCGGCCTCACGAAGTAGTCCAGAGGCTTAGATGCTACTGGGAACAGTGCGTTTATCTGCGCTTGCGTAGTCAGGCCGTGCAGGTAGCCGTAGCCGTTTCGCAGGCGGGCGTTGGTCGTGTGGTTCGGCGAGTTCGTGACATACGACTCGGAGACTTTTATCCTAGTGGGGTTTGCAGGGTCAGGGTCTTGAGGGTCTCCTACAAATGTGCCTGCCAGTCGAGCTACCGATATCAAGCCGGGCGAGGCGATGACGTTCTCGGTGTCCGTGACGTCAAGGTACCCGTTGTATCCGCCGTAGCCGTCGAAGCCGACATTGGCTGTCATGTTGGGGGACAGCCCGACCATGTCAGGCGGGCATTTCACGCCAACGTACTGGTGGCCGGACAACGTCTGGAAGTACCAGACCTCGTTTGGGTCGCTTATCATGGTGCCCTCCATGCCGTTTATGCCTTTTACGTCGCATATCTCGGCAAGGATTTCGACGCCTTCCCTTGCAGTCTCAGCCTTCATCAGTACGAGCGTAGGTGTATCGTATTCGTCAAGGCCGCCTCTGACCGTAGCGTCACGACCGCCGGAATTGCTGGTGATCTGCGACCTGGGGTTGTTGAGAGTAACTGTGCCTGTGACGGCTACACCCTTTTCGTTCATGCCTATCTCGCCGTATGGTTCCTTGTAGCGCGCCTCTGACACGTTGTCGTTGTACCTTGAGTCGGGGCAGATGGTGTAGCGCAGAGTCTTTTCAGGATAGGTCCATGTGAAATAGCTGACGTTGCTGCTGTTCGTCTCGGCGCCGTAAAACACGGTTCCAGGCGCATAGTTTGCCGCTTCTTTGACGAACATTACCTTTCTCCAAGAGTAGCTGTAGTCCTCTGTACGGCCATAGAAGTAGGCACCGCTGTCGGTTGTGCCCTTGCCGAAGTAGACGGAAGTGCACCTGCCTTCGTCATCAAACGCCACGTCCTGTTCGTCACCTGCAAACGCCCACATGTTCATCGGAACAAGAAGAGCCAGCACTAGGGCAAACGAAACCACCATTTTAAACAGTTTTTTGTTGTGCATTTTTTACCTCCACTGAATATTATTGCCTCTTTTATTCTGAAGTTGGGGGTCTTCTTTTTCAGCCTCGTTTTTTGGGAACGTGGTTAACCCATTGACAATAATCCTCCTCTCTATTATTTTGTGTAGTGAATAAAAAGGTCAAGCAGGTCGAGCATGTCGATCAGCCCGTCCTCGTTCACGTCGCACATGCTTGCCGTGACGCCGTTGCCCCATGCATCGTTGACTTTAACCAGAGAATCCCAATTCGGGGAGTCTGCGTCGAAGCCACAGTAGAGCAGCATGATGCCAAGGTCAAGGGCATCAACCACGCCGTCCCTGTTGAGGTCGTATTTCGACCTTGCGACTACTGTGGTTGCAGTTCCGTTTTCAATGATAGGTATGAGGTATCTGGTCGTGTCTTCGTAGAGCCCCACAACATTGGCCGCAGTCACTGTCATAGCTGCATTGCCATACCCTTTTGAGGCGTAATAGAACTTGGCGATGTCCACAGGTGCTGCGGATGTCAGGCCGGTGGTGCTCCCTGAAGGAAGCGCCAGCGTCACGGCGCCTTTCCAGAAGCCATCGCCTGCAAAAGTCCAAAGGATGCCGTTCATGGCTTCAAAATCGTTCAAACCGACAAGGCCTTTGCCGGACAGCATGCTGCCGTCCACAACAAATTCCAGTTCAACAGCCAGCACGTCCGTCGCGTCGCGAACCGACAGAGTGTAGCAGACGTCATCGTTGATGTAGCTCACAACGTCGGCATTCAGGTTCAGAAAGACGAGGGTGTCGGGGGCGTAAATCGGCACAGCGCTGAAGGAAGGCACAAAATCGCCAACGGGGTTCGCAGTGAACGCATTGAGCTCTTCGATCAGCTTTATTGAAATCTCGTAAGTTTGTTCGGCTAATTTCATCGACAGCTCAGTGGCAACCTTCTCGGCGGCATCGCGGCCCTGCTCTTTCAATACTTTTGTCATGTAGGCGTCAACATATGCCTGCTGTTCGATAAGCGACTTCTGGTAGCCTTCCCAGAAATCCCTGACTCCCCTGCCGTATTTCTCCCTTTGCGCAATGTTTGACGTGCCGGGGCCCTTGGCCAATTGGTGGACCCTGCGGGCTATGTGCCAGAAAGTGTTGTTGTGCAGGTCGGTTGCGTTGAAATTTTGCTGGTCGTAGAAATTGTACTTGCCAAAGACTTCCGTGATCAGGTTACTGTAAAAGGGAAGGTATACGCTGAATTCCGCGCCGGTCATCGCCATCCACTGCACTGTCGCGATTTCTTCGGGAAGCCAAGGCCTGAGTTCAAATACGTGGGTTTCCTGAGTCCCGTCATTTCCTATGGATGAGCCATTGCCCGTCGGGTTGCCGTTTTCCCACTCGGTGCCTTCGCCCCGGGCGCCGAGAAACCTCATGGCTTCAAAAAGCGAATACTTTTTCCCGGGAGGAGGGGCAAGGTAGTGGTTCATGAATGTGTTCCCGGCAGGGTACCTAGCGTCTATTTCAGCCTGCGTCGTCAGCCCGTAGAGGTAACCGAGCCCAACCCTCATGCGGCCTGACCTGTGGTTGGGGCCTGAACTTGCGTAAGTGTTCGCAATTAATATATGGCCGTGGGAGTCGGTCTTGAGGACGCCAAGCCTTTCAGGGAGCGCAACCAGGTCAGGTGAACAGATGAAGTTCTCGGTATCGGTGATGTCCACGCCCTGCTCGTCGCAGAGGCCCACGTTCCCTGTGATGTTCGGGGAAAACCCTACCATGTCAGGGCGTATCTTGGCAGCAATGTATTGATGGCCTGACAGCCATTGGAAATACCAGGCTTCGTTGGGGTCGCTGATGGTGCATGCGTCGCCGCACCTGCCGAAATTGTACCCCGCGCCAACGGTGTCAAAGATATGGGCTATTAGCTCGCACCCGCCCCGAGCTGTTTCCGCCTGCATTAGAACGATGCTGGTGATGTCAGGTTCGGAGAGGCCTCCTCCCGTAATCAGAGGATCCGCTGCGTATATGGTGGCGTTTGTAGTGCTGAGCGTAACGGTTGCAGTGATCGATACGTTCTTTTCGTTCATGCCGACTTCTGCGTAAGGCTCACGCCCGGTGTACCTGTCGTTGTAGTAGGAGTCGTGGGCAAGCATGTACCGCAGCGTTTGCTCTGGGTATGGCCATGTGAAATTGCCGAAATCTTCAGGTGCGTTTGACACGAACATGTCGCCGGGCTGGTGGGTCTCCCGCTCATGTATCTTGACGAGTTTTCTCATGGTCGCACCATAGTCCTCGGCGCGTCCCCATATGTACGCCCCGCTCTCCGTGGTGTCTGCACCCATTTGGAAATACGTGCATTTGCCTTCACCGTAGCCGGGATAGTCGTTGTCGCCATCACCGTATACAGCTATGCCTGTTGTAAACACGAGCATTGACACAAGCAGAATGCTCATAAATATTTTCATTTTTCCGATGTTCATTTGTATAACCTCCTTGTTATGCAGCAACCTTTCGGCACAAGCGAGCCCGTGCCGAAAGGCTATGCTGAGTATGTATGTATGTATGTATGTATGTATGTATGTATGTTTTTTATTTTGTGTAGTGTATGAACAGGTCGAGCAGGTCGAGCATGTCAATCACGCCATCGTCGTTGACGTCGCACATGCTGGCTGTGACGCCTTTGCCCCTTGAATCATTAACCTTCACTAAAGTGTCCCAATTCGGGGAATCTTTGTCGAAGCCGCAGTACAGCAGCATGATGCCTAGGTCAAGGGCGTCGACTTTGTTGTCCCTGTTGAGGTCGTATTTCGAGAAGACCCTCTGGTCAATGTTGGTTACAGCCGGGTTCTTTTCAATCCTTGCATCGAGATAGCAGGTTTCGTCCCCGCGAAGCCCAACAGCCTTGAAGCTGGTGATGGTGAAGGCAGTGTCGCCCACAGCCCTTGGGGCAAAGATGAATGTTGCAACGTCAACAGGATCCTCAGACGTGAAGCCGGTGCCGTCGCCTGATGGGTACCCGAGGGTGACGGCGCCTTTCCATTCCGTGCCTCCCATGAAGCGCCATTCGATGCCGTCAACAGATGTGAAGCCGTTCAAGGCTTCAAGGCCCTTGCCTGCCAGCATGCTGCCGTCAATTGCAAATTCAAGCTCCACGTTCAGCAGGTTCCTTGCACCGCTGAGGGAAAGGGTGAATTCGACGTCGCCTTCTATGCCACTCTCTTCGTCTACGTTTATACTGGCGCCTACGAAGACTTCATCTGTCGAAGGAACCAACCTTCCCGAGAAGTTCTGCTGCGTGTTCGCCGGATAGCTTGCGACCCCCCTGACTGTGCCTGTTACTGCAGTTGCAGTATAGGCGCCTTCGGGCAGGATGGCCACTGGGTCGTCTGCTGTAAACACGATGTTTCGTGTTCCGCCGGTGCCGGTGACAGTTGCAGAAACGCTGTCGAAGGTTTTGAATAGCCTGTCAGCGTTGGCTAGGGTCAATTCCGTAACCCCGTTGATGGCTTCGGTTTCAAATGCTGCTTTCTTGGTGAATTCGTTAGCCACAATTTTTTCGACAGCCGCCGTCATGAGGTCGACGCTGTAGAGGTGGCGCACTTGGCTGTAGTTGTCTTTGACGTTGTCGATGGCGGTATGGTAGCCGTATTCAAGCCCGTGGTGCATGCTGATGGCTTCCATCCCAAGGTAGTGGAATATCTGGTAGTCCGAAGCCCCTGTGCTGTTTTGCGTTCTTACAGTGGTGATCACGTCAGGCCTGTCCACATCCCATGCGTTTGCCATGGCAAAGTACGCCGGCATGTTGTACTGGTTGTTCCAAGTGCCGCCGCCGTTCTGGCTGCCGCTTCTTGTTGAAAACTCTACAAAGTTCAACGCTACGCCGGCGCTGGTCTGGGCGTTGTAAGCCGGAGCTATCATATCCATGTTGAAATTGAATGTAATCGGCGCCTTGCCTTCTGCCTCTATTCTTCGGGCGATATAGCAGGAGCCTTCCATGTTGGTGTACTCCTCGCCGTCCCCTGCCGCAAGTATCAGTTCCACGTTGCCGAGGTCCATGTCGTTGAAGCGCCTTGCAAGCTCCAGAATGGCGATTGCGCCGGAACCGTTGTCGTTCACGCCGGGCGAAGCCCAGACGGTGTCAAGGTGTCCGTAAAACACGATAACGAGGTCTGGGTCGTCTGTCGCCGCAGGTTTTGTGGCGTAGACGCCGTACAACGTCTGTGCGCTGGTCCAAGAAGTGGATTTTATTTTGCCTGCCTCGCCGGCAGCTTTGATGCGTTCAAGGTCTGCCAAGGAGAAAGTCGCTGTGGGGAAAGTGAGCCCCGAGATGTTTGGCACCGTGAATGCGGCAGTGCCTGTCGCTGCGCTGTCCCTTGAAATGTACAGCCCCGTCACCTTAACGTCGCCCTCGTACTTGCTTTCGACAGCGTTGATGAACGCTGTGACTAGTGCCGAGGTAGGCGAAGCGGTGAAACGCACCGTCCCATAGATACCGCCCGATGTAACGTCGGGGACCGTAAAGTTGGCGTCGGTTCCGAAATCGTGGAAGGTGCCCGTGAAATTCCCGGCAGCGTTGAAATTAGCGTTGGCTGGGAGCGCCCGGCCGTAGAGCTGCGGGACGTAGCCCGTTGCAGGGTCATAATCCACGTCTACTACGGCATAATTGTTGGAATAGTTGCTGTACAGGCCAGTTTGACCATAGCGCAACGGGATTTCCGCCAATTCCACATCGAAATTCTCGAATTGAGAAAGATAGTCTTTCATGTAGGTTGCTGCATTCCTGATGTTTTCCGACCCGTTCATCCTTACCCCGAATCCCGCGAGGCTGTCGACAACTTCCTGCAAAACGTCTTTACCGTATGGCGACACCGGATCGTCGTGGGCGAACGTTGGCAATGAAAAAGTGAATGCCAACGCAAGAATCAGAATGATTGATAAAATTTTCCTTGTGCTTTTCATATCTATTACCTCCAAAATATTGTCTGCCTCTTTTGTTCTGAAGTTGGGGTTCTCCTTTTTCAGCCTCGTTTTTTGGGAACGTGGTTAACCTGCCAGTGGTGCGTTTCCCTCTCCTTTCCTCAATTTTTGTTTACTTATATTATACATGATGACAGATTTATGACAATATGAATCAGGTTGTTTCTTGATATTTTTTGACAATGCAAAAGCGGCACCCGCCACATGGCGGGCGCCGCTTTGATTCGGCAGGGGCTTATTTCGTGTAGTGTATGAACAGGTCAAGCAGGTCGAGCATGTCGATCAGCCCGTCCTCGTTTACGTCGCACATGCTTGCAGTGACGCCTTTGCCCCTGGAGTCGTTGACCTTGACTAAGGTGTCCCAAGCAGGCGAATCATTGTCAAAACCGCAGTACAGCAGCATGATGCCCAAGTCCAGGGCGTCCACGATGCCGTCTCTGTTCAGGTCGTACTTCGAGAAGATCCTCTGGTCGATGTTCGTGGCCGCTTCGCCCACTTCGATGACGCTTTCCTTGTAGTACGTGATTTTTCCGTCGGCGGCAAGCCCACTGATTTGGACGCCTGACAGAGTCAGGGCGGTGTCGCCTATTGCCCTTGGCGAGAAAACGAGCTTGGCAATGTCTGCGGCTTCTGCGGTAAGGCCCTCGTCGCTTCCGGCCTTGTATGCCAGCGTGACCTTGCCTTTCCACGTGCTGCCTCCCAGATAACTCCAAAAGATGCCGTCAATTCCTGTAAACCCGGACAGCGTTTCGATGCCCTTGCCGGCAAGCATGTCCCCGTCTATTGTGAATTCCGCTTCAAAAGTCAGCAGGTTTTTCGCGTTGCGGACTGACAGCGTGACTTCAACATCCTTGTCGATGTCGCTTTCTTCGTCCACACTGACGCTAACCAGAACTGCATCTTTGTTGACGCTGACGTATGGCCCGAACACGCCTTGGTCGCTTTCGTGCAGGGAGTTTTCCGCATACCAGTGGATATAATAGTTTTCACCGTGCTTCAGGAAGATCGGCTCAGCGTAGGTTGACCAAGTGCCGTCGCCGGCAGCGTATGCAGGCTCGAATTCTGACTTTGTGACCTTGAAAAGCTGCTCGTCAAGCACGGCTGTAGTGCCTATCGTCTCGTCTGCGACATAACTGAGGGAGACGGTCATGTCATCCGCCAGCAAGCTTGTGTCGATTGTTGTTGACGGGAGCGGCGCATCGAGGACGCCTGCCACAGAGGAGAAAATAAAAGTCGCCACCATGTTGTACAGGTATTCGTAATGCCCTTTGTTGCCCAAGTACTGCGGGAACAGCGCAACAGGAACTTTGCTGCCGTCGTTAGCCGTCGCAAAGCCTGACACGGCTACGGTCCTGCCCTTGAAATTGGCATGGGAGGGGAACCACCCGCCGATGAAGAAATCGTCGTCGCCGCTGACCTTGGCAAGCACTTTCATGCCGCTTGGGACGTCCCTGAAATACACTGAGTACTTCAGGTAGATAGAATTCCAGTCCTGGTAGTTCGCGGCATAAAGGCTGGTGCTTGAGTAGTCTGCTTTGAACATACCCTCGTGGCTGCCTGTTGCAGAGGTGTATGTCAGGCCCGGAAGCAACGGCGCCAGCGAACTTGCGCCTTCCGGCTCTTCGCCGAAGTAGGGGATTTTGCTGCCCACAATCCTGTCTCTTATGCCGGCTGCACCTGACGTGCTGGCTGCGTTGTAGAATATGTTTACGTCTGACCTGTTGACGTTTCTTTGAACGTCGAAGCCCATGCCAAGGAGGAAATCAGTGGAAGGCGCGTCAGAGCCAATCTGGGCAATCCTTGGAACTACAAGCTGTTTAGCCGATGCCTGCAAATCTCCGCCGAACGGGTTCCCAACGACGTACAAGTCTTCCAGGTACGCGTTGTAGTCAGCCCTTGCGACCACGTAGTCGCCTCTTGCGCCGCCTGACGAATATGACGTGAGCATGTACGCGGGCCTGCCGTTGTTGAGGATGCTGTTTACCAAGGTAACTGCGTCTACGCTGACATTTTTCACGATGACGTATTCGCTGCTGCCCTCGATAAATGAGGCAGGCACTTCCGCTCTCGGATCGGGCACTGTTTCGGTCTTGCCGTCGAACAAGCCTTTCTCAAAAACAGCAGCGCACGTGAAGCCCCTGGAATCAGGGAAGTTGATGGTTATGTCGTTGTACGTGCTGCTGTACATCGAAGCGTTGTAGCCCTGTGAAAGGACAGAATTGACAAGCCCCCGGTTGCTTTGGTGCATGTCCACTACGTAGGTGCCGGCGGGGTAGTAATCCCCGTCGAACAGGACTCTTTCTGTGGTTTTCTGCATGGAAACGCCGTTGCGCTGAAGGTACGGGAGCATTTTATAGGCTGCAGACACGTTCCTCTGATTTGTCGGGTCAACCGGCAGGATGAAGTATTCCGGGAAATAGTTGTCCCTGCCAGCCCTGTTCCTGCCGAATATTTCCAATGTTGAGGGGTCATAGAAATACTTGTCGACCATCTCAGGAATGTCAAGGTTGTGGATTTCACGGTTCTTGTATTCCAGTTTGTTCAGGTACAGCTTGTCCCTGTTGACAAGGCTGTTGTAGGCCAGCGCGTCGAAAGCCCTCACGCAAGCGTTGTAAGAATCTTCGCTGGAATCTGGGCATTCAAACGTGTACGCCATTGTGCTGAGCAGCATGGAGTACGAAGGGGTGTACAGTGGCGCACCGTCATCCCACCCGCTCTTGCCGTCTTGGGCGGGCAGCGTGTAACGGTTGTAAGGCGAATTGCCGATAACAGCTTTACCGATGGCGTTGCCTTGTTCAAGCATGGTGTCGGCGTACAGGTCGTATTCGTAGTTCGGGTCGTGGGGGGGCGTGCAAGGCTCAATCATGAACTGCGCATAGTGCCCGTGGAACTCGATTATGGATAAAGCGTCCCACTTGTTGAGGTTTGTGACGTGAATCTGGGATTCAAGCTGCGTCTGGTATGCCGCGTCCCGGTTCAGGTCAAGGCCTTTGGCGGTGTTCCTGTTCAATTCGATTTTGGCGTCAGGGTTGCAATAAAGGCAAAACACCAAGATGTACTTGTCCAAAAGGTCGTCCACTTTAAACGAAAGCGTCTCGTACTCGCTGCCCGCTTTGCGCGTATAGCCAAAACTGCTGGAGGAGTTCATCTGCCCTGTCCCGGGCATGCGCTCTGTGTTGGTGCTGCTGTTAAAGGTAATAACGTCCCCGTATACGTATTTGTTTATCAGTCCGAGCACAGCGTCGGGGCCGGCAACCTCGTCTGCGTGTATGTTGCTGATGTAAAGAGGGATTTTCTGGTTCCCGCCTACGATCTCTTTTGCCAGCTCAGCCGGATCCGAATGGATCCTTGGCTTTGTGACGTTAAGGTATTCATCTACGGAAGCTTTGCTGTCGGCTAAAACCGTGATCCACACATCCTTGCCGTGCTTTGGGGATTTGCCCGTCGACTCCACGCTGACGTACCTGCCATTGACAATGCCGTCGTTGCTTTCGCTCAAAGCTTTCAGCTCTTTGGCGAAGGTGTCCAGCTGCGCCCATGTGTTGTACGAATCATACAGATTGACTTTCATAGGCATCCTGCCGAGCTCTTTTGTGACGCCGGCTTTTTTGTAGGTTGCCGCGAGGTCGAACATGCCCACGTTCTGGTTGATGACTGTGTCCCCTGCGCTTTCGCTGTAGCCGAAGCCAGGTTTCGTGACCCTGACGTAAGGCGCGTACGGGATGTTTGTCCCCGAGTTGGTAGTGCTGTAGGGGGTATTGGCCCTTATTGTGGCAACAAGCTTGTACGTTCCGTCCACTTGGGCGGTAAGCTCTTGATTTTCCAGCTGTATGAACCTGTTGCTGGTGGTGTTGAGGTTGTCGCCGCCATACCATTGCGTAAGCAGTTTTTCTCCAAGGGTCCACTCAATGCTGCTTAGGAAATCAGCGTCAGCTACCCCTTCAAAATAGTCGAAGGTGGCGCATACGGTGAACCTTCTGGGGTCGGTAAAGGAAATTGCGCGGCGGTCGGTGTAGTACTTCGTCACGCCGCCTGTTGTTTCAGAAGTAATGCCTTCTTCGTAGGCGATGCGGGTGGGACCGCCGTTGATGATCTCGACGCTCAAAACCTCCATCGTTGGCTCCGCAGAATACACCTGAGCCTGCTCCGTTGCATATGTGCTCATGCCCAGCGTGAATACCAAGCTAAGCACAACAAGCAAACTTAGAAATCTTTTCATTTTCAGGGGATACATAATTAACCTCCTTTGGTCGCCTTATGAAAAGCTCGATTTCCCGCAGTGTTGCGGGAAATCGAGCCGAAACAAGTCAAAATAAGCCGTTATTTCGTGTAGTGCAAGAACAAGTCGAGCAGGTCTAGCATGTCGATCACTCCGTCCTCGTTCACGTCGCACATGCTTGCGGTGACGCCTTTGCCCCTGGAGTCGTTGACCTTGATCAAGGTGTCCCAAGCAGGCGAATCCTTGTCAAAGCCGCAGTACAGCAGCATGATGCCAAGGTCCAGGGCGTCCACGATGCCGTCCCTGTTAAGGTCGTACTTCGAGAAGATCCTCTGGTCGATGTTGGTAACAGCCTGGTTTGATTCAACTCTTGCGTCAAGGTAGGTTGTCACATCGTTGTGGAGCCCGACGGCTTTGAAGCTGGTGATCGTGAAAGCGGCGTCCCCAATTGCCCTTGGGGCAAAGATGAACTTGGCAACTTCGACCGGGCTTTCAGAGAAGAAGCCGGTCGTACCGCCTGCAGGGTAGCCGAGAGTGACGCTGCCCTTCCATGCAGAGCCTCCCATGTAGCGCCATATGATGCCGTCAACAGACTCAAACCCGTTTAAAGTGACGAGGTCTTTGCCTGCCAGCATGTCGCCGTCGATCACAAATTCCAGTTCGACGTTGAGAAAGTCCCTAGTTCCGCTAAGTGACAGGGTGTATTCGACGTCGCTCTCGATGCCGCTTTCCTCGTCGGCGTCAATGTTCGCGCAAACGAAGAGCTCTGTTGTTTCAGGAACCATTCTTGTAGTAAAGTTCTGCTGAGCCATAGTGGAGTAGTTGACCACCGCCCTGACGTTGCCTGTTGCTGCTGTAGCAGTGTAATCGCCGGCTGGAAGAACCGCCACCGGGTTTTCTGCCGTAAACACTATGTTCTGGTTTCCGTCAGGCCCCGCTATCGTTGCCGATATGTTGTCGAATGTGTTGAACAGCTGGCCGGCGTTGGCGAGAGTCAGTTCCGTTATCCCGTTAACAGCCTCGGTTTCAAACTTCGCATGCTTGGAAAGCTGGCCAAAGACGGCTTTTTCAATAGCTTTGGTAACAATGTCTACGCTGTAGAGGTGGCGAGCATGGCTGTAGTTGTCCGTGATGTTGTCGTAGGACGTGTGGTATCCGTATTCACCTCCGTGGTGCACGTTGATGGAATCCATCCCAAAGTAGTGGAACAAATGGTGATCCGAGACGCCGGTGCCGTTTGACGTTTCTACGTTCAGGATAGTGCCCGGCCTTGCAACGCTCCATGCGTCAGCTATTGCCAAGTACGCAGCCAGGTTGTACTGGGCGTTCCACGTGCCGCCGCCTCGCTGGGAGCCGCTCCTCGTGGTGAAATGCAGGGTGTCCAAAGCTGCGCCGTTAGATGTCTTGGCGTCGTAAGCCGGCGCAACCATGTCCATGTTGAAATCAATTGCTACAGCTGTCTTGCCCTGTTCAAGCAGCCTTTCAATGATGTAGCCGGTCCCGTCGAAGTCGCCGTACTCTTCACCGCCGCCTGCCGAGAATATCAGTTCTATGTTGCCCGTGTCAACATTGTTGAACCGCCTGGCGAGCTCAACCATGGCAACGGTGCCTGAACCGTTGTCGTTGCAGCCGGGTGATCCCCAGACGCTGTCGATGTGCGACGTGCATACGATGACCAAATCGGGGTCGTCTGTGGCAGCCGGCTTGGTTGCATAGGCGGAATAAGCAAATGCCGGGTCGAGCCTGTAGATTTTGCCAAGCTTCCCGGCTACCCCCGCCGCCTTGATCCTCTCCAGGGACACCAAGTCGAAGGTTGCTGTTGGGACAGTGACCGTACCTGAAACGGATGGCGGAGTCATCGCAGCAGTGCCCGTCGCAGCGCTGTCCCTCGAAACGAACAGCCCTGTCACCTTAACGTCCCCTTCGTACTTGGCTTCGATTGCGCTGACGAAGGTTGTGATCAGCGCTGCAGTAGGCGCAACGTTGAAACGGACCGTTCCGTAGATGCCGCCCGACTCAACGGCAGGGACCGTGAATTCCGCATTGCCGCCGAAGTCGTGGAACACCCCTGTGAACCCTGTGTCGCCGAATGCGGCGGTGTTCGGGTACGGCCTGCCATACTGTTCTGGGGCGCCCGTGATTTCAACAACAGCCGGCCTGTTGATAGTCGTGTACATGTAGCCGTTCAGGTATTTCAGCGGGACAGCCACCATTTCCGCAACCATGTTGTCGTTCAATGCAAACTGGTCCCGGATGTAATTTGCTGCGTCCATTGCGTTTTTCCCGCCGTCGTGCCTCACTTCGAATTGGGCAAGCCCTTCGGTCACCTCCTGCAGGACGTCTTTGCCGTAGGGCGGTTCAGGGTCGTCATGGGCGAACGCCGGCATTGACAGCGTGAATGCCAACGCAAAGACAACCAGCAGCGATAATAGCCTTCTTGTGTTTTTCATGTTTTGTACCTCCATAATAGTTAAAATAATTTGCCTCTTTTGTTTTTGGAGTTGGGGTTCTCCCTCACCCTTTTATTATACATGATATTTTATTTATGACAATATGCGTCAAGTTGTTTTGTAAAGTTTTTGCGCATTGCTTTTGCTCATGCAATCGTATATACTGAACTCGGAGGTGCGAACGAAATGCAGAAATTATTGCCGGTAGGCACAGACAGCTTCAGGGAAATACGTGAAGCCGACAAGTATTATGTAGACAAGTCATTGATAATAAGGGATTTTATACAATATAACGACAAAGCCGCGCTTATAACGAGGCCCCGGCGCTTCGGCAAGACGCTGAACATGACGACGATACGGGAGTTCTTCGACATCACGGTGGAAAGCAGAGAAATATTCGACGGGCTTGCCATCATGGGCACCCAGTACGCGGAACAGATCAACTCGCGCCCGGTGCTCTATTTCTCTTTCAAGGACTGCGCGCGCGACACAGCTGAGTCGCTGCTGTTTCACATCGCTGACGTCGTATTCGAAGAATATGAAAGGTACGCCCCAGTATTCAAAGCTTGGAAAGGCGTGGAGGACGACCGTTACTACACTTTCGACTTGATATTCAAAAAACTCAAAGCCCATGACATAAACAAGGATTTCCTTGCCATTTCAATCAAAGAGCTGATACGGGTAACATGCCGGCATTACGGCATCAAGCCTATCGTCCTTATCGACGAGTACGACCAGCCCATTATGAGCTCGGTGGAATTTGGGTACCACGACGAGCTGAAGACTTTCTTCTCAGGGTTTTACGGCGGGGCGCTCAAGGGCCAGGACAGCCTGCACCAGGCGCTGCTCACGGGCATCCAGCGGATAGCCAAGGAAAGCATTTTCTCCCAGCTCAACAACCTGACCGTGTACACAGTTACGGACGAGCCGTATTCGCAGCATTTCGGCCTCACTGCAGCTGAAACAGAAGAGCTCCTGTCACGCTACGGCCTTGAGCTTGACGAGGCGGTTAAGCAAAAGTACGACGGGTACCTGTTCGGCAGCACAGACGTGTACAACCCATGGTCTGTGTTGAACTACGCAAAAACCGGGGCGCTTGAGAACTACTGGCTCAACACTTCCACGAACTACCTAGTCCACAAATCAATCTCAGAAGCCGGCGGCCTGTTCCGCAAGAGCTTCGACAAGCTGGTTGCCGAAGGGTCGGCAGTGGAGGTCAACGCCGACCTCACGTGCTCCTTCATAGAGCTTGCGAGCGACGACACGCTGTGGGGGCTTCTGATAAACGCCGGCTACCTGACGGTCACCTCCAGGGAAGCAGGGTCCACTGCCGTGACAGTGCGGATACCGAACGGCGAGGTCAGGTTCGAGTTTGCAAAAATAATAGCGGGCTGGGCGGGCGTTGGCCAAAGGCAGCT